>ENA-OSJC01003479-OSJC01003479.1-marine-metagenome-genome-assembly--contig:-NODE-3479-length-11244-cov-4.829139_pt1 | contig 11244 bp, 8 predicted proteins | sample MGYA00237885_ERZ534234 | MGnify/ENA primary metagenome ERZ534234 (study PRJEB26413, sample SAMN06343907) | marine metagenome | isolation source: coastal waters | place: Atlantic Ocean: West Antarctic... | reverse complement strand
GTTAATTTACAAAATGCAAAAGTTGCATTTGTAACAACAAACTCAATTACTCAGGGCGAACAAGTTGGACTGCTTTGGCCTAATATTTTAAAAAATAATATTGAAATTGGATTCTGTTATAAAACCTTTATTTGGTCAAATAATGCTAAAAATAAAGCTAAAGTGCATGTAGTTATAGTTGGCTTAAGAAATAAAACAAATAAAAATAAATATATTTATCAAAACAACTTAAAAAATATTGCAAATAATATTAATGCATACCTTCTTGATACAAAAAATATATACATTTTTAGAAGAAAAAAACCACTATCTAAAGAATTTCTTGATATGCCAAAAGGAAATATGCCCTACGATGGAGGAAACTTATTACTTAATACTGATGAAAAAGAACAATTAATAAATAATAATGAAAATTCTAAAAAATATATAAAAAGAATTTATGGAGCAAAAGAATATATTAATGATGAAGAAAGATAGTGTATTTGGATTAAAGACTCTGACCTTGATGATGCATTAAAAATCAGCGAAATAAATTCACGTGTTGAAAAAGTTAAAAATATGAGGCTTGATAGTAAAGATAAAAATGCAAATAGATTAGCATCTAGACCTCATCAATTTAGAGAGGTACGTGAAACACATTCACAGTCAATTATTATTCCTTTAACTACCTCAATGAGAAGAGAGTATCTTCCTATCGGTTTTATTAAACCTGGTCAAATTATTACTAATGCTGCAAGTGTCATTTATGATGCTGACATCTGGATGTTTTCATTGCTAGAATCAAGACTTCATATAGTTTGGATGAAGGCTGTTGCAGGAAGGCTTAAGTCAGACTATAGATATTCTTCTGACTTGTGCTATCAAACTTTTCCTTTTCCTAAAATTAGCGATAAGAAAAAAGAAGAGTTAGAATTTTATGCACTTAATATATTAGGTGAAAGAGAAAAATATCCTGAAAAAACACTTGCTCAGCTTTATGACCCCAATCTTATGCCCGAGAGTTTGAGAAATGCTCACCACCAAAATGATTTGGCTATTGAACGCATTTATAGTAGTGAGTTTTTTAAAAATGATGAAGAAAGGCTCGAGTATTTATTTAAACTATATAAAAAGATGATTGCTAAAGAGGAGGCTATCTAATATGCCAAATTTAATTGATGTGCAATATGCGCACACAGGGAAAAGCACGAGTACCAATTCTATGGGCATGAGAGATATGCAAGAAAATGCTTATAATTCTCGTGATGCACAATATATTTTAATAAAATCACCACCTGCTTCTGGTAAATCAAGAGCCTTAATGTTTTTGGCTTTAGATAAACTAATAAACCAAGGTATTAATAAAGTTATTGTTGCAGTGCCTGAGAGAACAATTGGTGCATCATTTAAAAAAACAGATTTAAAGTCTCACGGTTTTTTTGAAAATTGGAATCCTAGTGACAGTTCTAACCTCTGCTTGCCCGGAAGTGATGGAAGTAAAAGTAGAGTACAGGCCTTTAATAATTTTTTAACTAATGAAGAGCCAATTCTTATTTGTACTCACGCTACACTTCGTTTTGCCTGCGAGGGAATTGATGAGAGTATGTTTAACAATGTTCTGCTAGCTATTGATGAATTTCATCATGCTTCAGTAGATGTTAATAGCCGTCTTGGTGAGTTATTAAAGCCAATTATGAGTAAGTCTTCCGCTCATATTGTCGCTATGACAGGCTCATATTTTAGGGGGGATAGCGTTCCTATATTATCTGCAGAAGATGAATCTAAATTTACTAAGGTAACTTATAACTACTATGAGCAATTAAATGGGTATCAATATTTAAAATCTTTAGGTATTGGCTATCACTTCTATCAGGGCAAATATACCTCAGCTATTATGGAGATATTAGATACTGATAAAAAAACTTTACTTCATATTCCTAATGTAAATTCAGGTGAATCAACTAAAGATAAGCACAATGAAGTAGATTTGATTATTGATGCAATAGGTGATGTTATTAAGCAAGATGCCTTGACAGGGGTTATCCATATCAAAAGAAGGTCTGATGAAAAAATAATTAAAGTTGCTGACCTTGTTGAAGATGACTCAAATGAAAGAGACAAAATTGTTGCGTACTTGAGAGAGATAGAATCTAAAGATGATATTGATTTAATTATTGCTTTAGGAATGGCCAAAGAGGGCTTTGATTGGCCATTCTGTGAACATGCGCTAACAGTTGGATATCGAAGCTCACTTACTGAAATTATCCAAATCATTGGTCGTGCTACTCGTGATAGTGATAATAAATCACACGCTCAATTTACAAATTTAATTGCCCAGCCTGATTCAGATGAAGATACAATAACTTTGGCAGTTAATGATATGCTAAAAGCAATTACAGCATCGCTTCTCATGGAGCAAGTATTAGCCCCAAGTTTTAAATTTAAAACAAAATTGTCTGATGATGACAAATTTGATGCAGGTGTTGTTAAAGTTAGAGGCTTTAAGGAGCCCAGTAGTCAAAAGGTCAGGGATATTATTGAATCTGATTTAGATGACCTAAAAGCTACAGTTCTTCAAGATACTCAAATGAAAAAAGCTATGCCTGGAGGTATAGACCCACAAGTAATGAATCAAGTTTTAGTTCCTAAAATTATTAGAAAAAAATATCCAGAGCTAACTGATGATGAGTTGGAAGAGGTTCGCCAACATTTAGTTACCGATGCAGCTATTAAAAATAGCTCAGTAAAGCAAGTTGGTGATAAAAGGTTTATTCGTATGGCAAATAGTTTTATTGATATTGACGATATCAATATTGACTTAATTGACTCTATTAACCCTTTTCAGAGAGCTTTTGAAGTAATGTCTAAGTCTGTCACAAAAGAAGTACTTAAGGTTATTCAAAATGTTATTCACTCATCTAGAATAAAAATGGACTTTGAAGAAGCAAAAATTCTCTGGCCCAAAGTTCAAGAATTTGTAAAAGCAAACAACAAAGAGCCAAATATAAAATCAAGTGACCCAAGAGAACAGCGTCTTGCTGAATGTGTCATTTACTTAAAAGAGCAAAAAAGGTTAAAAACTCAAAGTGGATAAAAATGATATATTAGCTGAGATATTTGCTAATGACCCCTTGCATATTCTTAATGTTAAAGCACGCACAACTCCAATAAAATCTGACCAAAGGCTTGTATCTTCTTTTCAGGAAATTAATGATTTTTACAAAACTAATGGCCGAAAACCAACTGCCAATCAGTCTGATATTTCTGAATTTCAGTTATATCAGCGACTTGAAGCCCTAAGAGAGCAACCTGAAAAATCTGAACCCCTTAAAGAATATGATGAATTTAATTTATTAGAAGTTAAAGTAAAGGAAATTAACTCAATAGATGATATTCTTGATGATGATGAATTAAACCTTCTTGGTGGAGATGATTTAGGATTATTCAACTTTGAACATGTATCAAAAACCAAAAAAGAGAAAACTGATTTTGTTGCTAGACGAGAACCATGTATAGATTTTGACAAGTATGAAGCAAAATTTATTGAAGTTCAGAAAGATTTAGCCAGTGGTAAAAGGAAGTTAATTGATTTTAAAGAGACCTTACTTAAAGCTGGTAATTATTATGTACATAATGGGATTCTACTTTTTCTTGAATCTATTGATTACAAAACAAGAGAGTGGAGTCGTGGAGAAAATGAACAGAATAGGATTAGAAAATTTGATGATGGAAGAACTAAAACAATTTTTGAGAATGGTACCGAATCAAAAATGTATCTACGGTCACTTGGCAAGGCTCTTATAAATAATGGCAAAGTAGTAACAGCTAACATAGACAAATCTGATGAAGACTTCCTTAAAACCTTTAATAGTATTTCTTATGAGGATGATGATACTGGGTCTATATACGTATTAAAGTCCCTAAGCATGGTAGAGGCCTTATCTTCCATTGAAGACCTTTATAAGATAGGTTATTCAAAAGGTGATGTTACTAAACGTATTAAAAATGCTGAGTATGACCCAACTTATTTAATGGCACCAGTTCAAATTATTGGAATCTGGGAGTGCTACAATATGAATCCTCAAAAATTTGAACAGTTACTTCATAACTTCTTTGGTTCAGTGAGGTTGGATTTAGATGTAAATGATGATAAAGGAAAGAGACATAGACCTCAAGAGTGGTTTATTGTTCCAATTGAAATTATTAACCAAGCAATTGATATGCTCGCAGATGGCTCAATTGTAAATTATAAATACGATGATAATTCTGAGTCAATAGTTTTGAAAAATTCTAAACAATTATAAGCTTTGGAAGTATGACTCCTAGTAAGACGTACTAAGAGTTAAATATAGTGGAGGATAATGTTAGTATGAGTTTATTTGAAAAGATTGTATATTTAATTTTAGTTTATTTTGTAGCTGTGATTGGTATCTACCTTTATCAAGCTATTACATCAGATGATATAAATAATGCTATAGGTTTTATTTTTGATTCAGCATGGTTGTCACCAACTTATAGTTTTAATTTTTTATTTGAATTGCTTTCTCGAGATAATTTTTTTAATAACAATACTATTCCAAACAAAAAATGGCTTACTATCGCCTTTCTTGCTCTGATATATTCTCCAATTGGCTTACTTATAGCCCTTCCAATCGACTCATTAATAAATAAATTCATTATTAAGAGAGATTCATATGAGCCAATATTTTCTTGGTTATTTACATTACCATTGTTAGGTGGCGTTTTTTACTTATCAGTCATGGTACTTGCATATTTTCCATTTAGTGTTGTTGGAAATTTAATTAATATGTAGAATTACCTTTCAATTGAAAAAAGGTCTAACTTTATAAAAAAATAAACCAATGATTAAAGACGCACTCAATTTTATTAGATTACAAGTTCAAGATATAGAGCATTATGACAAGTATTCAATATCATCAATAATACTAATCTATGTTCTTTTAGAGGCTCTTTCTTACCTTACTGATGGTTTAGCTACTGTATCTCTAGGTGAGGCTCTAGGAAACCTTGTAATGACCGTGTCAACTTTTCTTTTTTTTATATATTGGATTTTTAGAAAAGTTAAGAAACATTCTTTCACCTTGGCCTGTAAATTTTTTGGTGTAATGAATATCGGCCTTTCAATTGCCATTATTATCTTACAAATAATTAGTGTTGCATTAGGTTTCTCGCTTGAAAATATTTACATAGCCTCAGCATTGTTATTATTTATAATTTTCATAACTGGTATTACAACATCTAAGGCAATTGATGTTTCCAATAGTTATGCTTTAATCGGGGCTTCGCTGTCAATACTAATATTAATATTCTTTTATTCAATATATTTAATAATTGAAATGATGATTCTTAATGTTTAAAAAACTACTTGCATTTTTATTTTTAAGTCTTTTGTCTGGGCAGTCTTTTGCCTTTATTGGAGCGATATCTCATTTATTAAGTAATTATCTTGATAAAAATGTCCCTCAAGGAGTACAAAATTTCCTTGAACCAATTTTAATTTTTATTGGGTTCATTTTTTACCTTGTTGGCTTTTTGTTTTTCTTATATTATGCTTATGTCAGTTTAGTGGGCATGCTTGACAAGACAGAAAAAATTAGCTCTAGAATTGCAGATTGTATAAGGCTTTTCGCATGCTTGGGAATTGTTTTATTAATGCAATGGATTATTGTTTCATCTGTGAAAGATTTTTTTTAAAGGAATTAATTTACTCAAACATACGTTTAATTTTTGGATAAATTTTGCCATGCCTTTATCCGGTCAATACATGATGATAAATCATCTCTAATTTCATAGACCCAAAATCTTTGAACATCCCAACCAAGCTCGTACATCCTTTGATTTCTCATTTGATCTCTTCGGCATAACTCACCATTCCAGTTTCTATGATATCTTTCTCCATCAACCTCAATATTGAGTTTTCTATCTCCATCAATAATTGCCAAATCAAGAACATATTTTTCCACTCTATACTGGGGTAAAGTTTTAACACCAGCAATGTAAAGTTCAGTATAAAAACCTCTTTCATAATCTGAAACTTGCTCAGGATTATCAACTACTGGATATCTTGAAGAACCGTATTCTAATTCAACCTCTTCATTGAGACTGCGATTTTTCTGAATTAAATCCTGGCTATATATAGAAAATCTTGATAAATAGTCAACTTCACTTGAACCACACTCAGCTAAATCACCAACTACAATTAATTGAGCTCTAGCCCTTGTAATTGCAACATTAAACAAGTTTCCATGTGTTTTTAAAAAATGAATACTTCCAGAGGTCATTCCTTTTGAAAGTACGGGTGAAAACAACATTACATCTCTTTCATCTCCTTGAAATTGATGAACAGTATTTACCAAAAAGTTTCTACTTACTAAAGCCTTATCAAGGTTTGCGTTTTGCTGAACAGCAGCCCGAATTGCCCCTACCTGAGCTGCAAAAGGTGTAACAACACCTATTGAGCCCTTATAACCTCGAGTAATTACTAGCTCATATAATTCCTTGCAAACTGCCTCAACTTCTTTTGGGTTAAGAGAGCCACTAGGACTTCCAACAAATGATTGACCTTGGACATTCACCCAGCGAACCCCAGGCTCTTTTGAGTCAACCCTTTTCAAATTATCATATCTTGTGGCTACTCTTAACCTTCCCTGATAAAACTCTTTATTAGAAAACTCAATAATATCCGCATGCGACCTATGATGGTCAACCAGATTAATTAAAGTATCTTTTGTTCCCAGACCTGTAGCCAAAGAAAACAAAGAGTTGTATGAAAATGCCCATTGAATATAATCTGAAAAAAGATCAAATTTTTCTAAAAGTTTTTGATCTTGGCCTTTTTGTAACGAAGTTATGTGGGAGAGCTGCTTAGGGTCTCCAATTACAACTGCAGTCTTTGCTCTATATAGCAAAGGAAGAGCCGAGGCAATGTCACATTGACTGGCTTCATCAAAAACAACAATATCAAAGAACCCTGCCTCAAGAGGTAACTTTCCTTTAACTGAAAGAGATGTAGCAGCCCAGCAAGGAAGTAGATGTGACACCTTAGGTATAATTTTATTATATTCTCTATAGACACTACTCTCAAGTTGGCTATTTTCATTCTCCATAACCATTTGCAAGATAGTTTGATATTGACTTAAAGTCTTTCGATCTTCTGGTTTTAATGTAGATGGCTGGAGCCTTAGCCAGAGCCTCCAAAGATTTTCAGAGTTACTTGAGAATGAATCAAAAAGCCTTTGTCTTTCTAAAGTAATATCTTCTAGATTCTTAGTTTTTGTTAATTTTTGAAGGGCATTTAGGTATTTACTTATTGCTTCTGCATCGCTAACAGAATTAGGTAAATCTGTCAAAAATTCACTCCATAATCTTAAATTAGAATCAGTAATGATAGTGTCAGGCGGAGTTAGTCCCAATGTATCAATACTTGAATTAATGCTCTTTAGATTTGAATTTACTTCTTTAAGAAGCAAAGTATTATCTAGTTTATCTAGGTCTTTAAAATATGTATTAATCAATTCAGCATTACTAATCGCAACCTCTAATTGATTTATGAGGCTTCGCCAATCTCCAATATTACTTTCTGTAATACTCTCATGAGGGCACTTAAGTCCAAGTTCTTCAACAAATCCAGTGGCATCAATAATATGAAGATTTGCAGACTTGTAAAGCCCTTTTTTTCTTAAAAACCAAAACAATCCTTTTTTTAATGATATTAGTATTTGCTGCAGGTTACTTTGACTTAATTTAAAAGCCTCTATATCAATAAATCTGAAGGATGTAAACAAGTCCTCAGAATATTGAGCATGAACTTCTTTAATAGAAAGATCAACTTCTCGTTTTTTATTGAAATTTATAAAAAGTTTATTTATATCCTTACGAAAAGCTTCTATATTTTTATTAATTGAAGATGTATTTAAAGTCTTAAACGATAAAAATAACTCTTCATTATCAAGCTTTTTCCTAACTTCCTCTACAGCCTGCTCTAACCGGTCCACTTCATTTCTTTGGTTAATAAGCTTTTCAACTTCAATATCTAAAATATTTGATTGATTTAGTAATTTTTTATGAATTAACTCAGCCTCATCAAATTCAAACTGATCATTTTCTGTAGATGTTGTAGATAAAAGTGCAAGCAAATATTCAGGTAATTTTTTTTGATATGCATTTGATCCAACTCTAAGTAATATAGGTCTTGGACCCAGGTTATTCACGCGAGTCTCAACCACGTCAACAGCTTTATTATTTCTACTTGCAAAGAGTACTTTTTTTCCTTGCCATGCAGCATTAATTAGAAGGTTCGTGACAACTTGAGATTTACCAGTTCCTGGTGGACCAGTAATAATTGTTAAATCGTTATTAAAAGCTGTATTTACCGCTTGTCGTTGCTCAGAATTCATAGGCAAAACTTCAATTAATGGCTCAGAAGAATCTGGAGAATTTGATTTTTTAGAATCATTACTTCCATCAAGCCACTTGCCTAAGGCAGTTCCTTTAAGTTCATTTTTGTCCAGCTTAGAAAGGCTTGTTAGTTCTGACTCTAGTCCTTTAGTAAACTTAGATTTCTCAACAAGAATTACAATAGCTTTATTATAAATTCCAGCTTTATCAGCTTCAGCTAATAATGGGCCTTTGGCGCTTATCTCTTCAGGATCAATTTCTTCAAGCCAAGGCCAATCTTTTCGTATATTTTGAAGTCGAGACACAAGCTCATCAATATCAATAACTGAGCCAACATGGGCAATACCTAACTCAGTCTCTAGTTGATTAAGCTCATTAAGAATTGCATCTTGCTGAGAATTAGTAAATTGCTTTAAAACCTCTAAATTAATTGTTGGGTATGCAACATCTAAAACTGGCTCTTTACTGTTAGGATCAATTTCAACAGGAAATAAGAATATGGGCTCTACTCGAGAAATCTCAATACCTTTTTTGGAGGTAAATTTTTTCAAGTGTGTTGGATAACCGACGTAAAGCTCCAACCTTGACTTATCAGATCGAATCTTCCCCATTAGCCTCTGAGCATTTTCATCTGACAATAAATCATTGGTATTAAGAGGAAGAGAATTTAACTCACCATAATCTAAATCATCAAAATTGCTTTTTGCCCAAGTAGAAATTCCCTTATCAGTTTTATCAGAACATGCCAGATAGTATCGACAAAGTCGCGCCAAATCTGTTACTGGGATATTTTTTTGATTACCAATTTCTATCGATCTATCAAGATTAGAAACTAAGTACCATTTATAGCTGTTATCTTGGCGAACTTGTCCATTTAAATTACCAGTAAGAAATTTACTAACATCTTTTCTGTCCACTTCAAATTCAAGCTTATTTGCTATTTCATTAGCTTTTAATCCCTCAGGATTTTCAGAAAGTAATAACAAAATGTCTTTTGAAAAACTTACCGTATTAATAATATTTTCAACGACTTCAGTACTTTCTTTTGATTTTTGCTTCTTACTCATAAAGCTTCCTTATAAATTCCTTTTCACGCTTATACATAGATTTAATATAGGTTTCATCTCTCTTAACATTTTGCAAAATTGGCTTTTGGTCGGGCCAATAGCACCAATAATCAACCTCTTTAAGGCCTGTAATCATCATTTGATGTTGTAACTGGCCATAGTAGTAATCAGGAACAATTCCTTTATTTGCCTGCCAATAAGCTGATTGGCCACACTTGATTTCTACAATATGCGTAAAGTCTTTAGTAATTCCATCCATACTTGCAATAATCCAAGGGTCTTTTTTATCTTGAAGGCATAATGGAATAACCTTAATACCAGTTTTTTCTATATATAGGTCTCTAGCAATTGGCTCAAGCCTAGTTCCTTTTTTCATCGCTTCATTTGGTGGTTCAATTATTTTGTTTTTCTTGGCATATAGAAGCTCTTCGGGAGATTCAAATCTATTATCACCCATAACAGTTGAAGCATCAGACGCCCCTATTCCAGTATGTCTCCACTCTAACCATTCTTTTGAACCCTGCTCAAAGTGAAGGACATTGAATCCTAGAGATGTTTCCTCTATCCTTACATTACTCTTGATATTGGTTATTATTATAGGTTTTTTACTTGGTTTTGCCACTACTATAGGCTTAGGTTTTGACGTAGGAGTAATTAGCTTTTCTTCTACGACAATTTTATGTGGAGGAGCTTTAGCCTTTGGTTTAGCTACTGGTGCAGATTTTGGTTTTGAAGCTAACACAGGCTTTGTAGATTTTTTTGGATAAGACTTGGGAGTTCCGTTAGCAACTGTCACTTTTTTTGGCAGATTGTTTGATTTATTATTAGATCTAATTAGGAATATAACAAATATAAAAACTAGCCAAGACCATAAAGTCGGTCCATTTTTATTAAAGAACCAGGATAGAATTAAATTAGAGTTTTTAAAGTTTTTAGCTTTTTTTACTGATAACTTTGGAGTTGAATCAATTATGCATCCATTGCCATTGACAAAATCTGGATTAAACTTATACCCAGTATTACAGCTCCATGAGTCACCAACTGCATAGGAGTTTTCAGGTATATTCCTTTTTCTACAGCTATTTCCACTTTTTATAAAGCCTTCATTACATCGCCAATGATTACTATATTTATATGCATTTAAGGGTATGCAACTATTTTCTCTTTTTGTAAATCCTGTTTTGCAATACCATGAATTCCCAGATATATATGCGTTTTGCGGTGCATTAATTTTAATACAACTTTGACCAGTATTTCTGAAGCCACTATAACACTCCCATCCATTTGAAGTTTTACGAGAATTTGACGGAAGCGCACAAGGTAAATTTCTTTTTTTTGCTTCCTGAAAATATTCTATTGGAGTGCTTTTAACTTCCAAAATCCAGCTACAAATATTGCCATCACTGTTTCCACTGAGGTCGATAGCATAAGCAGAGCTAACAAATCCAAATAAGAAAAAAACATTAATCAAGCATTTAAACACTTTAGTAATTTTAAATAAAACCACATCATATCATTTATTGTCAATTTGATCTATGATGATTGACTGGCTAAGTGTTAATAGTCATATTTGGACTTTAAATATGCTCTATTTGACCTATAATTGAGTTGGCTATCAAAGATATTCGTATTTAATCTACAGGTCCTGACTCAGCTTCAATCAATTAATTTTAACAATGAAACCATTCATTAATAAATTCACCTAATCTTTCTCTAATCAACTCCTAATCTTCATTTAGCCTTCATATCCAAAGCCTAGAATAATGGCTATGAATAAGAA
>ENA-OSJC01003476-OSJC01003476.1-marine-metagenome-genome-assembly--contig:-NODE-3476-length-11251-cov-2.967514_pt1 | contig 11251 bp, 14 predicted proteins | sample MGYA00237885_ERZ534234 | MGnify/ENA primary metagenome ERZ534234 (study PRJEB26413, sample SAMN06343907) | marine metagenome | isolation source: coastal waters | place: Atlantic Ocean: West Antarctic... | reverse complement strand
ACTTAACAATGGACACACAAGCTAAAGACGAACTCGAGTCAGCAGGTTTCGATGATTCATTCTGGGGAACGATAATAATTCAAGCTGAACACGAAGGTTCGTTTAGCGAGGAAGCTAGAAGACAGTCAGAAGATTGGACAACATGTGCTTGTGGTCAACAAGACCCTCGATTGCATGACGAGGACGGCGGCACACCGCTTGACCGAGACCTAGTAAAGCTAGGCCTAAATTTTGAAGAGGCCGTAGCGGACGATGATTTTCTTCAGGCCGCATTAACTCTAATCGCTATAGAACGGACGGCTATAGAACTGCTAGCCGGCTTAGATAAGTAAACTTAACTGAGGACACAAATATGAACGATAAGCTAAACGCAATGACCACCAACCACCAACTATTCTGGTTCTCAAACAATTGGGGTGCCAGTGTTGTGAAGGACGAACCGGCGGCATACTGCAAGGAAGGTTTCCCTTATGAGATTGCCGTGATTAACCGGAATGGTCAGATTGATTACTCCACACCGTTAACGAATGACGTACTGGGGTACCTAACGCAAGGTCAGGCCGTTGCCGCCCTTGAAGCCATTGAGAGCTTCGCGGCATGAGTGGCACACGGAGACGAGCGGCCCCCAAGATGGGCCAAGGGCGGTACACACGGGACGGCAGAGCCACACGTTGGTCTAAGTCCTGCGAGAATCACGGAGGTTGTCCGTGGTGTGCCAGTAATCGAGAGCATAAGAATACACGGCGCGAGCCACTGGAGGATTAGGTTATGAAGTTTACTGAAGAACAACTGGAGTTTCTCGAAAAGTCATTGACCGTGATAGAAGTTGATGGTAAATTGGTGATTGGTTACCTCAAGGCAGATATTGTTGGTAATCATTTTGGTGATCATTTTGGTGATCATAATGGTGATCATGACGGTAATCATGAAGGCAATCACAATGGTAATCATCAAGGTGAACATTATGGTGAACATAACGGTGAACATCTAGGTGGTCATAAAGGTAATCACGTAGGTGATCATGTAGGTGATCATGTAGGTAATCATCACGGCGCTCATGACGGTGATCATTTCGGTGATCATGAAGGCAATCATGAAGGCAATCATAACGGTGAACATAACGGTGATCATGATGGTGATCATTATGGTGATCATTATGGTGAGCATTTTGGCAAACACATTGAGGATTAAGACATGGGTACGAGTAATTTCGTGAGGCACGAGCCTTGCGCGGCGTGTGGCAGTAAGGACAACCTGTCACGGTACGATGATGGGCATGGTTATTGTCACGGCTGTGGTAATTATGAGCATGGCACAGGACAGATAACAGCCGCACCTGAACGACCGAGACAACCTTCGGTATCAAAGAAGGCCGAGCTGACCGGAGTGGTCACCGGTATCCGAGACAGGCGTATTGCCGCTGAGACATGTAAGAAGTACGGGGTGACCACCGAGTGTGCCTCTGGTTCCAACGAGATCAATAAGCACCACTATCCCTACTTTGACGGTGAGGGTAATCTGGTGGCGGTCAAGACTCGCTTGGTCAAGTCCAAGGAATTCTATTCCACGGGCAGTATTCGAGAGGCTGGTCTGTTTGGTCAGCACCTGTTCAAGCCTGAAGGGAAGTACATCACCGTTGTTGAGGGTGAGCTGGACGCCCTCAGTGCCTACGAGATGCTCGGTAGTCGGTGGCCCGTGGTCAGTATTGCCAGTGGTGCGAACGGTGCTAAGAGGGCCGTACAGGACTCCCTAGAGTACCTTGAGGGCTTCGAGAACGTGGTGCTGTGCTTTGATACGGACGAGGCAGGACGTAAGGCGGCACGAGAGTGTGCCGAGGTGCTATCCCCAAACAAGGCCCGAATCGTCAAGCTGGAGGACTTCAAGGATGCATCGGAGTATCTGGTTGCCAACAAGCTGAAGGACTTTAGCGCACAGTGGTGGAACGCCAGCCCCTTTGTAATGACGGGTGTCATCACACTGGCTGATGCGTGGGAGTCATTCATTGAGCGAGGCAAGCAGGAAATCTTACCGTTCCCTCCAGCCTTTGGCATGTTGAACGAGATGCTTAACGGGGGCATTGCCGGTGGCGAGATCACGGTACTGGGCGCGTTAACGAGCGTTGGTAAGACCACACTGGTCAATGAGATCACGTACCAATTCTGGAAGAACACGGAGGCCAAGGTGGGGTGTGCGTTCCTTGAGGCCGACAGTGGTGAGGCCGTGGAGAACCTACTAACCATTCACACCGGACACAACCTGTCGCTGGAAGATAGGGACAACATTGATTATGATTCTTTGAAGACGGACATCATCACGGACGGCAGGATATTCCTACTCGATCACCGTGGGGCCATTGGTGCCGATGAGTTGTTCCTCAAGCTACGTTCGATGGTCAAGGGTAATGGTGTTGAGGTACTGATCATTGACCCCCTACAGGCCGCCGTGACCGCCAACAACAACGAGGTCATTGACGACTTCATGGATCGATTACTTAAGCTGGCTAAGGAAACGGGGGTATCAATCATTGTGGTTAGTCACATGAAGAAACCTTCAATGAACAGCCCGCACAATGTGTCGGAGTATGACCTCAAGGGATCGGGCAGTATCAACCAGATCGCCTTCAATACGATACTGCTCTCGCGTGACAAGATGGCAGAGGACGAGTACACCCGTAACAGTACAATGGTGCAGGTCGTAAAGTGTCGCCGTACCGGACAAACTGGCATGGCTGGATGGTTGCATTATGATCACCATACTGGTAGACTGGAAGAAGGTAGACCACCTGAGCAGTTCCGAGCTGAAAACGATAATGGAGAATTCTAAGTTATGAAACGAATGGTACTAGACATTGAGACTGATGGCCTGACACCCACCGTTGTGTGGTGTGCGGTCTTCACCGATGTCGACACCAATGAGTCCATCAGTCAGGAGATGCCAACACGGGACGACATACAGTCCGTTTTGGATACCTGCGAGGTCATCATTGGACACAACATGATTGGTTATGACCAGCCCGTCCTTGAACGCTTGTTGGGCGTTGACTTTAAGGGCGTGACCGTTGAGGACACCTTGGTCATGTCCAGATTACTCAGCCCGTCTAAGGAAGGCGGTCATTCACTCAAGGCGTGGGGCCAGAGACTTGGGTTCCCAAAAGGAGATTATAATGATTGGACTAAACTTACACCTGATATGGTACTATATTGCGTACAAGACACTAAGGTTACTCGCAAGCTGTATCTATCATTGGTCAAAGAACTCAAGCCCTTTGGAGGCCAGAGTGTTGAGCTGGAGTATAAGGTACAGGACATTGTATCTCGCCAGACTACTACGGGATGGTTGTTAGACGTACCGAGGGCCGAGGGCTTGCTGGCAGAGCTTCGTGAGCGTCAGTATGAGCTGGTTGATACCGTCCTTGAGGTGTTCCGTCCGTTGCCCACATTCATCAAGGAGATCCAACCCAAGATCAACAAGGATGGTAAGATGTCAAATGTTGGACTGAAGTTCTTGGGTGATTATGCATGCATGATTGACGGCACATTCAGCAGGGTGGATTACCCAGAGTTTAACTTGGGTTCCAGACCACAGATTGCCAAGCACCTCATGCACTACGGGTGGAAGCCCAAGAAGCTAACGCCAAGCGGCAAGCCGATGGTTGACGAGGAGGTACTGAGGGACGTTATTGGCATACCGGAGGCTGTACTGATATGTGAGTACCTAATGGTACAGAAGAGGATTGCACAGGTATCGTCTTGGGTTGCAGCCGTTGGTGACGATGGTCGGGTACATGGTTATGTGAACGCAATTGGTGCCATCACAAACCGGATGACCCACAGCAGTCCCAATATGGCGCAGGTTCCAGCCTCGGACAGTCCGTATGGAACTGAGTGCCGCGCCTGTTGGATTGTACCTGAGGGCTTCAAGCTGGTTGGCTGGGATGCCAGTGGCCTTGAGTTGCGGATGTTGGCGCACTACATGAACGACATAGATTACACAAACGAACTACTGGGAGGTGACATACACACCGCCAACATGAAGGCGGCTGGGCTGAAACAAAGGGCCGATGCAAAGACATTCATATACGCCTACCTGTATGGTGCCGGTGATGCCAAGATCGGTTCCATCGTGGGTGGTGGAAAGAAGGAAGGGGCGAGACTCAAGAAGAAGTTTCTCGCGAACACGCCACCATTGGCAGAACTACGAAAGAAGGTCGAGGAGGCCAGCAAGAAGGGGTACATCAGGGGTATTGATGGGCGTAGGGTACAGATTCGATCAGCACATGCCGCACTTAACACACTATTGCAGTCTGCGGGCGCAATTGTGATGAAGAAGGCGTTGGTCTTACTGGATGAGTACGCCCGCTTACATGGCATTACTTATAACTTTATCGGCAACATTCATGATGAGGTGCAGACCGAGGTTCGTGCAGATCAAGCACACCAGTTCGGACGTCTTGCAGTTCAGTGCATGGTGGCGGCTGGCGAACAGCTACAGTTCCGTTGTCCCTTGGATGCGGAGTACAAGGTGGGCGTCAACTGGGCCGAGACACACTAGGAGATATACAAATATGAAGAGAATTGAGACACTGGTGGAAGATATTTACACCTTAATGCAGGACAAGGAAATACCGGATCAGGTTGATCTGGAGAGGGAGGTAGACCGCTTTGGCGAGAATGTGAAGACCTTGATTGGTAACATATTCACCGAGAAGCGTGAGCAGAACCCAAGGTTACGGATGAGTAACATTGGCAAGGGAGATAGGTACCTCTGGAACGAGGCACAACGGCTGGAAGGTGAGGAGCTTACGGCACCAACCCTGATTAAGTTCATGTACGGTCACTTGATCGAAGAAATGCTGGTGTTCCTCATTAGAACATCGGGACACACGGTGACGCAGGAACAGGCCGAGGTGCTGGTTGAAGGCGTCAAGGGACACATCGATTGTTTCATCGATGGTGAACTGTTCGACATCAAGAGTGCATCAACCTTTGGCTTCAAGAAGTTCAAGGAAGGGACACTTAAGGATGATGACCCCTTTGGGTACATAGATCAGATCAAGGGTTATGCCCACGGGCTGGATGAGGACACCGTTGGCTGGCTGGCAATGGACAAACAGCACGGTCACCTCACGGTGCTTCAGTACGCCTTAGCGGACTTGCAGGACGGGCCTAGTGTGGTAGACCGGATAAAGCACTTGAAGGCCGTGGTGGCCTCCTCAGTGGCCCCAGAGAGGTGCTACAAGGACGTACCGGACGGCAAGAGCGGTAACCGAAAGTTATCCATGAACTGCTCGTACTGTAAGTTCAAGGCGCACTGTTGGCCTGACTTACGCACATTCCATTATTCAACTGGCCCCAAGTACCTCACGGTAGTTGCCCGTCAGCCACAGGTACGCGAAGGAGATCTATTCTAATGTACATTGAAGACTTTAAGGAACGGCTGGAGTTCTGTTGTGACGTTGAGACATTCGTTGATACCCTCGACCTCACAATGGAAGACCTGATGGACGCCTTTGAGGAACGGATGGTTGACAACAAGGACAAGTTCGATGACCTTTTTAACATCACGGGGGAGTTTGGAGATGAGTAAGGTAAAGACCAAGGCACTACCGGACTGGATCAATAAGACCGGATTTAACTTTCGTCGCAACATGGACGACCACCTAGGTTTCATCTACCAGATTGACATGAAGGATGGGGGTTTCTACATTGGACGCAAGCAGTTCTGGCGTAAGGCCGGTAAGGACTGGAAGCTGAACGACTGGGAGGACTATGCATCGAGCAGTAAGAACATCAAGAAGGAGATTGAGAACATAAAGAAGCGCACCATCCTTGCCGTATTTAGTTCCAAGAGCTGCTTGCGTTATGCCGAGGCACTTGCTATACTCGGCTCTGGCTCATACTGGCCCAACGAGAAGGGCATCAACTGGAGCTTTGATGGCTGCAAGGGCAAGATCAAGATGGAAGGTACGGACGAAGAACAAATGAAACTAATATTAATACGATTTGGGAATAAACTATGATTGATTTACACTTTACAGCGGACTCATACGAAGATTCACCGGAGTATCCGGCGGTATCATTGCTTGTAACCATTGATGACGAGGGCATGGCGTGGCAGGAACTCATGAAGGTCTTTGCACGGGAATTGCCAAGGTTTGGTTACATCCTTGACACCGAGGGTCTTGAGGAGGCAATTGATGATTACTCCGACAAGCACCGCGCGAAAGTCATGCACCCACAAGGTGACGCAGGTTTTGCGGCGTGGCAAAGGCAGGTGACCTTATGAGTACCGTAGATCGACTGGTGGCTGATCACGAGGCAAATTGGCTCCGTGTTGGCCTTGAGACCGGAGGATCAACGCCGAGTCAGTATGCGATACCAAAGGACGCCGAGGAGTTACAGGACTTGATTGAGCACCGAGATATGTCCTTCTCCTTGGGTAATATCTTCAAGGCGTGTTACCGGCTGGGACTCAAGGACTCAACCGATGTGATGTATGACCTACGGAAGATCGAGTGGTTCGTGGGAAGACTAATTAAACAGGAGCAAAACAAATGATATACAATCTACTGGCCTTGGCAATAATTACGGCTTGGTTCGTCAATGGGTACAAGTTCGTTTCGTGTGACTTTGAGTCCAACTATAGGTGTGAGGTGATCCATGCGGCGGGCGTGGCTGTACCCCCATTCTCATTGGCAACCGTGTGGTTTGGGAGTGACACATGAGTAACTTCAAGCAAGAGGCCGCCAACGTCATCTCGTGGGCCTTGGACAAGGGCATCCTGAGCAGTTCAACTGCCCTATTGCAGCACGGTAAAATGGTTGAGGAGGTGTACGAGTTGAAACATGCAATAACCACCAAGGACAAGGCCGCAATTGCCGATGAACTCGGTGACGTCTTGGTGACGGCGGTGATTCAGGCACAGATGTGGGGCTTGGATGCGACCCAGTGCTTGACCGAGGCAGTTACAAAGATTACCAAGAGAGATGGACAATTAATCGACGGAGTTTTCGTCAAGAGTGAGGACTTAGTATGAATGAATACCAGAACTTTATAGCACTGTCCCGATACGCCCGTTGGATACCGGAGCAGAACCGACGAGAGAATTGGATCGAGACGGTATCTCGTTACGTTAATTTCTTCGAGGCAAAGTACCCCGATGTGATTACACCGGAGGTCTACCTAGAAGTCTTCAATGCCATTCAAGGCCTAGAGGTCATGCCATCCATGCGCTCCCTGATGTGTGCCGGTGAGGCCCTTGAGCGTGACAATGTTGCCGGATTTAACTGTAGTTACCTCGCCATGAACCGAGTCAGGGCATTTGACGAACTGATGTACATCCTGATGTGCGGCACGGGCGTTGGCTTCAGCTGTGAACGCAACGAGGTCGCCAAGTTACCAATGGTGTCCGAGGAGATGCACGAGACCCCAACCACCATCGTTGTGAGCGACAGCAAGATCGGGTGGGCATCGGCCTACCGTGAGCTACTGAGCCTACTGTGGGCCGGTAAGGTTCCCCAGTGGGACGTAAGCCGAGTACGCCCTGCGGGAGCACCGTTGAAGACATTTGGAGGAAGAGCTAGTGGCCCAGAACCTTTGGTTAGTTTGTTTAAATATAGTGTGGATTTGTTTCGTGTTAGTGCTGGCAGACGGCTTACAACCTTGGAGGTACATGGACTGGTCTGCAAGGTTGCTGAAATTGTCGTTGTTGGTGGGGTGCGCCGTTCTGCTCTTATTTCCCTATCTAGTTTCAGCGATGATCGTTTAAGACACGCCAAGTCTGGACAGTGGTGGGAGCAGCACCCAGAGTTTGCCTTGGCTAATAACAGCGTGGCGTATACCGAAAAACCTGACATGGAATCCTTCATGCGGGAATGGTTATCATTGGTGGAGAGTAAAAGTGGAGAACGAGGAGTATTCAACAGAGCGGCTAGCCAGCGACAAGCTGCGGCAAATGGACGAAGAGATGCAACGCATGAGTTCGGCACTAACCCTTGCAGCGAGATCATTTTACGAGACCGGCAATTCTGTAACTTGTCAGAGGTCGTTGTTCGAGCTGAAGACACGCTTGCTACCCTTCGCGTCAAGGTTAGACTCGCTACAATCTTGGGTACACTCCAATCTACCCTCACCGACTTCCGATACCTAGGTAAGGCTTGGCAGGACAACACGGAGGAGGAGGCACTACTTGGGGTATCACTCACGGGCATCATGGACAACGCCATGCTCAATGGGAGTGACCTCTCTGACCTCCCAAGTATCCTGATGGAACTCAAGGAGGTTGCCATTGAGACCAACGAGGAGTGGGCCGCAAAGCTGGGAGTCAGGCAGTCCGTTGCCATCACTTGCGTTAAGCCGAGTGGCACCGTTAGCCAACTGGTGGACTCCGCGAGTGGCATACACGCAAGACACAGCCCGTACTACATCAGAACCGTGAGGGGTGACGTCAAAGACCCAATCGTGATGATGATGAAAGACCAAGGATTCCCTTGGGAGGCTGACGTCATGAAGCCGGACACGACCGTTGTGTTCAGTTTCCCAATGAAGTCACCGGAGGGTGCGGTGATGACGCAGGACAGGACTGCCTTGGAGCAGCTTGAGACTTGGCTCGTGTACCAGCGGTACTGGTGCGAACATAAACCTTCGGTGACTATAAATGTTAAAGATAACGAATGGATGGAAGTTGGTGCATGGGTGTTCCGTAACTTCGACGAGGTGTCCGGTGTGTCGTTCTTGCCTTACAGTGAACACTCGTATGCTCAAGCACCCTACCAAGAGTGCAGCAAGGCTGACTACGATGCTGCACTGTCCACAATGCCAACGGGTACAGACTGGGGGCGGATCTCCGAGTATGAAGACAGGGATAACACGGTAGGCAGTCAAACCTTGGCATGTACCGCCGGAGTCTGTGAGCTGGTTGATCTGTAGTTGAACCAGAGGGGCGTACAGAGGTGCGCCCCTCGTTTACCGGAGAAGATTATGACCCCCAAGGAACGACAAGTGGCACGCAGCCGGAAGCATTATGACAAGAAGAAGGCAGAGAGAGCCACGTGGAGTGCGGAACGACTAGAGGAATACAATGAACAGATGGCGGAATACAACCGGAGGTACTGCACGAACAATAAGGAACAGATAGCGACAACCAACCGAAAACACTACGCCGCTAACAAGGCGGAAGCATACCGTAGGAACTCCGAGCGTTCTAGGTTCCTGCGAAACTACAAGACAACGGACTTCGATAAGTTTGTACTGGAGGAGTCTTGGGTTCTGGCCCGTGAGCGTGAGGAGGTCATTGGTGGGGTCTGGCATGTGGATCACATCGTACCCGTCAAGCACCGCAAGGCATGTGGCCTAAACGCTGCGATCAACCTTCAAGTAGTTCCAGCGGAGTGGAATCTGTCAAAGGGCAACCGCAGCATGTCTGTGTGGCTCCCTAAGCCTTCCCCCACCGAGTCTTAACCTGACGTACATCTAGGTGTACCCAAGAGGCGTACAGGCCCATACCGTAAGTCTTAGGGTACTTCTGGAGTAGCCACTCGTACACCTCCTCTGGTTCCACACCCTTAACCTTAAAGTCAGCGGCCTTGCCGGATATGTGTTGGCTCCTCTTGGAACCGCCCACACCGGCATTGTGCCGCTCACACCGGATTCCACTGGTGACCGTCATGGGCTTACCAAAGTGATCCCTCACCTCCTGCAAGACCCTAATTAGGTCATCATGTATCTTGCCGGTATTGCAACCGCACTGACAGGCGAACTCATGTGTGCCGAAGTTACGACTTAGGTTACCCATTACTGGCCCCTACTCTGTAAGAACCTGCGTTCCTCATTTTCCCGTGTTGCCCTATCTAGCCCTTCGTTAATGACGGCACGAGGAGTGAGCTTTGAGGTCATGGCTCCAACTTGTCTAGTTACCGCATTCCTATCCATGGCACGAGACACACCAGCCGCCATTTCATCCAGCGGTTTCATCATGACACCCACAGGCTTGGCAATGGCAGCACGGGTGGCCCCCGTCTTAACCAACCTCCCTGCTAAGTAAGTTCCAGCGGCTAAGGTAAACGCTGTCACGACATCTTCATTAACCGCCCACCCTATACCACCGCCGGTCAGACCAAGCCCAGAGGCCACCATGATGGGATGCTGTTCTGCCAACTTACGCATCTTCTCGGGAAGTGTTTTATCGCGAAGACCGTTATGTGCTAAGTTGTCCGCTGCCGTCATTACGTGGTTGTAACGCGTCATGGTGCTTTTAATTGTATCCCAACGCCTACCGGTTCCGGCGTATGCGCCCTCAACGATATCAAGCATTGCATTACGGGTAACCTCCGTTGCCGCTGAACTGGCAGAGGTATTGGCGGAACTAAAGGCATTCTTATTTATGGCACGAACGTGCGCGTCCATTTCTCGACGTACCACTATTAAATCCTTGGCTGCAATGTTACCACCCACATCAGTTACACGATCTACGAGGGCATCAATCTTGTTCATACGCGCCTTAAATGCCGATGCAATGTTAGAATCTCCCGCCATCACGCTCTCTCCTGTATCATCCATGTATGCCTTTGTCTTCTCTAATATTTGGGCCTTAACCGACTGCGCTCTCAGGGGCGTGGTAATCTTTGATAGTTGTGACTGTAGCTTGGCCTCCATTTTTGTTAATTCACGATTAACCGCCTCCATGTTAGGTTTAATTTTATCACCCCCTGTACGCACCACTGGGTTAATTCCTTTAATGGTACCTACGGTGTCCAGAACCGCTTGCTGGTACTTACCCCGCACACCCAAACGCCGCATGGTGTCCTTACGAACACCATTAGTCTGGGGTTCTTCAAATAGGTCACTAATCTGCTTATTACGCATCCGGTCAGGTCGGGGTACTCTTTTAATAGCCTCAAATGTCTTGGGGGCCAGCGCAGTCGCAAACAAGCCCACTGATTGCCAATTAGCCTGTTCTACCGGACTAAGGGTATCCCACGTTTCGGTAATCTTTACTCCGGCATCGGTACCCATTAGAGACTCCCACCCGTCTAACATAACTTCACCCACGGTAGACTCCGCAAAGTCTGGAATAAACATCTTCATTGAATCTAACAGAGCAACACCGGCAACGTCCGTTGCTCGGCCTAATAATTGTTTACCTGTGACCTGTAGTATGGTGGAGTCAATGCTCTGCTCCCCAGCACCCTGTCTCTGTAAGGTACTGGTGAACTCCTCATCACGAACGTCCCATAATTCCATAATTCTACCAA
>ENA-OSJC01003475-OSJC01003475.1-marine-metagenome-genome-assembly--contig:-NODE-3475-length-11252-cov-33.656107_pt1 | contig 11252 bp, 8 predicted proteins | sample MGYA00237885_ERZ534234 | MGnify/ENA primary metagenome ERZ534234 (study PRJEB26413, sample SAMN06343907) | marine metagenome | isolation source: coastal waters | place: Atlantic Ocean: West Antarctic... | reverse complement strand
GGCATATAACTCTCTTACAGCATGGGGCTGAATGTTAATACCAACACCTAATGGTTTGATCTCTTTAACAGCTTCATATATCTGGAATGGAATATTTAATTTATGAAGGCATAAACCTAAAGATAAACCACCAATTCCAGCGCCAATAATAGCAACACTCATATTTGAACCTTACAAAAGATTTGATTAATTAAAGTTAATAAATTTTAGAGAATTAAATTTTAAAATACAATTAAATAGAAGAAAAACATGATCAAGGCAGTTTATAACTGGACAATTAAACTCTCAGCTACCCGGTACGCGTTATGGGCTTTGGCAATCGTCGCATTTGCAGAGAGTTCTTTTTTTCCAATCCCTCCAGACATTTTATTAATTCCACTAATAATTGCAAAACCAAAGAATGCATATTTAATTGCTTTTATTGCTATGGTTGCATCAGTTTTTGGAGGTGGTTTAGGATATTATATTGGGTTAAAATTGTATGAAACTGTTGGAATAATAATAATTAATTTCTATCATGCCCAACAACTATTTTTGGATTTTCAGACTCAGTTCAATAAATATGGAGCTGCAGCGGTTCTTTTTGCAGGCGTCACACCTTTTCCATATAAAATTATTACAATATCTTCTGGGATAGCTGGAATGCCAATTTATCAATTTTTTATTTTTTCAATAATAGCACGTGGCGCAAGGTTTTTTATTATTGCCATATTACTAAGATTATACGGGGAACCTATCAGGAATTTTATAGAACGGCATCTGAACTTACTCTTTATTGTATTTATGGTATTGCTTGTTTTGGGCTTTCTTTTAATAAAAGTAATATGATCATAAATTTAAAATACCTAACTTGGATTGCAATTTTTGGTTCTTTTGCCCTGCTTGTTGCGGCATATGGGTTTGAGTTTCTTGGAGGCATGAGCCCGTGCAAGATGTGCCTTTGGCAAAGGTGGCCACATGTCGCCGTAATACCTATTGGGATATTAGCCTTTTACTCTAACTCTACTGTACTGCTGAAAGTATCTGGATTGATAATACTACTCGGCGCTATGATTGCATTTTATCACATGGGCGTAGAATACAAATGGTGGGATGGTCCCTCAACGTGCACTTCAGGAACGATAAGTGGCTTAACATCTTCCGAATTATTGGCCAAGATACTTAAAGCCCCTATTGTTAGGTGCGATGAGGTGCAGTGGCAGTTTTTTGGATTATCAATGGCCGCATGGAATGGTTTAATTTCAATTATTTTGAGTATTGTGTGGTTCAAAGCGACACTAAAATAATTATTATTAATTAAGATTCTTAATGAGAAAGGCCAAAATTAACTAATTTTGCATTCTGGTCTTTGAAAAGTGATTTTTTTACATTATGAAGTTTTTAATTTTGGAGATAAATTATGATTTATAGGTCCGCTAACGAATGGAATAATGCAAAAAATAAAAAAGTACTTTTATTTGGCATGTCTGGACTTGGGAAGACTTATTTATCAAACCTGTTGAGAAAAGAAGGGGATTGGTTTCATTATTCGATAGATTACCGTATCGGCACCCGTTACATGGGCGATCATATTGTAGACAATGTTAAATCGGAAGCTATGAAAACTCCCTTTTTAGCAAATCTTTTAAAATCTGATAGTATCTATATTCGTTCAAATATTACTTTTGATAATCTAGCGCCATTATCTACATACTTAGGACAACCCGGTGGGCAGACTAAGGGTGGTTTAAGTTTTAAAGAATACCAAAATCGTCAAAATCAACATCGCAAAGCTGAAAAGTCCGCCTTATTAGATACATCTGAATTCATAAATAAATCACAAAGCCTTTACGGCTACTCTAATTTTGTATGTGATAGTAGTGGGTCAATATGTGAAGTTGTTGATGGTAAAGACCCAAATGATCCAATACTAGAAAAACTATCAAAAAATCTTCTAATGGTATGGATTAAAGGAGATAAAAATCATAGCGAAAATTTGATCGATAGGTTTAAAAAAAATCCAAAGCCAATGTATTATAATCTTAATTTACTTGAAGAGTCTTGGAAGTCTTTTAAAGATCTCTATTCATTAAATGACGAAGACGTCGAACCAAGAGAATTTGCAATTTACGCTTATGAAAAAGCAATTAACGCTCGCCAACCAAAATATGAAGCCATAAGTCAAAATTGGGGTGTATCAGTAGCAGCAAGTGAGGTCAGTAATATTAAATCATGTTCTGATTTTAATTCAATTATTGCGCGTGCACTAACTTAATAAGGATTGAGACTTACAATGCCTATAAAAATACCAACAGACCTTCCTGCTTTCAAAGAATTGAGCAAAGAAGGTGTTATGGTTGTATCTGAAGAAGCAGCGACAAGACAAGATATAAGGCCCCTCCAAATTGGATTGTTAAATCTAATGCCAACTAAAATTCAGACAGAAACACAATTTGCCAGATTGATCGGTGCAACACCGCTGCAGATAGAATTAACGTTAATTAGAATGACAGAACATCATTCTAAGAATACATCACCAGTTCATATGGAAACATTTTATCAACCTGTTTCAGAAATTTTATCAAAAAAATTTGATGGATTAATTATAACAGGAGCCCCAATTGAGCATTTACCTTTTGAGCAAGTAACATACTGGAAAGAGCTATGTGAAGTTTTTGAGTGGAGCCGATCTAACGTTCACTCAACTTTTGGCGTTTGTTGGGGTGGGATGGCTATGATAAATTATTTTCATGGTATAAATAAGTACTTACTTACTGAAAAAAAGTTTGGTTGTTATTGGCAAAAAAATCTTGCTGAAAACTCACCCTATTTGAGAGGATTTTCAGATGAGTGTTTAATTCCAATCAGCCGTTGGACAGAAATAAAGCAAACTGAAGTTGATCAACATGCACAATTAAAAACCCTATTAGGGTCTTCCGAAACTGGGCCGTGTTTAATAGAGGATAACAAACATCGTGGCGTTTACATTTTTAATCATTTTGAATACGACAGTGACACTTTAAAACAAGAATTTGAACGCGATCTTGTAAATAACGATAATGCTAGTATTCCAATCAATTATTTTAAAGATAATAATCCAGAATTTACACCCTTAAATCGCTGGCGAAGTCATGCGCATTTGTTATATGGAAATTGGATTAATGAAATTTATCAAAACACCCCTTTTGATATTAAAGATATCGGTAATTGATTTAATAATTGTGATATTTAACTTTAATTTTCAAAATAATTAAAATAAATACTATGCATGAAGCATACCATACCCATAAATCCTCAGTTCTTTGTTACTCACCCGCAGCCATGTGCATATTTACCAAACCGTTTTGAGCGTAAAATCTTCACTAAACTTTCAATAAATACTGGTGAAAAACTTAATAATGCTCTTTCAAAACAGGGGTTTCGGAGATCTCAAAACATTCTTTACCGACCAGCATGTAAAGGTTGTAACTTATGTTTCTCTGCTCGAATAAAGGTTTCTGATTTTTGCTATAGTAAAAGTCAAAAGCGCGTTAGAAATAAAAATAGGACTATTCAACGAAAAATAAATAATACCTGGGCTACAGAAGAACAATTTGATTTATTTAAAAAATACTTAAATCAGAGGCACGCAGACGGCGGAATGGCAGACATGCAGGTATATGAATTTGCAGCCATGATCGAAGAAACATCAGTCTTCAGCAAAGTTATTGAATACACAGACAATAACTATAATGATCAGCAAACATTGAGATGCGTCAGCTTAACAGATATGCTTGATGACGGGATATCAATGGTTTATTCTTTTTTTGATCCTGATTTTAACCAGCAATCACTTGGAACACATATCATATTGGATCATATCGAATATGCTAAAGAACTAGACCTTTCTTACGTCTATCTTGGGTATTGGGTACCTGGTAGTAAAAAAATGGAATACAAAAGTAACTTTAGTGGTTTAGAAATTTATTGTGGTAACAAGTGGCAACCTTTTAATTTGGTAAATCAACAAATTTCTAAATTTTCAAAGTGTGAATCTATTAAAAACCAAGTTACAAATCTCCAACTTCCTAGAGATTTTTTAAGTGTATAATTTTTATTAATACAAAAAATATCATAATTTCGTAATAATATTACTCAAAAATAGTCTATTTTTGTTATTTTAATAAATTATTACGGTTGACCCCAACTTTTTGCTTTCATAATGTGCGCTCTAATGAGCTGATCTAAATGTGTAAAATTAGGCTAACAAGAAAGAATAACAATGTCACAAAAAATGACTGGTGCAAAAATGGTTGTTCAAGCACTAAAAGACCAAGGAGTTGATACAATTTTTGGCTACCCAGGTGGTGCGGTACTTCCAATATATGATGAAATATTTTTGCAAAATGATATTAAACACATTTTGGTGCGCCATGAACAAGGTGCTGTTCACGCAGCCGAGGGATATGCAAGATCTACAGGCAAACCAGGGGTTGTTTTAGTCACCTCTGGTCCTGGAGCCACAAATGCCGTAACTGGTATAACAGACGCTTTAATGGATAGTATTCCTTTAGTTGTATTGACGGGTCAAGTTCCTACATTCATGATTGGTAATGATGCATTTCAGGAAGCAGATACTGTTGGTATTACAAGGCCCTGTACGAAACACAATTGGCTTGTAAAGGATACTGAGAAACTTTCAGGGATTATTCACCAAGCTTTTCATGTTGCGCTTGCAGGTAGACCTGGACCGGTATTAGTAGACATCCCAAAGGACGTGCAATTTGCAACCGGTACTTATAAAACTAAAAATCAAACTCCTAATGGAAATTACAATCCAATCATAAAAGGAGATATTTCAGCAATAACACAATTAGTGGAATTAATTGAAAATGCTGAAAAACCCATCATTTACAGTGGTGGTGGCGTAATAAATTCAGGTATTGGAGCCAGTCAATTACTTTGCGAGCTGGCAGAAGCTACTAATTTTCCAGTTACGTCGACTTTAATGGGTCTTGGAGCATACCCAGCTTCTGGAGAAAATTGGCTTGGGATGCTTGGGATGCATGGAACATACGAAGCTAATTTAAGCATGCATGGTTGTGACTTAATGATAAACATTGGCGCACGATTTGATGATCGCATCACTGGTAGAGTTCAAGACTTTAGTCCAAATTCTAAAAAAGCTCATATAGACATAGATCCATCTTCAATAAATAAGGTGATTAATGTAGATGTACCCATAATCGGTGATGTAGGTCATATTTTAGAAGATTTACTTAAAATATGGAAATCTAGAGGACGAAAAACAAACTCACAATCAATTGAAAAATGGTGGAGTCAAATTAACAAATGGCGTGAGAAAAATTGTTTGAGTTACTCTCAATCAAAACAAACAATAAAACCACAGTATGCTTTAGAAAGATTAGAGGCATTAACAAAAAAACATGACCGGTACATATGCACTGAAGTGGGGCAACATCAGATGTGGGCAGCACAATTCCTTGGTTTTAATTCTCCACATCGCTGGATGACTTCGGGCGGGTTAGGAACAATGGGTTACGGTTTTCCAGCATCCATTGGTGTTCAAGTGGCACATCCGGAGTCCTTGGTTATTAATGTCGCAGGTGAAGCCAGTTGGTTAATGAATATGCAAGAAATGGGAACTGCTGCTCAATATAAACTTCCAGTTAAGCAATTTATTCTGAATAATGAAAGACTTGGAATGGTCAGGCAGTGGCAAGAGTTATTACATGGAGAACGATACTCAAGTAGCTGGTCTGAATCTTTACCTGACTTCGTAAAACTTGCAGACGCGTTTGGGTGGAAAGGAATTTGTATTAATGATCCAAATGATCTTGACGACGCTATAATGGAAATGATTAATTTTGACGGCCCTGTTCTGTTTGATTGTCAAGTTGAGAAACATGAAAATTGCTTCCCAATGATACCATCGGGCGCTCCACATAATGAGATGTTATTTGGAGATGCCTCAACTGAAGATGCAATTAGCGCAACTGGCGCTGTTCTAGTGTAAAGGAAACAAAATGTGTGCACTAAATATTAAACAAGGTACATCTTCACAATCTGCTTATGATTTACGTTCATCATATGGTGACAATATTGAAACGCACACTCTTGCTGTGGTTGTTGATAATGAAGCAGGTGTCCTAGCTCGTGTCATTGGATTATTTTCAGGTAGAGGTTATAATATCGAAAGTTTAACAGTAGCTGAATTCGACCATGAAGGGCATAGATCACGAATTACAATTGTAACAACAGGGACCCCACGAGTTATAGAGCAAATAAAAGCAGAATTAGGAAAAATGGTTCCAGTTTATCAAGTAAATGATTTAACTGTCGAAGGTCCATCCGTTGAACGTGAATTAGCTATATTTAAAGTAATGGGGTCAGGTGAAAAACGAGCAGAAGCAATGAGAACTGCGGAAATTTATCGGGCCAAGGTAATTGATAGCACTATTGACTGCTATACATTTGAGCTCACGGGTAAATCTGCAAAAATAGATGCTTTTGCTGAAATGATGCGTCCCCTTGGATTAACAGAAATTGCACGAACCGGTGTCATTGCATTACGGCGTGAATAAAAAAAAGGGCGATAATTCGCCCTAGTTTAACGATCTAAGCTCATCATTGATACTACTCGGTTTTTCTTGCCTGCGGCTTGATCGTTATAGAGGTTAAACTCATACCTCTAATTCTTATTTAATTATCTTCCAATTTAACTACATCCAGATGTTGATCCACATGTGTTGCATTTCATGCAAGTGCCGTTTCTAACAAGTGTATAATTTCCACAGTCACCACATGGATCTCCCTCAAAACCTTGCATTTTCGCCTTAAATCTATCGTCAAGCACTTCAGGTTTTGCGTCCATTTGTGATGGGATCACTTCAGGGGCATTCTCTACTACTCCTGTAGTCCCATTAGCCACCTCAGAAGTTATAACTCTAGACTGCTCAGCCCCACCTTGTAATACCATTAGGTGTTGTGGAACACGTTTGCGCAGATAACCTGTTGACGAAACCTGCTTTAACATTTCCACAGAACGCATTGCTGCGCCTTGGCTTAAATCTTCAATATTTCTCTTGCCTTCTTCCACACCTTTACCGAGGTCATCGAAGTGTTCACCCACAGGTGGGACATGCGCAAGGTCTGTTCTATCTAAATAAGAAATTGCTAGCTCTCTAAAAATATAGTCCAATATGGATGTTGCATTTTTTACACTATCATTTCCCTGAACCATTCCAGCAGGTTCAAATCTAGTAAACGTAAATGCGTCAACAAATTCTTCCAAGGGCACCCCGTACTGAAGGCCTACAGAGATTGCGATGGCAAAATTGTTCATCATCGCACGAAAACCTGCTCCTTCTTTATGCATATCTATGAAAATTTCCCCTAAACTTCCATCCTCATATTCACCTGTGCGAAGATAAACCTTATGACCACCCACCATTGCTTTTTGAGTATATCCTTTTCGCCTTTGAGGTAGCTTTTCTCGATCTTGAGCACGCTCTACTTCTTTTACAATTATTTTTTCAACAATCTTTTGTGCCAATATTTGTGCTTTTTGTCCATCTGGAGCATCTAATAGCGCCTCTTCTAAATCCTCATCGTCCTCAATTAACGCTGCTGCTAAAGGCTGTGACAGCTTTGAACCGTCTCTATATAACGCATTTGCCTTAACACCTAAGGACCAACTTAACTCATAAGCTTCTAAGCATTCAGAAATCGCTGCATCATTTGGCATATTTATTGTTTTGGAAATTGCTCCTGAAATAAATGATTGCGCCGCTGCCATCATATAAATATGACTATTAACACTCAAAAACCTTTTTCCTTTTTTACCACATGGATTAGCACAGTCAAAAATGTTAAGATGCTCGTCTAGTAAATGCGGTGCACCTTCCAGTGTCATAGCACCACAAACATACTCATTTGCAGCGTCCATTTGTTCCTTTGTGAAACCTAAGTGCCTCAATAAATCAAATGTTGGATCCATCAACCTTTCTTCAGGGATACCCAATGTGCCCTTACAAAAATCCTCTCCCAAGGTCCATTGATTGAAAACAAACCTAATATCGAAGGCCGCTGGGAGTGAAGCTTCAATTTTCTTGAGCTCTAGCTCACCAAAACCATGGCCTAATAACATATCATGATTAATTCCAGGCGCTGAAACCAAACTACCATGGCCGACAGCATAGCCAATTATTTCTTCAACCTGCTCTCCAGTATAACCCAGCGCTTCCAATGCTGCAGGAACAGATTGATTTATTATTTTAAAATATCCTCCACCCGCAAGCTTCTTAAACTTTACCAACGCAAAGTCTGGCTCAATTCCAGTTGTATCACAGTCCATAACCAGACCAATTGTTCCAGTTGGAGCAATTACGGTAGTTTGTGCGTTACGATAACCATATTTTTTACCCAAGCTATAAGCATCGTCCCACGCTTCTCTCGCCAATCGAACAATATCTTGATCTGGGCAATTATCAGCGTCTAGAGGAATTGGTTTAACTGCTAATCCTATATATCCGTCCTTTTGGCTTTTCGCCGCCTTTCTATGATTATCAATCACTCGCAACATATGCTTTGAGTTTCTTTTATAACCATTAAACGGTTCAAGTTCCTTTGCCATTTCTGCTGAGGCTTTATAAGAAATACCAGTCATCAATGCGGTCAGTGCTCCACAGAGAGCTCTTCCACCAACCGAGTCGTAGCTAAGCCCCATATTCATTAATAGACCACCTATGTTTGCATATCCCAAACCAAGGGTTCTAAACTCGTAAGATAATTTAGCTATTTGTTCAGAAGGAAATTGCGCCATTAACACAGAGATCTCTAAAGTTATCGTCCACAACCTTGTCGCGTGAATATAATCCTCAGATAGAAATTTTCCATCTTTGAAAAAAGTTAGCAAATTCATAGAAGCTAAATTACAGGCAGTATCATCTAAGAACATGTATTCTGAGCAAGGGTTTGAACCTCTTATTTCTCCATCTTCTGGACAAGTATGCCAGCTGTTTATTGTATCGTGAAATTGAATGCCAGGATCAGCACAAGCCCAAGCTGCATGCCCAACCTGATCCCAAAGATCTCTAGCCTTCACAACTTTTGATACTTTACCATCTCTTCTCCCCAATAATTCCCAATCAGAATCATCTTTAACTGCCTGCAAGAAACTATCTGTTACTCGAACAGAATTATTGGAGTTTTGCCCCGCAACAGTAACATAAGCCTCAGAGTCCCAATCTGTGTCATATGTTGGGAATTCTATGCTAGAATATCCTTGCTTCGCATATTGAAGTACCCTGCTAACATATGTCTCAGGAATCATAACTTTCTTTGCAGATCTTATAGCTGTCTTAAGCTGCGCATTTTTCTTTGGATCACAAGCTGAATCTTCAGAACCATCCCAACTGCGAATAGATTCAAATATTTCATTTAGTTTTTGCTTATGAAGTTTCGAGCCTGCCACCAAAGAAGCTACTTTTTGCTCCTCTTTAACTTTCCAGTTAATGAACTCCTCAACATCTGGATGATCCATATCACATATGACCATCTTGGCGGCTCTTCTGGTAGTTCCACCAGATTTAATTGCTCCAGCTGCTCTATCACCTATCTTCAAAAAACTCATCAAGCCCGATGATTTACCACCACCACTTAAGTTTTCTCCCGAACCGCGAAGGGACGAAAAGTTCGTCCCAGTGCCAGAACCATATTTAAATAGCCTTGCCTCTCGGTTCCACAAATCCATTATGCCGCCTTCGTTTACCAAATCATCAGTGACTGATTGAATAAAGCAAGCATGGGGCTGAGGATGCTCATATGAAGATTTTGAACGGACTAACTCCTTAGTCTCAAAGTCTACATAATGGTGCCCTTGACTAGGCCCATCAATTCCATATGCCCAATGTAACCCTGTATTAAACCATTGCGGGGAGTTTGGCGCTGCCATCTGCTTTGCAAGCATAAATCGCATTTCGTTATAATATGCCATCGCATCTTCTTCTGATGTAAAGTACTTGCCCTTCCATCCCCAATAAGCCCATGCGCCCGCCAATCGATCGAAAACTTGCTTTGAGGAAGACTCCCCACCATATCTCTTCTCCACAGGAAGCTTTGCCAAAGCATCAACATCTGGCTCAGATCTCCAGAGAAAACTAGGTATCCCTTTTTCTTTCACTTTTTTTAATCGAGCTGGAACACCGGCTTTCCGAAAATATTTCTGTGCAATAACATCAGCAGCAACTTGCGACCAACTGGTTGGAATTTCAATATCGTGTTGGGAAAAGACCACAGTTCCATCTGGATTTCTAATTTCCGAGGTTGTTCTGGAAAAATCCATTCCAGCATATGCGTCTTTTTTTGAATCAGTAAATCGGTGCTCAACCTTCATTTTTGCCTCTTTTTTGTTATCGTAACCGTATTTTTACGGTAAAACTTATTATATTCTGTCGCTTTAGTGCGATTTTTTCAGGTTCATTAACACAACATGTAGTATCAAAAGATCCTGTAAGCACTAGTTGACGTAAAAATAGGGCAATGGTCAACGATAAATTTACTTTTTTTTTTAAATATTTTCATTGACCTCAAAACGAATCTAAATATGAAACAAAAAAACTACTATTCACAAAATAAAATAAAAATAAATTGGTATATAAAATTAACATTTGATTAAGAATACTAGAACAAAACAACACTGAGTGGGTATTAGCACTCCAGGACGAAGTCCCCACCACTTTGTTATAAAAATACTAGATTATAGATGGTCGGGGCGATAGGATTCGAACCTACGACCTACGGTACCCAAAACCGCCGCGCTACCAGGCTGCGCCACGCCCCGAACATCAGCGTTCGTTTAGCCTTTTGAAGTGAAAATTAAAAGCCCTAATCTTTAATTTTACAGGACCATTTAATATCAAATGGTAAAAAAAATGGGTGCCGTACTAAATCTCCAGTTTTTATGCCCTCACGATTCGCACTTTGGCCATTAATTTCTAAAACCGCTATGGTATCTGACCTTCCAGAAATTCTTTTCATGCTAAAAGGCTGAGCATTGTGCTCAATATGACTTATTTCACCAGACATAGACAAAAATATAATATCTAATGGAATTACAGTATTTTTCATCCAAAAAGATATTTTATGAGGTTTTTCATATAGAAAAAGCATACCAGATTGAGCATCCAATTTCTTTCGACCCATTAAACCCTGTTTTCTTTGGATAGAAGTTATAGCAATTTCTACGTTAAAATCCACGACCCCAAAATCAC
>ENA-OSJC01003473-OSJC01003473.1-marine-metagenome-genome-assembly--contig:-NODE-3473-length-11254-cov-5.264919_pt1 | contig 11254 bp, 8 predicted proteins | sample MGYA00237885_ERZ534234 | MGnify/ENA primary metagenome ERZ534234 (study PRJEB26413, sample SAMN06343907) | marine metagenome | isolation source: coastal waters | place: Atlantic Ocean: West Antarctic... | reverse complement strand
TCTGGGGAGTACTCGCTCGATGTACCAGCAGACCAGGATGATAATGTTACTTTGATGGTATTCGCGGCGGGCTTTAAACCTTTCAGCGTGATTAGCGCACAGCCTGAAGAGCCTCATACCGAGTCAAACACGCCAGGTACTTCATCTTCTGGGCCGACCTTTAAGATCCTTGAAACCCATCCCAGTAAAAACTTGGCTTGCATGGATAAAACTTTTAACTCGTTTATTAATGTCTTCGGTATTTATGTGATCAGTACTTCTGAGGTCCCAGAGAAGTACCTGCAACACACAGCCAATGTTCTTGCGCAATATTTGGATAATGACGCGGATGGGAAGCCTGATGATCAGAAAGTAGCTTCTTATCTTGCTGATAATGGCTATGTATTTCCTTTGTGGACAGCCAGTGCGCGTGATAAATTCTGGGAGCAAGCCGCTGGGACCCCGTGCGAAGAGGGCGTAAAAATGGCCGCTAGTCTGTATTACCCAGGTGACCAATGGGCCATTGGTGGAATTAAACTGACTGAAGAGTGGGACACGAATTTAGAGGAAGTTTGGCACCTGGTCACCGCCGCTTTTTACGAGGTTTATCCCGAAGATTTCAGTGATAAGCCATCATCCGGTAGCACCTTGGTCCGCTCAATGGACAAAGCTCGCGGGGGGAGTTTTCAGGAACCTCCATCACGATACCCTTCTAACGCATGGTACACGAATGGAGAAGGACCCTACGAAGTCCAGGCGCACGAGTATCTTTACTGGGCATTGATGTCAAATTTTAATGCACTCTCTGCCGTCCCTAGCAAATGTCAAGAGGTGCAACCGGAATGGAAAGTCTGCACAAAAAAAGATTTGGAAAAACGAGACATCGGGGTTTACAAACTTTTAAACCAGAAGGGTTACGCGATCCCTACCAAGATCCCAGATGGAATATATAAAGGCTAACGGTAATAAGTGAAATGAGTGGGGGCGAGCATTATTTAAGAGGCGAGTTAAGCTTGATTACTATAATACACAGCGGTCCTTTGGGGGCCGTTTTGCTTTTAGACACTTTTCCGTTCGCAACACTTCCACTCTGCGCTGAGTCATAGCAAGACAGACGCGACAATCACTTTTGTACTTTAGGTTAAGTCGCAGAATGGCGCCGATTACCAGTCTTTTGGCGCGGATTGCTACTTCAGTCTTAAATATCCCTTGATAGACTATCCCCAAGTTCAGCGGTGGAAGTATTTAGATGGACCCTTTAGAACCAGAGCTTGAAAAAGCGTGGGAAGAATTATCGTTCTGGCGAGACTTTGCTCTCTGGTGGAAATCTGAGCGCGGTAACGCACCTGAACCTCGTATATTGGAGGCACTCGATGAGGCAGAGAGGCGCTATGAAAAGGCGCAGGGCTCCAGCCCAATCTGAAAAGCGATATCAATTGACCAAATGCGCCAACTTCTAAGGCGTCCGATAGTGGCTTACAGAATCACAGCGACGAATTGAAGCTAAAATCACCGAGGTGTTCTCATGGGCTCCGAATTGACGCGCTATCGGGTGTCGCATAAGCTTGGGCTAATTATGAAAGAGTAGAGTCTTTATATGGAAGAAAGCATCCTAAGCTCAGTGCCTCGTATGATCTGGCGATTACTTGAGTCGCACGACATTGATGCAGACGCGGTATTTCGACAGTCAGGGTTTGATCCTGCTCACATGAGTGAGCCACGAATGCGCTATCCCAAGGACTCGTTCCAAAACCTTTGGGCTAACGTGGTGAAAATAACGGGCAATGGCTCTATCGGCATTGAGGCGGGGCGCTTTTATAGCCCACTTGATCTGAGTGCGCTGGGAGTTTCGTTTCTTTCCAGTACTACGCTGATGGAAGCGTTACAGCGGCTGCGCCGTTATGAATCTATCGTGAATTCCAATTTGACGATCACTCTTATAGAGACTGAGCAGCGCGTCGATGTTCTCAGTGACGCTAACATTGCCGTCAAGGAAGTTTCAAAAATCCACGAGGATATAAGAAAGGCGGTCGTGCTTGATCTTTGCCGTAAAGGGTTAGAGCCTGATCTTAACCCAATAGAGGTAGCCTTTACGTATCCAGAGCCGGAGGATACCAGCGAGTACGCTGCTATATTTCGTTGTCCCTTGTTATTCTCTCAATCGGTATCAAGACTTTCATTCAGCGTTGATGATACCCAGCGCGCCTTTCTAACATCAAACCGTGAACTAGCCTTCGGCAACGACCAAATCCTCAACGAGATGCTATCGGAGCTCAAAGGCTCTAGCCTGGCATCTCAGGTGAAGCACGTCATCATTGAGTGTTTGCCATCAGGCACTCCAACTGAAAAAGATATCGTTGAACGCCTGTGCATGAGCAGCAGAACACTGCAACGAAAACTGTCTGATGAAGGAACAAACTTTCGCACACTGCTGCTAGACGCTCGACGCGTACTGGCTGAACAATATATTGCTGACAAGAATATGCCGCTGGCTGAGATTAGCTACATGCTCGGCTTCGCAGACCAGTCCTCATTCTTTAGGGCTTTCAAAAAGTGGACTGGAGATTCCCCATCCCAGTTTCGAGAAAGCGTAAGCTAACTTTGAGATTGGCGCACTTGGCCAGTGTTTTGGCGCAAATGGTCACATACGGCGTAACTGTATTCAAAGACACTAAGTTTGTGAGAGATGACTGCACAGCAGTCAATTTCCTATTTGCGGATTCGTTGTTACATTATCTACCTCGCTGCAAACCCGGAAGAAACGAAGATCGCCGCAGGACTCGCTTGCGGAATGCTCTACACCATCTGTAAAGGGATTAGACAGCATGACATTGTGCTATGCCCTGACGGCACTGGTAACTACATGGTGGGGGAAGTTGTATCTGATTATCAGTATGCCCCGGGGTCGAACCTGCCACATCGCCGCAAGGTGCAGTGGTACCGAAACAGTCTTAGCCGGGGCGACATGAGCACTTCCTTCAAGAATTCGGCCGGCTCCATAGGCACGGTGAGCGATATTACGAAGTATGCCGATGAACTTAAAGGCCTACTCGATGGCAAGCAACCCTCTACCCTGACGCACTCTGATGATGCAGTAGAAGACCCTAGTGTTTTTGCACTAGAAAAGCACCTTGAAGATTTTTTGATCGCCAACTGGCAATTCACTCACTTGGGCACAGATTACGATATTTATACTGTCGATGGCGAAGTGGTTGGGCAGCAGTTTCCGTCAGACACTGGGCCAATCGACATACTGGCGATCAGCAAGGATCAAAATACACTGTTGGTAGTTGAACTAAAACGTGGCCGTGCCAGTGATGTTGTTGTCGGGCAGATACAGCGTTATATGGGTTACGTTAAAGAAGCACTCGCCGAGGCTCAGCAGGAAGTGCGAGGCATTATCATCGGACTGGAAGACGACTTAAAGCTGACTCGGGCACTTAGCGTCACCAACAATATTGACTTTTACAGATACAGCGTGAGCTTCAAGCTATTTAAGGTAGGCGAATAAATAAGATCTACCACCTAAGTAGCATAACCTGGATAAGCCCGCCTTATTCGACAGAATAGTGCTGAGTCTTTAATTAGCGTTATACCCAATATAGGCTTGTGCGGAATTACAAATATATTTCATATGACAATAATTTGATCTGAAACATAGGCTATCAAGGGGCTGTAGGCGATATTCAAGTCCCGCCTTCGGCACCATTTAAGGCCTGACTGGGCTTCACCAGTTGACCTAAGTACTTGAAACTCAGATAGTTAAAATTCTAACTATAGCGCAGAAAAGACCTGCCTCTCGCGAGCAAAAGCGGCGAGCGGCAAGTCAGCGCGTCTCCCCGGCGGCTAGGGCGGCGGCCGGCACAGGCATGTTGGCTTGCAGGTATGAGATCACCTCCGCTTGCGGCGTGTTCGGGAAGAACTCTGTCTCGCCTCCTGGAGGCCAGATCATCTTTTCGCTCCAGCCCCAAACGGCGGTGCCGATAAAATAAGGATCATTTTCCATCCCCGCGGCCTTCATTTCTTCCACCGCGATTTGCACATACTCGAGCTGGCTATGGCCGCTGTCGCCGATTTGCAGGCCGATGCCGAGATTGTCGTTGCCCTCAATTCCCTCAAACTCGTGCGCCGAGGCGCCGGCGGGAATCGCGAACTGATAATAAACCTGATGTCGTGAAGCCATCGTCATGGTTTCCTGAATCTTCTTTTGCACGAGAGTCCGGTATTCGGCCGGCGTGTTGACTTGCCCGCCCTGCTTGCTTCCCAAGTCGTAGCCCGAGATGACCACATAGCCGTTGCCGTGGCCGTTCAGAACCGCAGCAAACGCGGCGTTCACGCGCTCCGGAAAAGTGAAAACCGACCAGGAAATCCCGTGAGGCCGCTTTTTGGTGACGCACTGGATTTGCTTACGCGTATCCTCATCCAGCGGATCGCCGGGATTGGTAACGTTGGCCCCGGCAAAGGTTTTGGCAAGGCGCGTGTAGTAGTCAATCTGCCCGGATTGCGTGAAGTCAAAAGGCTCCAGATCAAATTGTACGCCGGCGATTTTGCCATCGGCGCAATACATTTTGGCCACTTTGTCCGCCAGCTCGTAAGCCTCGTCTTGCGGCAGCCAGTTCAAGGCGTCGAGGTAGTCAATCGTGCCGTTGTTCGCCGCGCCGGAATCCAGGCGCCCGTCGACAATCGGGATGATCACCGACTCGGCGCCCATCTGCTCCGCGGCGTAATCCATCTCCGCCTCCCAGCGCGCGGCCGACTCCATTCCAGTGGCGCCGAACTCCGCGAGCGTATTGTTTTTGTCAAAAGGCACGGGGCCGTAAAGGATCACCGTGTTGGAGTTGTCGCAGGCGTCTTCTGAGGCGGACTCGCCCGATCCGCGGCAATAAAGCTCAGGTCCGCCGCCGTAGGAAAAAATCTGGTTGATCTTCTTGCGCGAGCCCGCCCCGGTGTTCCAAGCAATCAGCTCGTCTGAGAATAGCGCCGCCTGCGCGTAGGGCTCTCTGTCGGGATTACTCGGCGTCCACAGCGGAAACATCGCGTCATATAGCCATGAGCCGTTGCCGATGTGAATCGGGGTGTCGAGAATCCAGGTGTTGAGTTCCATCTCGCCGGAGGGCGGAGGCGGTGTCGCGCAATCGTCGGCGTTGGTCATCCTAACCGAGGCGGAAAGCCCGTCATAAGCGGAGTCGCCGGAAGCGGAGCTTAAGTTTATGCTAAAAGTCCGATCGCCATCGCAAACTCCGTCGAATTGCCCGATCACTTCCACGATTTGCGCGGTGTTCCAGTCGCCTGCGGTGAACGTCAGCGCTGAGCCTCCGGTCACCGCGCCTTCTCCGCTGTCAGAGCTGCCGGCGGTGATAGTCACACTTGAGTTTGGCGCGGAGTCGAGAGTCACGCTCACCTGTCCCAAGGCGCCGGCCTCGGAAGCGTCGGTGAGCTTGGCGGCGTTGATCGCGGCGGAGGCTCCGCCCGAGTCGCAGGTGAGGCAAACGCCGTTCAGGGTGAAATCCTTCACGTGGGCAATGCTCGGCTGCTGCTTCCAAAAAGACCCGTAAAGCTCCGCCGTGCCGGTGCTCGGGGTGAAAGTGAAGCCGATTTCGGTCCAGTCTGTGTAGGCTCCGCCGTTTTCGCCATAGCCGGTCGCGCCGATATAAATATGCATGTTGGCGTCATCGGATTTGACTTTGGCGGTGATGGTGTTGACTTGCCCGGCGTTGACGGCCGCGCTTCGAAGCGTTGCGCGGTTGACATCCACTCCGGAGTCGTCTCCCAAAGAAATTTGGTTGCCGTCCGCGGCGATGTTGACCACGCCTTTGGTCGCGGTCCACGAATAAAGCCCGTCGGCGTAAACCGCGCCGGACAAGATGAAACAACACACGACCTGTGTCGCGCTAAACATGAATGATTTTGCGGATACTCGAAACATAAATTTTCCCACATCTAAACTTACGGACTTATTTTTGTCTTTGACCCATTTCGGCTCCGAAAGTTCGATAAATCATTGAAATTATTTTAAATATAGACAAGATAAAAGGCTTCAGTAATATCGTGCCAACCCAAAAACATCATAAAGTACTAACCACGGAAGCCCTTGACGGTGTGGTCGAATTTTGAGGTGATTTGGGCACGTTTGACCTCGAGATGTTTATACAAAATTTCAACGTAGAGACCATCACCTATGCTAAGGGCGCTGCGGGCAGGGAAAGTCCACCGAAAACCTTTACGCTTAACACTGGCCCAACAGGCAGTGTCACAGCAACCCTGAGAGATTGTCCAGCGGCTCCTGACGCGTCGACAGACCTATTCGCAACGCCCGTTGCGGGGCGGGTAGTCATCGTATTTAGCGCAGGCTTAGACAACTATTCACCCATCACCGTATCGGGGCTTACTAACGGCGTGTCGGATGTCTGTCTAGCGAGCGCAAGAAACGATCAAGGCACTAGCCCATCCCCCTCATTCAGTGAGCGAGTGACGCCCGTGGCCTCACCGCCCGGCTGCTGAAGGTTCAAGATGCAGACGGCGATGGGGTCGCTTCTAGTCTCCAACTCACGAGGGGCGTCGCCAGTCGAGGATACTGTTCTCTTCTCTCCACTCCAGCAGCAGCCTTGTATCACGTGGGGTTTAATGGGTTAGCAGGGTAATGCTCTACGTTAGGAAGTGAACCGGATAACTACTAATTCCTTAGTATACGTAATAATATGCGTTCGGCATTAAGCCGAAATCGTTCACAATATTTGAGGTAGGCATGTTTATTACTATGAACAGATTCAAAATTAAGCTGGGCTGTGAAGAAAATTTCATTGAGATATGGAAAGGGCGTGACTCTCATCTTGATGGTGTGCCGGGGTTCAAAACATTCCAGCTGTTACGCGGCCCAAGTCACGAAGACCATACATTATTTTCGTCTTATGCCGGTTGGGAGTCACGCAGCGACTTTGAAGCATGGACAAAATCAGAGGCTTTTCGAAAGGCGCATGCTAACGCCGGCGTTAAGAGAGATATTTATATGGGGCCGCCGCAACTTGAGTGCTTTGATGTGGTGTTATAAGAGCTCAGTCCGAAGGAAAGAACTTGGTGGAACTTTACGCCAGAGCCTGTGTTTCATTGCCGGTAGGTAGCTATCTAGTCACTTTAGACGCCTGATATAGCCTGCAAGGATAAAGGTATTTCAAGCGGTAATAAATAAACGATATGTGTCAGCGTTTTCTGAATGCAGTTTAGCGGACCTAAATTCAACGGCTCCAAAGAGTGGAAAGGAACCTCGTCATGATTTCTCGCAACGTCATTATCGCTGTTTTTCTAGTCTTCACTTAGGGTTGCAGCGACCGTAACGGGGACGGCAGTGGCTTCAATATCACCAATATTGGTCTTATCGACGGCGCCTATAACATCTATATAAGGTCAGCCACGCCTAGCGGCCAATCAGCAGACGGGACGATTGACGACCCTCTTGCGTACTTCGGTGAACGCACCACTTTCAACGGCGAAACACCTCCAGGAGCCCCGTTGCCCTTGGTCGACGTGACCGTCTGCTGGACACTATTAATGCTGACGGCGACCGACTCCTCGTTTCAAGAGGTATTCGTAAAGCTGTTACCAGGGTGGGGATTCACGTGCATCAGTGGGGAGGCCATACCTGCGTGATCTCGGGAACCATTACTGACTTTGCCGTGAATCAAGAGCCGATGGTCTTTCCTGCTGGCACCTGCCATTACATGCCACCGAATCTTCCAATGTCGGCGGGAAACCTTGGATACGAAGACGCCGTATTAATCGACACATTCATTGTTCCCGTCGGCGGTGACCGCATCACCATCGTTGAGCCTGGCTACCCCGGTGGGCCAGCTAATTAGAAAGCCGAACACCTCGGTGGAGAAACGTGCGAACTGGTTGCGCCCCGATGGTAAGGCGATGCCCCACTGTAGCGGGTGGCCAAGGCCAACGGATTCTTACTGCACGCTGGCGTGAGCTGCTCCTTTGGGGGCGTTTTGCTTTTAGGCGCTCTCATGCCTATCAGTTAGCTTCAGCTTCACTAAACCCATGCTGCCGGGATGGGGTTATGGCTGAGGAGGGCGCTCTATCACGCTTCTACTTTTCAACTCACTAGGGGCTTCACCAGTCGCGGATACTGTGCGCACCGTATCGAAATCCAAGGTACTCCGGGAGTCGTGCTTAAGCTCTAATGCACTGCAAACGTTGGGACTATTACAGGAAAAACAGACGAGGGTTCGGTCACTCGTTGCGAGTGAGTCCTGGTCTATAAGGTCGATAATGGTGGTAAGGTCTTATCCCTGAGAGCCTTTTAGGGGCTCGATGAGCTGATTAATGATATTTTTGCAGCTAATCGATTCAAAAGATTTATCACTTATACTCTAAACCACTGACCCGCGAGAAAGTAGTTATGGATTCCATTAAAATCGACACACAAGCGCAAAACGAATTACAAGACTCATTTGCTTCTATGTTACAAAAGTTAGCCAAAGCGCGTGAGGCCATAGACGACCCAGCCCTAAAACCACCGCCGGCTACCGCAAGGAACTTAGCCGAAGGCTATCGCTATTTATCTGGCTATACTTTTGCAGCTTATGAAAGAGCCTTTGCTGAAGACGTTGACTTCCCATATTTTCGACGTGCCATTCAGACTATCAACAAATCAACTTGGGATAATTCAGATAATCTGTATCTAAGTGCGGCGATCGATGGTGAAGCCAGCTATCGGATTCGCTGCCAAGCGGCCGATTTTCGCCATTGGCAAGGGCAAGCACAGCAAAAGAAAAGTGCACCGTGGTATGTGATTTTCACTGCCATTACCCACTACACAGGTGATAGTGGTGAACTGGCCGAATTGACCCCTGTCACCACGAACAATGGCGGGTCACTCGATGGCACACAATTAAAAATCGATGACAACGGTAGTTTCGAGATATTATTAGCCCCAGAGAAACCCCAGGACTATCAGGGCAACTTTATTTGCACTAAAACTGCTCATGAAGGAAAAGATCAAGTCTGCAATTATATTATCTGCCGTGAATTATTTGCCAATTGGGAAACCGAGCAATCACTCGATATCAACATCGTTCGCTTAGATAAAGTCGGCGAACCTCAACCGCCATTGTCGGTCAATCAAGTTAAAGCCAATCTTGCCAGAGTCGGCGAATTAGTCGACGCACAAATGCGCTTCTGGAATGATTTTTTTGCCACCATTTTAGACGGTTATGGCGACAGCCCACTGAAGACCTCAGTGGCTTTTCCGGGCCCCAACCAACTCAATCAACCGGCACCACCCACAGCGCAAGTCGGCGCCGCGCAAGCGACAAATATCTATTCAGGTGGAATGTATGCTTTAGCTGAAGATGAAGCGTTAATTATTGAACAAACCATACCGGTCACACCAAATTACACGGGCATTAATTTAAATAATATTTGGGGTGAATCCTTCGATTATGCCAACTACCAGTCAAGCTTAAATAATGTGCAAGCCGCAGTCGATAGCGATGGTAAAGTCCGTTATGTCATTGCGCATCAAGATCCTGGCATTCAAAATTGGCTGGATACGACGGGTCACTATACCGGTATGCTAAGTCAACGCTGGGCTTATACCGATGCGCCAAATGAACTACCCAGTTTAAACGTCACTAAAGTGAAAGTTACTCATATTGACCAGTATCTACCAAAGGATACACAACGTGTCTCTAGCGATAAAAGAAAAGCTCTTATTGAAATGAGACAGGCACATGTGCAACGGCGGTTTAGACAGTATTAGGAACCGGTATTTATAAAAAGTTTGCCATGAAGATTAATAACAATTTGTTCAGTCAAACCTCTACTCAGGCTTAAATTTTAAGTCGTAGTCTATTTTTTCAATCAACTGGAATGATAATGCAAGTAAAAGAAGACTGGCTCGTTCACATACCTAGGCTTGTGCGAAAGTACCAATATATTTTATATGACCATAATTTTATCTGAAAGATAGGCTACGAAAAAGCTGCAGGCTATATTCAAGTCCCGCCTTTGGCACTAAATTTAGTTACAGCTTTTAAAAAATGACTTTATGCACGCTGTGATAGTAGCTTGGTACAGCTTGGTACAGCTTGGTACAGCTTGGTACGAAGTTATGTCACTCAATTTATTCCTCAGACCATCCTCTTACTACTGCCGTTATGTCATCCCTTTACGTTTTCATCACATGCTTTCCGCCGCATCGTTTTACATTCAAATGTATGGTGTTTTTTCACCATTGTTAAATACTCCGGTCCAGTATAAAAAGCGCCCAAGGCTTCTCAAAACGTCCTCGTCAATTCTTCGGGAGTGCAGTCTGCGGCTTCTGCCGCGGGAACAATTGAAAGCGGCCTGAACGCTGTGAAAGCCAGCATCGCTATAAATAACACGACTAGTGCTGTTAGATTGACATGCGTGTTCATAGTATTGCTCCTCAAGTATTGAAGAGAGACGCTATCCAAAGTGGAGTGTTCATCTCGATGCATTCAGCTTCCTTGAATGGCGTTATGTCGTATGTGACCATTCCCGCCAAAAGACTGGCAAAGTGCGCCAATGTGTCGACATAAGCTTATTTATAACCTACGACACGTCAACTAAGCGCTTCAACAAATACCCGCGCCGCTCCAATGCCAACGCTGTATGTTCTGCACTGAGCCCGAAGGAAAGACGTTGATACAACTTTACGCCAGAGCCTATGTCTCAGTGGCAAACGGTACCTGTTTAGTCCCTTTACACGTCTGACATATCCTGTAAGGATAGGAATATAACAGCGGTGATAAACCAACAATACAGGTCAGCCGTTACTCAATATAAATTTCAATCAAAACTATTATCGGTAGACTCCTATGAAGCCAACACTTTCGCAAGTTCTTATCGTAACAACAATCGCTCTGTTGAGCGCCTGTGGTGAAGATAACAGAACCATAACAAGCGAGATGGGTATCTCTGCCGGTTTATCGAAAGGTATTTGCCCATTAATTCACTGCGACACACAACAGAGCGACGCCTTCGATGTGGTGGGGCCCATTTCACCCAGTAAGATTTTGAGTAAAAAAGAGATTGATTTGTTGTGGTCTTCCCCGATAGCCGGTGGTGTGCTTGACTATATTTATCCTGACGGGCAGCGGGTGTTTTGGGTGCCCCAGGTCGACCGTATCATGAAGTTACGATTGAACAGTGACAACACACTGGAAAAAATAGCTGAAATGCCGCTTCAGCCGAAGGACTACCCAAGGTTCTCACCAGAGGATATGCAGGAAAAAATTCGCCAATTAGA
>ENA-OSJC01003470-OSJC01003470.1-marine-metagenome-genome-assembly--contig:-NODE-3470-length-11257-cov-16.989445_pt1 | contig 11257 bp, 13 predicted proteins | sample MGYA00237885_ERZ534234 | MGnify/ENA primary metagenome ERZ534234 (study PRJEB26413, sample SAMN06343907) | marine metagenome | isolation source: coastal waters | place: Atlantic Ocean: West Antarctic... | reverse complement strand
ATTTCTCATTATAATCCGCTTTATATTTATGGGGGTGTTGGAATGGGAAAAACACATTTATTAAATTCAATTGGTCTCTCACTAAAAGAAAAAAATAAAGTTATGTTTATTTCAGCTGAAAGATTTATGTATCAATTTGTTAAATCTATTAAAGCTAATGATATGGTAAAATTTAAAGAATATTTTAGAAATACAGATATTTTGTTAATTGATGATATTCAGTTCATGAATGGTAAGGAGGCAATGCAAGAGGAATTTTTTCATACATTTAATGCCTTACTTGATAAAGGTTCACAAATAATTATTTCTGCTGATAGAGCACCAAATAAATTATCCAGAATTCAAGATAGAATTAAATCAAGATTCGCAGGAGGGTTAGTTGTTGATATTCAAAAACCTGACTATGAACTTAGAAGCAAGATTGTTAAACAAAAAACTGAGGAACTTAATGTTTTTTACTCAAATCAAGTAAACATCCCTGAAGAAATACAAAAATTTATTAGCTCTGAAATCACAACAAGTATTAGAGAGTTGGTGGGTGCTATTAATAGAATTGTCTCTTTTTCAAGAATATACAATAAAGTCCCAAATTTATCTGAAGTAAAAGTAGTCTTAAAAGACTTATTAAATATAGGAGAAAATAAAGTAACTATTGATTTAATACAGTCGACGGTATGTAAATTTTTCAAAATAAGTAAAAATGAGATGCTTTCTTCAAGAAGATCAAGATACCTTGTAAGACCAAGACAAACGGCAATTTATTTAACTAAGATTTTAACATCTAAATCTTTACCAGAGATAGGAAGAGAATTTTCCAACAGAGATCATACAACCATTATACACTCAGTCAAAACAATTGAAAAATTGAAGGAAAAAGATGCAGAAATGACTAACAATATTAATAATTTAAAAAACCAGATATTGTATAATAAAGAAAATGAAATTTAACGTTAACCAACAAGATCTGCAGCAAGCTTTGAATTATTGTCAGGGTGTGATTGAAAAAAGAAGTACACTTCCTATTTTATCAAATATTTTATTAGATGTGAATGACTCTAAATTAACAATTACTGCTACCGATTTAGATTTGATATTTATTCACACGATTAGTAATGTAGAAATTTTTGAAGAAGGTAATACGACAACTACGGCATCAATTATGTATGATATTATAAGAAAATTCTCATCTGGTAAAAAAATAAATTTATCTTTAACTGATGAAAATAAACTTCAAGTAGAGTCAGAGAAATCTATTTTTAATTTAAATTCTATCAGTGCTTCTGAGTTTCCTTTAACAGATGAGAATTTTAATCAAAATGAATTTTCTGTAAAATCAAAACAGTTATTAAAATTACTAAATAAATGTAAATTTTCAGTTTCAAATGATGAAACAAGACATTATTTAAGTGGAATTTTTTTTCATCAAACACAAATAGAAGAAAAAAATTTTTTAACTGCAGCAGCAACAGATAGTCACAGAATGTCTATATCTAAAATAAGATTAGACCAACAAATAGAATTTGAACCAATCATACTTCCTAAAAAAACAATATTTCAACTATGCTCTTTATTAGAGAGTTATGATGGTGAAGTAAAAATTTCAAATATGAAATCAAAAATTAAATTTGAATTGAATAACAGTATTTTAATATCTAAGCTAATTGATGGAAAATTTCCTAATTATATTCAGGTAATACCTAAGAATAATCAAAAGAAATTAGAAATAGATGTAAAATTGTTTCTAGACTCGGTAGATAGGGTTGCCTCAGTTTCTATGGATAAAAAAGATGGTGTAAAATTTAACCTATCAAAAGATATTTTAAACCTATCTGTCAATAATACTAATAGTGGAGATGGAAAAGAAAGCTTAAATGTTAAATTTGATTATGATTTAGAGATTAGTTTTAATTCTAGATATTTAATAGATGTCGCTACTCAATTAAATGGAGATAAGATTGAGATCTTTTTTAATGACACAGGTTCTCCAGCCCTAATTAAAGACCCGGGTGACTTTGATAGTATTTTTGTTGTAATGCCTATGAAGGGCTAATTTAAAAAATCTAATTCAGAATAAATTACTTCCTGCAAATTTTTTAAAAAAAGCTGTTTATTTAATCCAGGTTTGATAGGTTTTAAAATTGAAATTACTAAATTAGTGTTAGTTTTTTTAGAGCCTTTTTTGGGCCACGTGTAACCAGAATTAATTGCTATTGGTTGACATGATATTTTTAATTCTTCATAAATTCTGCTTGCACCCTTTTTAAAAGGCGTTCTATCTTGAGGTGGTAATCGTGTACCTTGTGGAAAGATTATCAAAGGTCTATTCGATGAGCTTACTAATTTGTTGATATCATCAAAAAAACCAAGATTTTCTTTTGATGTTTTGTTTCTTTTAATTGATATTGAGCCAATTTTTTTAAGATACCAGCCAAATATAGGTATTATCAGTAATTCTTTTTTTAAAATAAAAACTGGGAAATTAAAAATTGTTTGTAAAAAAAATGTTTCGAACATTGATTGATGAGAGGCTGCTATAAAAAACTTTTTATCTGCAATTATATTTTCTTTACCTTTTATTATTATCTTTGTTGATAAAAATATTTTTAAACAAAATGATGCCCAGTAGCCCATAACCTTTCCACCAAATAAAACTATTTTTTTCGGCAAAAGAAGGGAGGGTAAAAATATTAAGGAAATAAAAGAAATTCCTAAAAAAAAGAAGAAGGAAAATAAAAAGTTTCTCATCATTTTTATTAGAAACTAGATCAAGTCTCTAAGTTTTTGTCTTTTTTTAATAACATTGATTTTAGATCCTTTGATTAATATCTCTATCGGTTTAGGCCTAACATTATAATTTGAACTTAATGACATACCGTAAGCGCCAACATCACATATTACAATCAGATCCTTTTCCTTAAGTTTTTGGAAATTTTTTAATGTTGTAAATTTATCAGTACTTTCACAAATAGGGCCAACAAATTCATAGGTTTTCTTAGAAAATAAATTTTTTTTTAATACAGGTAAAGTTTTGTGATTAGCTCCATATAGAGCAGGCCTCATAAAATCATTCATTGCAGCATCTAGTATAATAAAATTTTTCTTATCATTTTCTTTAATGTAAGTAACTTTTGAGATAAGATATCCTATATTTCCCACTATTGATCTACCTGGTTCAAATATAATCTTAGAAGTATGTTTTTTTAAGAATTTCTTAATAGCAATATTGTATTTCTGATAATCGAGTTTCTTACTATTATTTTTATAAGATATTCCCATGCCACCGCCTAAATCAATAAATTCAAACTCATAATTACTCTTTTTTATAATTATATCCACTACATCAAGCATTTTTTCATAAGGCTTATGATCTAAAATTTGACTTCCTATATGAACACTTAAACATTTTAGATTAATATTCTTTGATAATTTGACATGGTTAACCAGTTCAAGAAATTTTTTTTCATCAATGCCAAATTTATTTTCTTTTTTCCCAGTTGAAATTTGTTTTAATGTTTTGGCATCAGTATTTGGATTTAATCTAATTCCAATATTCACTATCTTTTTTTTTAATTTTGCTATTCGCTCAATTTCTATTATTTCACTTTCAGATTCAGCATTTATTAGCAATATTTGTTTATCAATTGCATAACTAATTTCAGTAGATGTTTTACCAACACCTGAAAAAACAATCTTTTTGGGACTTACCCCCGCTTTAAGAGCAATCATTAACTCACCAATCGACACTACATCTGCGCCTAGGTCTAATTTTCTAATTTCTTTAATTAGACTTACATTAGTGTTTGATTTTACTGCAAAACATATGAGTGGAGAGAATGAGCTAAAACTTTTTTTAAATTTTTTTATATTATCTTTCAGTTGGGTATAAGAATAACAATAAATTGGAGTTCCAAATTTTTTAGCTAAATTATCAACTTTAATGTTTTCTATAAAGAGATTATTTTTTAAATATCTCATTTCTTTTTCTCTATAAATTCTTTTATACTTCCATCTTTATTTTCATATTCAGGAGCTGATTTTTTCCCACACGATAAAAATAAAGAGAAACATACAAAAATTAAAATTAATTTTTTTATCATTTTAAATTTTTTTATACTTCATTATCATTTTTTGAATATTATCAAAAGATGTTCCACCATAAGATTTTTTTGAATTTACTGAGTTTTTTACATTAAATATCTTTAATACTTCAGTTGTAAGCTTAGGTTCAATTTTTTTTAATTCCTCAATGCTAAGCTCATTTAATTTTTTCTTTTTCTTTTCTGCAAAATTAACAATCATAGCTGTGGTTTGATATGCTTTTCTAAATGGCATTGAATGGTTTTTAACAAGATAATCAGCCAAATCTGTAGCTGTAATGTATCCAGAATTTGCAAGATCAAGCATTTTTTTTTTATTTGGTTCTAAATTTTTTAAAACTTCATCAAGAATTGCAATACAATTTTTAAGAATTTCATTAGATTTAAATAGTATTTCCTTATCATCTTGAAGGTCTTTGAAGTAAGAAACTGGAAGACCTTTAAGTATCGTTAACATTGAAAATAAGTTTCCATAAGCTGTTCCAGTTTTTCCTCTTAGATACTCTAATAAATCAGGGTTTTTCTTTTGAGGCATTATAGATGATCCTGTAACAACTTTGTCTGAGAGAATAATCAAATTAAAACCATCTGAGTTCCAAATAATTAACTCTTCTGCAATTCTTGAAATGTGCATAGAGCAAACGGATGTACTATACAAAAAGTCCAGAACAAAATCCCTGTCAGCAACAGTATCTATTGAGTTATTTGTTGGTTTTTTAAAACCCAGTTTTTTTGAGGTAAAATTTCTATCTATATTATAAGAAGTGCCAGTTAATGCTGCAACGCCAAGAGGACACTCTGATAAACTTTCTAAGTTATGTGAAAATCTTTTTTTATCTCTATTAAACATCTCCACATAAGACATTAAATAATGTGCAAATGATACTGCTTGAGCATTTTTTAAATGTGTAAATCCTGGCATTATTGTTTCAATATTTTTTTCAGAAATTTTAAGAATTGTTTTTATGATATTATCTAAATTTTTATTAATTTCTTTAGTGGCTGACATAGTCCACATTTTAAAATCAGTAATCACTTGATCATTTCTGGATCTTGCAGTATGGACATATCCTGCTTCCTCACCTATGATTTGAAATAATCTTTCCTCAATATTCATATGAATATCTTCATATTTTTTATTATATGCAAATTTATTTTTTAAAATTTCATTTTCAATTTTGTTTAGCCCATAAATTATTTTATTCTTAATTTTAAAAGAAATGATTTTCTGCCTAAATAACATTTCAACATGTACAATCGATCCTAAAATATCTTCTTTAAAAAGCTTTTTATCAACATCTATTGAACTACCTACTTTTTGAAACAATGCGGAGGCATCTTTTTTTATTCTTGAGCCCCATATTGCCTTATTGTTTTTATTTTTTACCATGATAATTAATTATACATATTTAGTATGAAATTATTAATAATATTTATTTATCTGATAGCTACTAATTTTAGTTATGCTTTAGAAAAACTTGACTTAAAAAATTTAGTTTTAATGAAAAATCCAAAAATATACGAAGGGGTAACCTTTAGGGATATAAATCAAAAAAACGTTAATTTAGCTGATTTTAAAGGAAAACTGATAATACTAAATTTTTGGGCAACGTGGTGTGCCCCCTGCAAAGAAGAAATGCCATCTTTAGATGATCTTCAATCAAATGTTATGATGGGTAATTTAAAAATATTTCCAATAAATATTGGTCAAGAAGATGCATCTAAATTAGAATTTTTTTTTAAGGAGCTAGATATTAAGAATTTAAATATTTATATTGATGCACCTATTACTTTAGCAAAAAAATTTTCCTTAAGAGGAGTTCCGACAACTATTTTATTTAATAAAAAAGGGGAAGAATTTGCACGAATTATAGGGTCTATTGATTTTAAAGATGAGGATTTCATTAACTGGTTAAAAACTTATAATTAGTTTTTAAAAAAATAAGCAAAACATACCAAAGCAATTATAGCTATAAATTGAAAAAGTACTCTGTATTGCATTAATTTATTTGAATATTTTTTACTTGTTTCTCCACCTTTAAATAAAGTCCCAATTCCTAAAATCAATACAACAGCAACCACTATTAAAAGGACTATGCTTAAAATTTTAACTAATGTTCCAGAAATCATAATTTTATTGTAGAGTATTTTTTATATAAAAAAACATAATAAAAACATCTATGACATTTTGTCTGACAACTACAATTATAAAACCAGAAAAAGATATCAAGAATGTGGTTATTTTACTACATGGATATGGTGGAGATGGAAAGGATATAAGCATGTTAACCTTAAATTGGAAAAGGTTTCTACCTAGCACAATTTTTTTATGCCCAAATGGACATGAAGAATGTGCAATAAATCCAAATGGTTACCAATGGTTTGATTTAACTAAAGACGATCCAGAATATATTTTAGAACAGTCTAAAAAAGCAGAAATAAAGCTTAAACAATTTATCGAAGAAATAAAAAATGAATATAGTTTAAAAAATTCACAAATTTGTTTATCTGGATTTAGTCAAGGTTGTATGATGTCTATAAATTTAGGACTAACAAATAGTGAAAATTACAATTGTATTGTTGGTTTTTCTGGAAAAGTAATTAATCAGGAAGATCTTGTTAAGAGAAAAACCTCTTCAACAAAAATGTTTTTAGTGCATGGAGATAAAGATGAAGTTGTTTCACCAACTTTTTTATTAGAAGCTAAAGATTTTTTAATTAGAAATGATATTGAGATTGAAACAAAAATGATAAAAAACTGCGAACATCATATTCCAGTTGAAGCTTCAAGTTTAGCATTAAATTATATAAAAAATAATTTTAAAGTTTAATAAATTTTTAATAAAAAACTAATTTCTATTCATTGATAAAATAATTTATTTCCGCTAGAGTTTATTATAATGAATTATACTGAACAAAATTTGTCTTTAGAAAAATGCCCAGCCCTAGTTTTGAATGCTGACTATAGACCTTTGAGTTATTATCCACTTTCTTTATGGAGCTGGCAAGACTCAGTAAAATCAGTTTTTTTAGATAGAGTAACTATAATAAATAACTACGACAGAATAATTAGAAGTCCTTCATTTAATATGAGGCTACCAAGTGTAATTGCCTTAAAAAGTTTCATTAAACCACAGGCTAACCCTAGTTTCACAAGATTTAATGTTTTTTTAAGAGATAAGTTTTTATGTCAATACTGTGGAAGTAATGAAGAACTGACTTTTGACCATTTATTGCCTAGATCTAAAGGAGGACAAACAAATTGGGACAATGTTGTAACTGCCTGTTCTATCTGTAATGTTAAAAAAGGTGGCAAATTAATAAAAAACTCAGACATGATACTAAACCAAGAGCCTTATCAGCCCTCAACTGAAGATTTACATAAAAATGGCAAATATTTTCCACCAAACTTTCTGCATAAGAGTTGGATGGATTATTTGTATTGGGATGTTGAGTTAGAGGCTTAATTATATTTTTTCAGATATATTAATTGCAATTTTTGAACCAGTTTTAATAATCTTATCTAAAATAGAATAAGGACCCTCTTTAGTGGCACCTTCCTCATAAGCAATATCTTTATGACGAAGCTCATCTTCCCGAAATTTGATAATTTTATCTTTTAATTTTTTTTCATCTGATCCAAGTTGCTCAATTTGATTTGCATAGTGTTCTTGAATAACTTCCTCAACTGATGCGGTACAGAGCATAGCAGCTTTTTTTCCTAGAATGGTAGAGCCAAATCCTAAGCCAACACCCAATAGATCCCATAAAGGCAAAAATTTTGTAGGCGTAATATTTCTTTTTTTAATTTCATTTTCAAAATAATTACAATGTTCTTTTTCATGTTCTTTCATTTCTTCGATTATTTTTTTTAAATCATCATTTTTAATGAAAGTATTTAAAGCCAACAATTGACCTTCATATATTTTTATAGCTCCACGTTCTCCAGCGTGATCTACTCTAATAAATTCTTTTACTTTATTTTTATTTGTTTTTTTCATAAGTTAAAAAATTTTTCATTGTTATAGCACTTAGGGTTAAAGAGATAAAAATATTAAAAGTCGCAAGAGATAAACCAAAAACCATAAAAGTTACATCTTTACAACTTATTGGCATTTCTTTTAGTTGATTTAAAAGGGCTTCTTTAGATAGTTCATAGTTAGAACTATTTAAATCACAAACTAATGATTCATTAATAAATCCTTGTTCAATTCCAAAATGATAAAAAGATAATAAAGCTGAAGCAAAAAATGTTAAACTTAAAATTATTAAAGTAATTTTTTCAAATTTTTTAGTAAATAAGCAAATTGAAATAATTATTATTGAAAAAATATAGGGTACTCGCTCAATTAAGCATAAATTACATGGTTGATGGCCCAATGTATATTGAATGAAGTATGCAACTAAGATTGCAAAGATATTAAATATCAGTACTAACTTAAGTAGTATTTTATTTTTAACTTGAAACATATTATTTAGTTATAAAATATATCACACTAAAGATTAATACAATTACAATTCCTAAAATTGCAGACCACATTGCAGCTTTTGTTTTCATGAATGCATTAAATGTGTCTCCTAATTTGAATGAAAGATAAGAAACAATAAAAAATCTTAAACCTCTGGAAAAAAGACAAATAATTAGGAATATGAATAAATTGAAACCAATCACACCGCTAGTTATAGTAAATACTTTAAAAGGAAGAGGTGTAAAACCTGCAAGAAATAAAGTTGCTAACCAAATATAAAACCCAGTTCCACTTGTCAGACTGTCTTTAAGACTAATTACTTTGTCCTCATAACCATAAAAACCAACAATACTCATTCCAAAATCTAAAAAATATGAGCCAATAAAATAACCCAGAACACCACCCAAAGTAGAGAATAGTGTGGCGATTATAAATATTTTTAAATAATCATTTTTTTTTGCAATAACCATGGGTACGATCATGACGTCTGGTGGAATGGGAAAAAAAGAACTTTCTACAAAAGATACAATTGCTAAAAATACTTTTGAACTTTTGTGAGCAGCAAGTATTAAAGATTTTTGATATAATTTGGTAAACATTTTTTGGTTTTAATATAAATTAAGTTCTTATACTATTTAATTTTATAGTTATAATAATGAAAAATTTAGGGCGAATGGCGGAACTGGTAGACGCGCACGACTCAAAATCGTGTTTCGCAAGAAGTGAGAGTTCGATTCTCTCTTCGCCCACCAAAAAATTATGCAAATAAATAAAATTAATAATTTATTAGAATTGTTTTACCAACAATACCAAAAACAAGATAAAGAAAGTATTTTTTTACAATCATTAAAAGAGCCTAGAAAGGAATATTCATGGGAAGATGTTTATTTGAATATTAATAAATTATCTGAGGAAATATCAAAGCATATTAAAAAAGGTGATAGATGCTTATTAGTGTCAGAAAATAGACCTGAATGGATGATATCAGACCTTTCCATTATGCTTTCAGGTGGAGTAACAGTGCCCGCCTATACAACTTATACAGAAAGAGACTACGAATATATTATAGATGATTGCACACCAACAATCATTATTATTTCAGATAAAATTCAGTATGAAAAAATTAAAAACATAATTCCAAAAAAAGATTTTATTAAAAAAACTATTTTTTTAGAAAAAATAGAAAATATTAATGAAGAAGTTAATTTAAGAATACAAGACATTTTTAATAGAAAAAATTGTGAGAATCAAAATTTTTCTGATTTAAAGATTCAAAGAAAAGATATGGCATGTATAATTTATACCTCTGGAACACAAGGTAACCCAAAAGGTGTCATGTTAAGTCATGGTGGAATACTTAATAATTGCGAAGGAGCAAATAAATTATTAAAAACCTTTATTTCAAAAAAACCAAAATTTTTAACATGGCTGCCACTATCACATTCATATGAGCACACAGTACAGTTTGTGCAGATAGTTGTTGGGGCAAAGGTATTTTATGCTGAAAGCATAGATAAGTTAATTAAAAATATGAGTTATTGTTCACCAGAAATAATGACAGCAGTTCCAAGATTTTATCAAAATCTTCATCACAAAATCAATGTATCATTTGGTAAAGCCACAGGATTAAAAGAATTCTTAGTTAAACAAACAGTCCATTTGGGAAAGAAAAAATTGAATAAACAAAAATTTTCATTAATTGAAAATTTGATTAATTTTATTTGTGAAAAATTAGTAAGAAAAAAAATTAAGAATCAATTTGGAGGAAATTTAAAGACTTTTATTTCAGGTGGTGGAGCCCTAGATAAAGATGTAGGTGCATTTTTAAATGCCATTGGTTTACCAACATTACAAGGGTACGGTTTAACAGAAACTTCACCAGTTGTAAGCTGCAATTCAATAGAAGATATCAGAGTTGAAACAGTTGGAAAACCCTTTAAAGGCAATTCAGTTAAAATAGCAGATGATGGTGAGATACTTGTAAAGGGTGAAAACGTTATGTTAGGCTATTGGAAAAATGAAGAAGAAACTAATAAAGTTTTAAAAAATGGATGGCTATCCACTGGTGATATAGGGGAGTTTGATGGAGACTTTTTAAAAATAACAGATAGAAAAAAAGATATAATAATAACACCTGGTGGTGACAATATTTCACCAATTAAAATTGAAAATGATCTTAATAAATCTGATTTTATTGAACAAAGTTTAGTTTATGGTGACAACAAACCATACTTAGTTAGTTTAATAGTTTTAAGTAAGGAATATAAAAGTATTAACGAGGAACAAATCCAACAAGAAATAGATAAAATAAATAAAAACTTACCTAAAGTAGAAAAAATAAAAAAGTTTTTTATAATTAAAGATCAATTTACAATTGAAAATAATATGATGACACCTACTTTAAAATTAAAAAGATATAAAATTATAAAAAACTACAAAACAGAATTTGAAAAACTTTTTTAATTTTATTTTTAATTAGATTATAAGTCGCATAAAATATAACCTTTTTTAATTAATGAAAATAAGAATCAAAAAAAATTATCATAGAAAAAAATATAAAATCATTCTTTAATTAAAGAATTGACATAACTTGTATAAAAAAATAAAAATAAGTTAACAACGAATCACTTTGATTCGTTTAACTTAAACAGGGAGCTAAAGATGGCTACAAAGAAAAAAGCTAAAAAAGCT
>ENA-OSJC01003465-OSJC01003465.1-marine-metagenome-genome-assembly--contig:-NODE-3465-length-11264-cov-4.941182_pt1 | contig 11264 bp, 8 predicted proteins | sample MGYA00237885_ERZ534234 | MGnify/ENA primary metagenome ERZ534234 (study PRJEB26413, sample SAMN06343907) | marine metagenome | isolation source: coastal waters | place: Atlantic Ocean: West Antarctic... | reverse complement strand
TGATTAACGGTATATTTATATACAAATAAAGAGATAATATAAATGGCAAATTTAATAGACCCAACTGAAGCAATGTTCACGGCATTTGAGCCGAAGCAAGCAAACAGGTTTATAATGTATATGGACGGTGTTCCATCATACTTAATTAAAAAAGTAAACAGACCTTCAATAACTCAAGGTATTGTACCACTTAATCATATTAACACAACAAGACACGTAAAAGGTAAGTCGGTTTGGGGTGATATATCTATGGTTCTTCACGATCCTATCGTACCTTCTGGTGCTCAATCTGTAATGGAGTGGGTACGTTTACACCACGAATCAGTAACAGGTAGAGATGGATATGCAGACTTTTACAAAAAAGATTTAACAATCAATGTACTTGGTCCTGTAGGTGACAAAGTTGAAGAATGGACACTTAAAGGTGCATTCATTACAGAAGCTTCGTTCGGTGATCTTGCTTGGGATACTCCTGATGCAGCATTGGAAATAGCTTTAACGTGTAAAGTAGATTACTGCGTATTACAATACTAATAATATTATAATATATTACAAATTTAAAGGAGTGGCTTAATTGCCACTCTTTTTTTTATGCGTGTATATTTATATAAACAAAACGTTATAAACCAAATAAAGAGTTACAAATGACAAAGATCTCAGAAGAATACCCAGGAAAAGAATTATCTGTAGAAGAACTAAAGCAAAAGTTAGTTGCAGAAACCAAAATTGTAAAGATAAAAGAATCTAAATTCCCTACAGAAATTATTGATTTACCTTCACAAGGTAAGTTATATCCAGAAGGACACCCGCTAACATCAGGAAAAGTTGAAATGAAGTATATGACAGCTAAAGAAGAAGATATTCTTACATCTCAAAACTTAATTCAAAAAGGTGTTGTTATAGATATGTTGTTAAGATCTTTGTTAGTAAGTAATGGAGAAGGAGCAGTAGTAGATTACGATGATTTAACTATAGGCGATAAAAACGCTGTTATGATTGCAGCAAGAGTATTAGGTTATGGTAAAGATTATCCTGTAGAAGTATCTTGTCCTAAATGTCAAGGAAAGGTCAAAGAAGTTGTAGATCTAGCTGCGTTAGAAAATAAAGAAGTAGAGCTAGGAGATGATGGTAACAACTTCACTTTTATATTACCTTTAAGCAAAAAAACAATTTCATTTAAAATATTAACTCATGCTGACGAAAAGAAAATTGAAGCAGAAAGTAAAAGAATGAAAAAGAAAACAAAATCTACTCAAATATCTTATGATCTAACAAGTAGATTGAAAACGATAATAACAGCTGTAGATGGAGAAGATACTAAATTAGCTATTGACGATTTTGTTGAAAACTCTTTTGTTTCAAGAGATTCGCTAGCGTTTAGAAAATATCTAGACACTGTTTCTCCAGACGTAGATATGACAATATTCTTTGAATGTGAAAGCTGCGAACATGAAGGGGATATAACAATTCCTATGACTGTGGACTTTTTTTGGCCTAGGGTCTGAATACCGACCTATTCTACACAAACAGATATTTGAATTACTTAATTATTCAAGTGGATTTACTCACGGTGACGTATATTCAATGCCAGTATACCTTAGAAACTATTATTACTCTTTATTAGTTAAAGCCAAGAAGGACGAAAAAGCAGCTCACGACAAAGCATCGGGAAAATCAAGTAAAGTAAGTAGACCTCCTTCGTACACTAAATAAGTAGTTTCATGATATTTATATTAAACTAAACGGTGAGATGTAAAAATGAAATTAGTATTAGAATTATCTATAATAGAATACTGCAAAACAAAACAATTATCTGAAGGATTAATAGATAAAGTAGTTGGACACGTATTCAATATACTACGCAAATCAAACGATAAGCGATCTGTAGCAGCTCTTAAAAGTCTAGCAAATTCAAGTCCAGAAGGTAAAAAGGCTGTAGATAACGCTATTGATTTAATACAATCTACTCAAAAAGCCGGAGAAGGTTCAGAACAAAGAATGGCTGCTTTGCGTAAAAAATATAATCTTAAATACGCGTAACTTTAAATGGCTGACGAACTAGATAATAAGAAGAAGGGTGCTGCGTGGACGATGAAGGAAGCGAAAGCTAAGCAGGATATTGAAACTTCTGATCGCTCTATAAAGAGTTTAGCTGACTCTATTCTTAAAACTTCAAAACTTATTACCGAAGAAGATATAAGTAGAGTTAAAGCTACTAGAGATATTGCCAAAGGAATGCAAACATCTTACGCTGCTGCAAAACAATATGTAGCAATACAAGGAAAAGAACTAGAGCTTACAGACAAAATACTAGCTAATAAAAAAGAATTATCTTTACAAAGCAACGAGGCTTATAAAAACGTAATTAAGCAAACTGCAATGGAGCAACAAGTTCACGATAATGCGCTTGCTCTACTAAGTAACAAAGAAGAATTAAATCTAAAATCTGACGAAAGATATCAACAGCTACAAGCACAAAACAAATTAGATACTAAAGCGCACGATTTAGCTAAGTTAGCTTTAAAAAATACAGAAGAAATAGACGAATTACTAGACGAAGGATTTACACGTTTAGAAAAGAAAGCAACGTTAGATGAAGCAGCACATAAAACTCTAACAGACATTTTAAAACTAGATAAGGAGTTAGTGCTTTTACACAACAAAGATCTGCAGACAGCTAAGGTTGACCAAGGAATATTAGCAGGTAGATTGACAACGCAACAAGCTATTGCGGATTTAGCTGTAGAAAAAGCAATTAAACAAGATAAAGGATTAAAGGCAGAAAAGGAAGCGCTAAGAATACTAGAACGCCAAGTAGAAAGAAGTGACGAGTTAAATAAAACTCAACAAAAATTCAAAGACTTTAAAGACGATATATTCGAAGTAATACAAGATCCTAAGGTAGCAACAGGATTGTTCTTGGTCGCTTGGGGTAACGAACTAAAAAAACTAAATAAAAGCCTTGTTGAAATGGAAGGTAATATGGGACTATCTAGGTCTCAAGCAATAGAGTTAGGACCAACACTTGCTAGCGCAAATATACAAGGAGCGCTTATGGGAGTTAGTTCTGAAAAAACACAAGCTGCTATGGAAGGAATGTCTTCTGCTATGGGAACCGTAGGAAATTTAACAGGTAAGCAAATAGCACAAACAGCAAAACTTTCAAAACAATTAGGAATCGGTGCAAAAGCTACAGGAGAAATTGTTGGACGAATGATGTTAGTAGAAGGCCATACTGTAGAATCTGCTAAAAAATCTCTAGAACTTACAGCCAATTTAGCAAGAGGTGCTGGCGTACCAATAGGAAAAACTATGCAAGACGTTGCAGATAATATGCAATTAACTTCTAAGTTTGGTAATATATCTGTAGACGAACTTGGTAAGATGGCGGTTGAAGCTGCGAAGATGGGAACCACATTAAGTAACATTTCTGCTATGGGCGACAAGATGATGGATGTTGACAATGCTAGAAATGACGCAATGGAATTAAGTGTATTACTTGGAAAACAAGTTAACATAGATAAAGTTCAACAGTTGATATATGAAGGCAAAGGTGCTGAAGCTAACAAGGAAATGTTAAAACAACTTGGTGGTATATCAGCATTTAACGATATGGATTACTTCCAAAAGAAACGTGCTGCTGACATGATGGGAGTAACTACTGCCGATTTAGAAAAACAATTAAACATGGCGGCTGGTCTTACAGAAACAGGAGAAAAAGAAGCAGCAGGTTGGGCAAAAATAACAGAAGGAGCTTCAGATTATTATGGTGTTCTTAAAGATAATAGTGGAACAATATTAACTTCAATGAATTTGTTTAAGTCGCTAGGATCTAATATGGGCGCATTCGGTGCAGCAGCAGAAGGAGCAGGTGGACCTCTAGATAAAATTAAAGCAGGACTTGGTGGAATTAAAGATAAATTCTTAGGTAAAACTCCTGAAGCTCCAGGTGGTGACAAAGGAGGAGATATTCAAGAAAGTATATCTGATAAAGTTAGCGATGCTGCATCTAGTTCAGATGAAATTGCAGAAGGACCTAAAAAAGGTATAAAAGATAAGTTGTCAGATTTAGCTGCCGGTCTTAAAAAGATGGGTGGAAAAGGTGTACTACAAGGAATAGCTAATATGGCTATAGCAGGTCCAGCATTAGTAGTAGCTCTTCCATCAATTCCGTTCTTGTTATTTATGGGTAAAGTAAAATTAGGTTCGTTGGCTTCAAACTTTAAAGGGCTAGGAAAAGGATTACAGCACATGAGCAAAGGACTTAAAGGCGTATTGGCAATGGCATTGGCTGGACCTGCATTGGCGCTAGCAACCTTAGCGATTCCGTTCTTAACGTTTATGGGACTTTTACCATTGGTAATGTTAGCTTCTAACTTTAAGTTTTTGGCTCAAGGATTAAAAGGCTTAGGTAAAGGATTTTCAAGTATATTGAAAGGTTTATTAATATTAGGATTATTAGGTGTAGCTATGATACCTGCAGCATTTGCATTCAAATTAATAGCAGATGTAGATCCACTATCGATGTTAGCATTTGCAGGATCACTAGCAATATTAGGTTTGGCAGCCGCTGGATTGGGAATGATATTTCCTATGGTAATGCTAGGTTCTCTTGCATTAGCAGTATTAGGTTTAGCGTTAATTCCAGCATCAATAGCATTGGGCTCTCTAAAAGGAGTAGATGGTGGTGCAATTCTATCCTTCGCATTAGGTCTAGGTTTAATAGCAATTGCTGTCGCGGCAATGGGACTTTTAGCTCTACCTATAGCGCTTGGAGCAATAGCAGCTAAATTATTAGGTCCAGCAATAGATCCATCTATAGAAGCTCTTGGTAAAATACAAGGTGTAGATGGCGGAACAATAATAAGCTTTGCAAAAGGTTTAGGATTAATAGCATTAGCAGTTGCAGCAATGGGACTAATGATAATACCTATTGGACTAGGATTAATTTCGGCTAAGATATTAGCCAAAGCAATTGAACCTGCAGTACAAGCATTGGCGGGATTATCTGGAGTTGGAGGAGGAGACATAATGGGATTTGCTACAGGATTATTAGGCGTAGCAACAACAATTGCAGCAATAGGTATGATGGCACCATTATTAATATTAGGTGGTATAGCACTAGCGTTTATAGCTTTACCGTTATTAGCGTTTAACAAAGCAATATCTACTATGCCTAAAGATTTCGACATGACAGGCTTTGCAGAAGGAATGAAAACATTAGGAACAGCTGGAGCAGATTTAATACCTGCTGCAATTGGAATTGGAATTATGGCACTAGCACTAAGTGGTTTGGCGCTAGCATTGGTAATTGTTACACCTATGATGTTATTATTTACCGCAGCATTGGTAGTAATAGGAGAGCAATTACCTGCGATTGTTGATGGTATAGTACGTGTCTTAGAGTCTGTTAAAGAAGTAATCATTGTTATATCGACAGAAGTTATTAAGATAATAACAACTATTCAAACTGCAGTAATAGATATAATAACTCAAATATCAACTCAAATAATATCTGTAGTAACAACAATAGGAAACGTAATATCGACAACAATCCAAAACATTACAGATGATATAATAAGAGTAATAACTGCAATAACGTCAGGAATACAATTAGTAGGTAATATAATAAATGGTGTAGTAACAAACATAGCAACTCAAATAATTAACGTTGTTACAACAGTAGGAACAGTTATTTCTACTACAGTAACTACTATAGCAAACGAAATAGTTAAAGTAATTACAGCTATAACAACAGGAATACAAAGTATAGGAACTGTAATAGTAAACATAATAACTTCTATTGGCACATCAATATCTAACGTTGTAGGAGTTATAGCTAGCGGAATCTCCCAAGTAGTATCTTCTATAGGTGGTGCAATATCTGGCATAATAGATTCTATGACAGGATTTATTTCTACGCTAAGCTCATTATCTCCAGCACACATATTTTCAATTGCTGCAGGATTTACAGTGTTAGGAATGGCTTCTGTAGCTATGGGAATAGGATCTATAGGAGTAATTGCAATGTCAGGAGCACTAGGATTATTGGCTCTATCTTTAGGATTGTTAGCTCCATTAATGCCAGTAATAGATAAGTTAGCTCAATTCGGATTATTAGGCGATATAGGTATAGAATCCAATGTTAGTAACACTTCTACAGAAGAAACTACAGAAGAAGAAAAGCCGTTTGATAACGCAATTCTTGCAACAAAATTAGACACATTGATAGAGTTGATGACAAAAGGAGGTACAGTAACATTAGACGGTAAGAAAGTAGGCCAAATATTAAATAACGCAATGGGACCGATAGGAGCATAATATGGCATTCGAAAACAAATTAGAAAAAATGTACTTAGCTTCTAGCGCTTATAAATCTATAAATACTAATTTTGCGGCTACGCCAGTAAAAGCACCAGGAGCTATTGTTCCGTTTGCTAAAACTGTTACTAAAGGAACTCTTGAAATAGCGGCGTTCGCTCCTACTAAGGATAAGTCAACAGCACAATTAGGAGTAATGGTTGCAGCAGCAGCAAAAGAAGGTTATACTCCTGCTTATATATCTCATACGCCTTATAAAGATTCAATCATTAGAATGGGAATATCAGATACTAATGAAAAAATAAAACATCTAAATAATCTAAGTAGTGCTTATGTAGGTATAGATGGTGAAAAGTTCGACTTTACTGAAAGTTTACCAGCTGGTGGATCTAGCTATAGTACTCAAACAAGATTTGCTTATAATTCTCAATTCGCATTACCTGAATCTAAAAAAGGTAATTTTGTTGATGACGGCGATATTGCTTCTTTGTTTTATGAAAAGATAGGCAAGAACAAGTTTACAACTCTAAGAGACGAAGCCAAACGAAACAATCAAATGGGTAAGCTATGGGGGAACCAGCCTTTTATACAAAGAGGTATACAACGCGGCGAAGATAATCCAAAAGGTTTATTAGAAAGAATTAATTTCTTAACAGCACCTGTTATAGATACAGTTAGAATTGCTAAATTTATGGTTAGTCCTAGAGGATTACTATTTAATTTAAAACAATTTGGATTGCAGTTAACAAATCCTAGAGGAGAGTTTCCAGTTGCTCTGCACCCACTTAGAATATATAACCCTTTAGCTTTAGCTTTACAAGTTCCAGCAAATATATTGGGTATACACATGAACAGGCATTTCCTAGGTCCGTTAAATTCGGCAGATGTTACTAGATACGAAAATGTAAATAAAACATTGAACGATGGTGAAGCATACAAAATAGGAAGTAGATTAGTTCAATTAGGTGGCGAATTAGAAGTAGGATTATTTAAGTCTCCTTTAACAGCTGCTGTTCCTAAGCTAAAAGGATTAATAGCAGTATATACTAAGTTTACTAGTTTTCTAAATAAGTTAAAAGGTCGGGAAGGTACAGAAATTAAAACTCTGTCTGGACTAATGGGACCTAACTCTTTCTTTGGAATAGGTAGCACAACAATATATACATCTACGTCTGGTATTAAAAGAAGTCCTTATTTTTTATATACACCTGAAGATCCATACGACGCATTGCACGCAGCAAATCTTGACGACGATGGTAAAATATCTGAAGCTAGTAAAGGAAATCAAAAAGATGATTACGTACTAGGTAAATTTGCAGACAACTTAGCAAAACCAAAGGGCTTATCTTCGGTAGATTGGGTAACTCCAGAAGGCATTGATCTACATGAAGCAGATATAGATCCAAGCAATACAAATCTAGGTGGATTCAAAACAAAAACATACAAAGAAATATCAGAAGAAATAGGTAATGATGCTGCCGATGCAAAATACTTAAATCCTGATTTAATAAGCGGTGATCAATCTAAGTTTCCTAAAGACGGCACAGATGATTTACCTGTAGCTTTAAAAAACACAGGAGACGAATTAACTATAACACCTCCTGAAAATGCTGGCGAAGTTAAAATTGGAGATACTACTAAAACATTTGATGTATTTAGTTATACAGATATTGCAGCATTTGGAAAAGCAAGCCCAATGTTTAGAGATTTTAGAACTAAGGACGATTCAGATCTATATGAAGACAATTCTATTTCTAGACTTACTATGCCTGATTATGGTGCTACACCTCCTGGAGAATCAGAAGACGATACAGCAGTTGATGCAGATTATGTAAAAGTAGATATAGCAGGCATTAGATTTAGAGCTTACATAGAAGATATACAAGATACGTTTGATATATCTTGGACCGATACTCAATATGCTGGTAATCCAGGTAAAGCTTATCAATTCGATAAATTCGGTAGATCTTGGAGTTTAAAACTTAAAGTTCCATCATTTACTGCAGCAGAACTAAAACATAACTATACTAACTTAAATTCATTATTAAAATTAGCAGCACCTAAAATTATATCTGGCGTTGCTGGTGGTCAATTCCACAAAATAACTATTGGACATCTGTGGGTAGACAAAGATATTATAATAGATTCTATACAACCAACATATAATATAGCAAGTTGGGATATAGCTTTTGGTAACGACAAAGAAACATCTGGGTTAGAATTACCAATGCACTTCGATTTAACAATAGGAGGTAAGTTTTTAGTAAATGCAGACGGAACAATATGGAGCGATCAATCAGATTTCTTTGATCCCCAAGTAATAGGATAAAATAATTAAAACATTTAGAGAAAATAAATGAGCTGGAGACAAATTTTTAAAGACGGTAACGACTACAATGAAAAATCTATAATAGGATTTTGTGCATTTGTAGTAATGGTAATAGTAATGCTAGCAGATATTATAACAGGATGGACAGGTAATGATTTAGTAATAAACGAAGCTATATACAATTCGTTTGTAATGGTAGTTCTTGGTTGCTTTGGTATCGCTGGTCTTGAGAAATTCGCAGGTAGAAAATAATGAAAAGAAATCAACATAATCAAAAGCAAAGAGCAAGTAGATTGCATGCTGAAGGAAGTCAAGTTTACAAGTCTACTATATATCCTAACATAGACAGGCATGTTACAGATATATACATTGAAGCACAATCGCTAGACAGACTAGATTCTTTGGCTTATATGTATTATGAAGATGTAACGTTGTGGTGGGTAATTGCGCAAGCAAACGGAATAGGAAAAGGTACAATGAATGTAACTCCACCTATGATCATACGAATTCCCAATCCAGATAGAATAAGTGAAATACTAGAAAGTTATTACAAAATGCAAAAAGAAAGGTTATAATATATGGCAAAATTAACAAAATTAAACGGATCTAACTTAAACGATGCTATTGTAGATATACTACATGCAAGAGGCAGCGCTAGTCCAGTATCTGCTTGGAAAGTGTCTAAACGTCCGTGGATGAGATTGATATCTAATTCAAGTGCTGGTATGGAAATATGGAATGGTTCTGAAAACTGGACCGTCGAAGGAATGCACGAACTAGGAGGCCGTATAGTTCCTAAGCCTTCGTTAACAGGTATAAAAGTTTCGTCAGAAGGAACTATGGCTACAATGAGAAAAGTAACAATAAGCTTTGATCTTTTCTCTAAAGCGCAATTGATTCAAGCGCAGAAAGCATTCTTTGTTCCAGGCATGTCGGCAATTGCTTCTTGGGGCTGGAACATACAAACCGATGGTACACCCATAACTCATTGTCCTAAATCTTTTGCAGCAGGTTCAGGAATGGCAGGTGCTACTAAAGCAATGAACAGTTGGATAACCGAAAATAATTATTCGGTTGATGGAACTTTCGGATTAATATCTGACTTTCAATGGAGCTATAACGGTAGTAGTAATTCTTACGGTGCGTCGGTAACTTTAACCGCACCTGCTAGAAATTATTTATCCACAGGAATTAGCGGAGGAACTAAAGGACCTTGTGGCTGTAAAAAATCAGATGGTGCAGATTCAGATAAATCTGAAAATACAAACGGTCCTTGTACTGTACAAAATTTAAGGGACGTTGCAAAAGAAAAAATTAAACCAGGAGAACCTTGGAATTGGAAGGGTAATTTTTGTGGTGCTGGAGTAACAATGGACACAGATGCTCCTGAAGACGCTGCTTGGTATACCAAGTTTGCACAATCTTTTGCTATTATAGGTGGTGATGTTAAATATGTAACGTGGGATTATTTTGAATCGTTTGTAATTACTTCCTGTTTATCGCCTGGAAGTACAAACTATAATAATGAAACACCGTCAGAAGGGATGCAAGCAGATTCTGCTATATTTGGTAATAAAATATGGCGTATGAATTCGCAAGGAACAAAATTAAATATACCTCCAACAGCTAAAGTATTTTTCTCAACAGATCCCGGGGTATGTTTGTTGCCTGGATATTATCATTGGCAAGACGAAATGATGGCTGCTGGTTCGGACAATGATGTAAAAGACGTAGGTGCTATGCCAACTGGAAAAGCAAAATACCTAGTAGACGTTATGCTAAATATAGAATTCTTGTTAAAAGTTGTAGAAGAAGCGGAAACAGTAGATGAATGTATGATGAAAGTTGCAAACAAAGTTGCAGATGTTTGTGGCGGTCTTTGGGACTTTGTACTAGGTGCAGATCCAGAAGATTCGTCGTGTATTAGAATAATTAACAAAAGAGCAATGGAACCACCAGTTGGTGCGCCAACAATTACATTATTAGGAATTAATTCTTCTGCTAGAGATTGGGGGATGGACACAGATATTCCGTCTGATGTAAAGCATTCTATAATGCTAGGTAGTACTTCAACAGCAGACACAGGAACAAACGGAGACGACGATCAAGCAGTTTGGAATTTGTATGGTTCTAAAATTACAGATAATATGTATTCAGCCTTGAAAATGCCTTCTTCATGTGATGGTCCAGAAAAATCAGACGGTGATTGCGAAAAACCTAAAGTTGCAACACCAGCAGAAGAAGAACTTAAAAAAGCAGCAGGATCCTTAGCTGATTTTGCAGACGAAGACTCTGTTGCTGCAGCAAGAGGAGCTTTAAGAAATTATTTGGACGAAGTTATTCCACAAACAGCTGACGGATCAGGAGGTCAAACTATAATGCCTATAGGTTTTTCAGGAACCTTTGATGGTATAGGCGGAATACAATGGGGAGAATGTTTCAGAGTAAAAGAAATAGACAGCGATATAATAGAATACAAAGCATTTTCTGTAAAATCTATATCTCAAACTGTAAGCAAGGGCGATTGGACAACTTCACTAGAAACACAGTTGATGTTATAATGTTAGTATTTAAAAAGAAATTAATATCTAAACAATACACAGAAGGCTTAGAG
>ENA-OSJC01003464-OSJC01003464.1-marine-metagenome-genome-assembly--contig:-NODE-3464-length-11265-cov-7.131838_pt1 | contig 11265 bp, 11 predicted proteins | sample MGYA00237885_ERZ534234 | MGnify/ENA primary metagenome ERZ534234 (study PRJEB26413, sample SAMN06343907) | marine metagenome | isolation source: coastal waters | place: Atlantic Ocean: West Antarctic... | reverse complement strand
TGCCATAGTATTGGTTGATGACCAATCCTAATCATTGGCTTTGGAATATTGTCAGTTTCTTCACTAATACGAGTACCGTACCCGCCAGCTAAAATAACAGCCTTCATATCTTGTTCTCCATATGATAGCAAGTCGCAATTACTAAATAACGTTCAACAACTTTTATTTCGATTTTGCGCCTCATACTAACATGCATTTTATAAATTATACTTGCGGTATTATATTGGTTATTAATAGGGTTATATTGACTATTAAAAAAATAATATAGTTGACTAAATTTTAATTATTAGAATCGACCCATTCAATCATTTTCTCAATCCCTGTAATTTTATCAATCTTATGTTTTAATCATAAGAAGATTCTACTTTTGTTAGGTGTTAATTATTGAGGGATTACAATTTTTATTCGGCCCTTAACTTATCTATTTCAGATTGATATGAGAGATTGCCGAAGATTAAATCTTTAACAATATTTTTCTTCAATGGCCATAGTAGAGAGCGCCTCCTCAATGAATATACGGTACCTTGATCAATAAATAAATTAATTGGTATTACACCCATATTTAGAGCCTCACAAATAGTAGTACTACCCCATCCCACAATAAATCTTGGCTTTCTTTTGTTAATAAGAAAAGTAGCTTCGCTATCCTCATTAATATATTCAACCTGAGGAAGATTTAATAACGTTTCCCAATTATATTGAGACAAGCCATATTCTTTCTTAAGTTTCTCCGGCGCATTGTTTAATGGATGGGGTTTTATGTAAATTTTATAATGCAAGACACTGAACAAATCTACAAGTTCACTAACATCGCCTGAGTTAACAATAGAAATTTGGTCGGCCATAAAAAAAATTACAGTTTTTTCATGAATTTCCATGCAGTCCACTTTATAAACCTCTGCCTTAAAGCCTAGGCCTAACAGATATCGTTGTTCATCCTTACTATATACATAAGTTGTGTCGTAATTTGGAAAAATATCAGGATGAACAAATCCCATTAATCCATGAAAAGTTCGCACTGTTCGTATTTTAGAGGCTATAGAGGCATGCGATTGCAGAAGTGCGGCATCAGAATATACCGTAACATTATTATGGCACCTTTTTAATATAATAAAAAAACTTCTATAATAAGAGTATGCCGATATATTTTTTATCCCTATTTTTATTACCAAAAATGCAATTCGGTTTGGAATTTTTAAACTTAAAATGTGGAAAAAATCAGAAATTGAATTGAATAACACCTTTAGCAGAAGTCGAATTCCAACTCTTTTATGTTTCATAAAATCAGTTAGAAGGTATGATTGAATAATAATATTGTTGTCATTGATTTTAGCTACTTTATGCATATTATTAAGCTCATACCCTCTACCAGTTTCAAGCATTACAGACTTTATGTGAGGGATAGTAGATTGAACAACAAAATACTGTTTACAGTAAACGTAGAGTATTCTTATAAAAGATATTGGCAAAACCAATAATGCCAATATGTACTTAACCCTAAAAATAGAAGAGTCTTTTTCAAATTTTATTTTATTTCTACTCGACATATTGAGCAACAATTCTTCAATTTCTAAATCTGAAAAGACCCATTTATAATTTGATAGGCCGTACAGCTCTTGTGAATTAAAATTCAAAATCTTATTAGCCTAATTAACCATCCATAATATGGAAATCCTTTTTCTATAAACCCATATTTATTTAGACGGTCCAAAACAACTGGGTTGCAAGATATATGCATATGGCTATAGACAGATTGTATAAAGTTAAATAGATTTTTATCCCCAATATCAAGAGATAATGCTGGCTTAATGGTTATAGTAAGAGGATTCATTCCATGCTTATGTTTTAAAGTATATGCAACATATGAACCATCTTTGCCACCACTTACCGGAACAACACAGTCAAAATTATCAGTATTTGACCTATATTTATCAAGAAGATTTTCAGTTTGTGGCCGCTGACGTGTTCCCACATTTAAACATCTGAATATCATTCGACGGCAGGCTCCTTCTGCCTGATAGTCATCGTGGAGAATAACCTGGGAATGATTTAAATGATTGCCCTTCATAAATGCGATGATTAGGCCCAACAACGTGATAAATACTAGAAATATTAATCAAATAAAAAACTATGGGGCTAAAAATGACTAAAAACGACTGTTTTGTAAAATAGTTAGAAACTAGTTATTTAGGTTGCTGATTAACTATAATAGCATAATAAATTACTAAATTAAATCGTTAGGATTCACAATGGAATTATTCAAAGAGTTATTAAATTATGACGAATATTTAAAACAAAATCCATTCCATCAAAACTTAGAAGTTAATCTTAAAGATTATGGTGAGGTAGATCAAAAAATTGTTTCAGAAGCATATTTTAATGTTGACTCTGAAACGAATATTCCTTGCTCTGCAGAGTTGGATGACTTGATTCGTTTGCACTATTTAGTAACTTCTAGGAAAGTAACCACTATTTTAGAATTTGGTGTTGGTAAAAGCTCCATAATGTTTGATCATGCACTAGAACAGAATAAAATAAAATATAGTGACTTTGTTCAAAAAAACTTAAGAAGGTCTAATCCTTTTGAATGTCATTCAGTTGATAATAATGAAAAATGGATAGAAGTAACAAAATCAACTAACCCCTCTATAAAAAATGTTACTTTTCACTGCTGCCCTTGTTATGTTTCAAGTTTTAATGATCGAATCTGCACTTTATATGATAATGTTCCTAATATCTGCCCTGATTTGATATATTTAGATGCTCCAGATCAATATTCACCAATAGGTGATGTAAGAGGAATTTCAACAAATAATCCTGATCGAGTTCCAATGGCGGCAGATATTTTAACTTTTGAACATTTTTTATTACCAGGAACCCTTATAGTTGTTGATGGAAGAACCGCTAATGCAAGATTTCTAGAAACAAATTTACAAAGAAATTGGATTTACAATTACTCTAAAGAATATGACCAGCATTTTTTTGAGTTAAGTGAAAAACCTCTTGGAATTTATAATCAAAAGCAAATAGAATTTTGTCTAGGGTCTGAGTTACTAAATACTTATATAAACAGCTAATGTCTGTTATCTTCAAAAAAACATAAAAAGCCTTATAAATTATGATATATAGTGCAATGTTTCATCATTTTCATGACGGTATTAAATACCCTAACTCACAAGGTGGGGGAGTATTTCAGCAAATGACTTTCATGCTATATTCAATCATATAGATGAAAAATTTAACCTAATAACACCTAATTTTTTGAACCTGCTTTTTTAAGCAATTCTAAATAATCATCATCGATTATTTGAGACTGATTATGATATTGCTCAGCTACTCCAAAATACTCTGAAAACGACTTTGATTCAAAGGCAGTGCTTCTAATTCCTTTGGGGAAAATAGTCAGTACGTCCAACTCTAGTTGATCAGTAATTTTTCTGATTCGTTTAACATAATCAACTTTATAGTCACCAATAAATGGCTTATTTGAAGAATAAAAGTGCCTTTCCATACATGGCTGGCCAAGATAGTCACAACTATGTAATTAAACATCATCAAGCTTATTTTTATATAATTAATTACTACCATGACGTCAGGCCGCCATCAATAATAAAATTTTGTCCTGTTACATAACTTGATGAATTAGACAATAAATATAACACTATGCCGACCAACTCCTCTCTCTCAGCCATCCTACCCATGGGAACACGATTACTATAAGCCTCTACAAAACTCTCATTATGTTGATTAAAAACGCCCCCAGGCGATACGCAATTTACACGTATATCCCGACCCCACCATGTTGCAAGCCATTTTGTTAAACCAATTACTCCTGATTTACTTGCAGAATATCCTGGAAAAGATTTAAATGATTGCTCATCATAAATACGATGATCAGGTCCAACAACGCCATAAATACTAGAAATGTTAATCATAGCTCCGCATGTGCTTGAAGCCTTAATTAATCGTCCGGCCTCCCTTGCTACCAAAAACACTCCAGTGAGATTAATATCTATTGTTTTTTTCCAAACATCTAGAGGGTACTCTTCAAAATCTGCAAATGCTTCCCCTGCATTCATTAAACCTTCTCCAGTTGCTGCTGCATTATTAATAACCGAATCAAGGCCTCCAAACTGCTTTTCTACATATTTGAGACAATTAATTACTGAAGCTTCAGATGATACGTCTATCTCCACCCCTGAAACTCCAAGCTTTTTTGCATATGATAGAACATCTGTTTTAGAAGTATCTGCAATCATTAGTTTAACATTATCTATTTTTGCTAATTCTGAAGCATATACTCTACCCAAAACTCCTGTTGCGCCAACAAGAAGAATCCTTTTGCCTGTAATGTTTATTTCCTGCATAGTTATAATTGATATTTCATTTTCATTAAGTATTCTACCAATCTAAAATCAAACTCAGAATCAACATCAAGGCTTTTCTCAAACCCAATATCGTATCCTTCGGCATATCCACTTAATAAGTGGTCTTTCGTTTTTATGTGTTTGGGTAACATTGCATATATACTTGCTACATGCTCATATACTGAGGGAGCATCCTGCCTTCTAATAACCGTATCGCCTAATGTTTTACTCATACCCAAGGATCCATCATCTAATTCTTCAACCAAATTAAAATATGGATTTTTTCTTGCCTCACAAATTGTAAAAACAGTATCTACACCTTCTACAATAGAATCTCTTAGTTGTTTAATTATATTTGATATATCACTTGGGTCTCTCAACGGATTAGTACAATCTAAATCAATGAAAATTTCATACTCTTCATTATAATAATCTTCACAAGCCTGTAATGCATGTTTCCAGACATCAAATTTACCAACTTCTGAACCAGATAAGTAATCTGGGCGAAAAAATGGAGTCTCTGCACCAAACTTTCTAGCTATTGAAGCAATTTCTTTTGAGTCAGTTGAAACAATAACTTTATCTATTTCAGGAGTTTTTAATGCAGCTTCAATTGTCCAGGCTATTAGGGGCTTACCCAATAAATCCTTAATATTTTTTCCTGGCAAGCCTTGACTGCCTCCTCTTGCACCTATTACACATAAGACAGTCATATTTCAAACTCATCCAAATTGACTACTTTATTTAACATGCTTGATCTTCTTGCAGATTCTGCTATTTTTTGAACAACTATAGCCTCTTCAAACGAACAAAAAGGTTTTCTTACTTCTCCATTGATTCTTTCAATAAAATTACTCATAAGTTTTTTAAACATCACATTCTTCTCAAATGTTTTTGGAGTCTGATCGATTAATGACATTACTCCATTCTGTTTTTTATAAACGGTTCCAGTCGTATAATCCCAATATACAATAGCATCTCTATAAATTAATTCTAAACTTCGCCTATATTCTGGACTTACCATATCCATCTGAATCTGCCCAATCGCACCATTTTTATTAGTTAAGGTAAGATTGGCTAGATCCTCAGCGCTTATCTCTAAATCACTTACATGTGATATATTTCCATATATTTTTTGAATGCCTCCTGTTAACCAATGAACTAAATCAATCTCATGAATAAGATCAAGTAGCACTCCACCACCATTTTTTTCACTAGCACTATAGCATTCTCTATAATTAGTATCTGGCCTCCATCTATCTAATCTATAACCAACTGCTGCTCTATATGTGTAAAGTGGGCCAAAAGGTTTTTGTTTTAATACCTCATGAAGCTTAACAAGATTTGGATGGGCTCTTAATTGAAAGCCAACTTCTAAAATATTATTATTTTTTGATATTTCATTCGCTAGTGGCGCAATTTCTGAAAATGATTTAGCAATAGGTTTTTCCATATAAATTGCTTTACCTTGCTTAGCAGCTTTTAATGCAATATCAACATGTGTATCTGAAGATGTTGCAATAACCACAGCATCTGCTAGCTCTATCCCACGATCAAGATCTGAATGAACAATAATTCCATATTTTGTAGAAATCTCTTCTGCAAGATCTCTTCGATTCCGCCATGCACTAACATTTATATTTAAGCTTTTTAAATTTTTAATGTGCCTCTGTCCGATTGAACCAGCACCACAAACTAGGATATGTGGGAATATATTCATAAGGCTAAGTTAATAAATCTGATGCAGATATCTTCCGTGCTTTTTCCAAGTCATCAGTAGTTCCAATATCAGACCAATACTCATGAAGTGGAAATACTGATACATTATCTTTATCGGTTAAACACAACTCTACAAAATCTGTCATATTCCAAAATGTTTCTTTTGGTACTTTTTGTAAAATGTCCATAGATATTGCATAAATACCCGCATTACAGAAAAATCTTTGTGAGGGTTTTTCTCGAATTCCTGACACTTTAACTCCATTTCTCTCAATGACCCCATATGGAATATTCACATTATAGTCAATAGCACTCATAGTTATTGCCGAGTTATGTTCCTTGTGAAAATGATAGAGATTTATAAAGTCTGATTTAGTAAAAATATCTCCATTCATTAACAATAAAATCCCATTTTTATCTAATGAGGGAAGTAATGAGAGTGCTCCCGCTGTTCCTAATTTTTTGTCTTCTTGCAAGTAGTGTATTGTTACACCAAATCTACTTCCATCTAAAAAATGATCTTTAATTATTTGCCCTAAATAGTTAATCGAAATATAGATAGTTTTTACGCCAGATTTCTCTAAGGCTCTTATTTGTCTTTCTAAAAGTGGGATTCCATTTATTTCTACCATTGGTTTTGGAATTTTTTCAGTTAATGGACGCAACCTAGTACCTTCTCCTCCTGCCATTATCACAGCTGCAGTAAAAGTTTTTTCTATAGAAGATGGGGTATCTTTTTTGTAAAGCTCTGTCTCATCAAGAGTTCTCAAATATTTATTATTATGGTCAACAAGTGGTATTGAGCGAATATTATTTTTGATGAGTATATTTTTTATAATGTTATGAGGAACATCAACCTCTAACACTACAGGTTGATGATTCATTGCTTCAGTTACCGAAGTATATAGATCATTACCATTAAGCAACGACCTTCTAACATCACCATCTGTCAACGTTCCAATGACTCTTCTTTCTTGATCTATTACCACAGCCAATCTCTTATTCGATTCAATAATGCGCACAGCATCCATTAATGTTGCGGACAGAGTGATTGTGTTCTGTTTCATCTATACCAGCCAGTTTTGACTTCACCCTTTAACATCATCTTCTTACGAATCAACTCCCTATCAAGCTTAACTTCCGCCAATACTTTGGCTATTTTTTTACCTGCGTCACCAATATAATATGGATTATGTGTTTCAGAGCATTTTTTTCTGAATTTTTTATCTGCAATACATTCTGTTACAGCATCAATAATTGATTCTTTTGTGTAATCTGCATCTATTACATTTTGCCCTCTCAATCTTCCTTTCTGGCGACTACCTATATTAACTGTTGGACAGCCAAAAACAGGAGTCTCTTTAATTCCAGATGAAGAGTTTCCCATACAAACAACCCTATTTTGCATGTCTTGGGCTAAAGCCAATATACCATGATACAAATAGCGGCCTAATGAACGATGAACTTGAATATTTACAATAGATCGAGAATCTAATGCTTTTAATTTATCTATAATTGCTAGTCCACCAGCATCATTATTTGGATAAGTGGCAATAATCTGAACACCCCTACTAGCTAAAACTTCAAGTGCTTCGAGAGAGGGCTTGACTTGATCAGTAGCAAGTTCAAATTCTGTAGTTACTGAGTGCTGCGTAAACAACACAATGGGGTTATTCAAATCAATTTTTAATTTTTCTATAATCTCTCCTGGTGTTGCATAATTTCCTTCAGAAATCATATCGATAGCTGGAAACCCAACAGTATGGATCCGCCACTCCTCTTCTCCCATTCCTAATAAACGGTTGCTTGCTTGCAGGTTGGTTGTAAAGTGAAGGTGGGATAGTTTTGACATTGCATGACGAACTGAGTCGTCTAAAGCTCCTCCTTCTGTTAAATCCCCCCCTTCTATATGTGCAGTTGGGATATTCATCTGTGTGGCAGCAATAACAGCAGCAAAACCTTCAAATCGGTCTGCATAAACAACCATCATGTCTGGTTGAATCTTTTTGATTGCTTCACCTACACTTAGTATTCCTGTCCCAATTGCCTGTACATTGGCTTCTAGTGTGCTTGCATCCATCTCTATTTTAACTTCTGCATCAATATGAAAGCCATCTTTGGCAATTTCATCAAGGGTACTCCCAAAGTTTTCGTCTAAATGAGCCCCAGATACAATCAGCTTATACTCAAGATTAGGATGACGATCTATTGCCTTTAATACTGGAAACTGGAGTCCGTACTCTGCACGATTTCCAGTAAAGACTGCTATGACTCTTTTTTCATTACTATTTAACATTTTTTTGACTGATTGTGATAATAAATATTTTGGCGTCCAACCTGTTATTTTTTTTATTTTTTCTATATTTAAAACACTATAAGAGAATCCTGCATTTTTTATAGTACTTTTTATTTCTCTGTCATCCTGCTCTGAAACACTTAAAACTAATTCAATTAGTTTATTGATTGATGTTCCCACACCACTGCCGATGTTATATATTCCTGATATGTCATTTTTTAATAAACTAGCTATGGCATCAACAGTATCATCCACCGAGATAAAATCTTGTATTGGGTTTATATTGCGTATTGTTAATGAATCTTTTCCTGGAAGCTGGCTAAGTATATCTGAAAGCACATTATTTTTTGACATCCCGCTACCAATTACATTCGAGATACGTGCAACTATTCCGCCTGAACGTAATACTCTCTCTTCATTTTTTAATTTTACTGTTGTATATATATCATCTGCATAGGTTGGCATATTTTCGCTATACAAGTTTTTTCCTTGATTGCCATAAACAATTGAGGAAGAACAATAGACTATTTTTTTGTACCCTTTTTTTATAAGAGACTCCATTACCTGATCAGTTATTTCTAGGTATGAATCGCCCATTTTATTAACTCTTGATCTATCTGGATCTTCGCCTAAATGGATTAAAATATCTCCTGGAGGAGTTTGCTGGTAGCTTGTTACATGGCAAAAACCAGATTTTAGTTTTTGTGATCTTGTTACTTTTATAATTGAGTACTCTTTTTTTTCTTCTAATTTTTTACAAAGTGCGCTTCCTATAAAGCCTGTTGCACCCGTTATTACTATTATAGTAGTCAATCTTTACTCTCTACATCACTTGTTGATAGGTGCGTATCAGTTGGTATATCTTTAAGAGATTTTTTATTTAATATATCATAATATTTATCTGCTAATATCTCTCCTGTACCTGGTCTTTTTATCCAGATATTATCTTTTGTAAACAACTCTCCTTTTTGTATTGGTTTTATTGTAACGACTGTTGCAAAGGCAAAATCAATAGTAGGCTGCTCTTCTTTTGACGCCTCCTTAACCCCCCCTCGCATGGTAGCAATTTCTTTTGAACCCACGATTAGTTCGGAAAGCTGAATTGGATCCATGGAACAAACAATATCTGGTCCTTCTCGATCCATTCTATCTGTAAAGTGGCGCTCAAGAATGTTAGCGCCTAAGGCAACTGCTGAAAAACAAGCAAGATTTGAAATTGTATGGTCTGATAGCCCTATTATTGCATCAGGAAAGGTCTTTTGCATCTGCTGCATCGCTCCAAGCCTAACCAGTCTTGCTGGTGTTGGATAAATATTTGTAGTATGTAAAAGCGCATAGGGAATATTGTGCTTCCTGATTATTTTGACTGCTTTCGCAACACTTTCAAGATTATTCATTCCAGTACTGATGATCATCGGTTTTTTAAAAGCGGCTATATGCTCTATCAATGGATAATTATTACACTCTCCAGAACCGATTTTATAGGCACAGACTCCCATTCTCTCAAGCCGATCTGCTGCTGCTCTTGAAAATGGTGTGCTGATGAATATCGCACCCTGTGAGTCAACGTAATCTTTTAGCCTCTTTTCATCATCTTCAGAAAGTGCACAGCGCTTCATGATGTCATAAATAGATTCGTTAGAATTTCCCGGAATAACTTTTTTTGCAGCTGCGCTCATTTCATCTTCAACCACATGAGTTTGATGTTTTATAATCTCTGCTCCCGCAGAAATTGCAGCATCGACTAGATTAAATGCTGTATTCAAACTACCTTCATGATTAATACCAATTTCTGCAATAACCAGTGGTGGATGATCATCACCAACCAATCTTCCACAGATATTTAACTCTGGTTTATTAGACATTATAAATTTCTGATTTATAAGCTTTAAGATGTTCAGGCTCTGTGATCCACTCTATGGTTTTTTGCAGCCCCTGTTTAATATTAAACTGAGGTGAAAAGCCAGTAAGCTTATTTAACTTTGTATTATCACACCAGAGACGAAATACTTCTGACTTTTCTGGACGTATCCGCTGCTCATCAGCGATGAAATTAACATCACTCTGCATCAACTCTTTAATAATATTAAGGGTATCGGCAATACTAATCTCAAAATTAGAACCTATGTTTATAATCTCACCGGTAGTTGCATCTTCTTCTGCTATTGCAATCAAACCTTTACAGGTATCTTCTACATAACTGAAGTCTCTAGTTGGTGTTAAGTCCCCCAGCTTAATTTCTTTTACCCCATTTGCAATTTGAGTGATAATTGTTGGAATGACAGCTCTTGCAGATTGTCTTGGTCCATATGTATTAAATGGTCTAGCAATAGTCACAGGTAAATCAAAAGAGTTATAAAAACTCATTGCCATTGCATCAGCTGCTATCTTACTAGCACTGTATGGAGATTGTGGTTGAAGTGGGTGTTTTTCATCTATTGGAACATATTGAGCAGTACCATAAACTTCACTAGTTGAAGTATGAATAACTCGTATATTACCATTATCTTTTGCTGCTTGGCATATATTAAGCGTACCCTTTATGTTGGTATCAACATAGCTATCTGGTGCGACATAGGAGTATGGAATAGCAATTAGTGCAGCGAGGTGAAAGATGATATCAATATTTTTTGTTATATGATTACAGTAGTGTGGGTCTCTGATATCACCAGTAATAACTTCTACCTTATCTTTGCAATTTATATCTTCCAACCATCCCCAGTTATTGAAAGAGTTGTATTGTGAAAGTGCTATTATTTCGTGACCTTTAGTCACTAACATTTCAGTTAGGTGGGAACCAATAAAGCCATCGGCGCCAGTAATAAGAATTTTCATATCTATTTATGGATTCATTTTCTGTAAAAAAGAATTATTGACACTCAT
>ENA-OSJC01003463-OSJC01003463.1-marine-metagenome-genome-assembly--contig:-NODE-3463-length-11265-cov-39.655613_pt1 | contig 11265 bp, 12 predicted proteins | sample MGYA00237885_ERZ534234 | MGnify/ENA primary metagenome ERZ534234 (study PRJEB26413, sample SAMN06343907) | marine metagenome | isolation source: coastal waters | place: Atlantic Ocean: West Antarctic... | reverse complement strand
ATAAAAATTACTGATTACTTGGAAAAAGTAACCGATCTATTAAATAAAGTGTTTATTGCTGTAACTGTTATATCAGCCATAACTATAGTCATTGGTTTAATTGTCATATCAAGCGCAATTATAGTACAGGGAAAAATTAAAGAATTTCAAAACTTAATATTTAAAATTCTAGGCTTTTCCAAAGTTGAGGTTGTGCTCTCTTCAATCATTGAGTTTTTTATTATATTCACCTCCATAATTTTAATAGCTCTATTTTTTGCAGTTATAGGTTCGCAATTTATCATCGAAAATATTTTCCAAATTACTTGGATGTTTGATTTAGCAATATTTTTAAAGGTAACTATTGGTATTGGACTTGCTACATTAATCTTAATTATGATTACTAATTTTAAATATTTAAGCCCTAAAGTTTATCCACTTATAAGAAATCAATAACTAAATATCAGATCGAGATCTAAACCTCTCAAACATCAATCTTGTTTTAACTCCAATGTTTAAAAATGGCTGTGGTGGTAGCCAAGTAGGCTTACTTCTAGACTCTATTATATTAATTTAATTGCTATCTTTGTTGCTTGCTTTGATTGGTATCTGTTCACCAAATAAAGTTCCAACACCAATAATAAGCCACACACAATCTTGATTTGTTTGAAGGGTTTTAATATTTGTACGCGGTGCTAGATCATTAATCCAAGCACAATAATTATCATTAATTATGTTCATTTTAGAACTCTTAATTTAAAACTTTAGAAAGATAATTTTTGATTTACATTTGGCTTAAAATCATGATTATAGAATTCATTAAATACTCTTACTTTCTTTTGATTTTGCTCACTTCTTTTTATTATTAAGTTAGAAAATATAAAATCACTGATAAAAAAAAGAAATAAAATATTAAAAATGATTATAAAAAGATTAAAAAGTATTTCATTTTGAATAAATACACATTATAAGATTTCATTTAATTCAATGTATATTTAATTTATTATAATATGAAAATTATAGACAATATTAAAAACTATTTATTTATCATTACTAGTTCAGTAATTATTTTTTTTATATTATTTTTCTTATCTGAGATAATAACTAGAAAATATTTAACTCAATATTTAACAATAGACTCCGATAATTGGAAAAAAATTCTACCCTCAGAAAAAGATATGAGAGATGAATTTATTGCTAACGGTGATGATTGGATTGATGATTATTTAGATGAAGTAAACAATCTAACTGATGTTCCTTTGATATATTCACCTTTTAAAATATACGAATTTTCAGGAAATTTAAAAAGTACATATTTGAACGTAATTGATGGAGAAAGAATTCCATATATAGTTAATAATTCTAATTGTTCTAATTTTAGAGAAATTAATATTTTTGGAGGAAGTGCGGTGCATGGAGATGGATGGTTGAGAGATCAAGATCTTTTAAATTTCCAAATTGGAAAACTTTTGGAACAAAATGGTCATGACTGTTTTAAATTTTATAACAGAGGTGTATCTGGATATAATTCAAAACAAAATTTTTTGAAATTTTTTGAAATGGAAAAATCTGAAAATAGTATTAATATTTTTTATGATGGAGTAAATGACTTTATACACAATATATATAACGGTCAAAGTCACTTAAATCAGACCCAATATGAAGAATCATTCAATATGCTATTTGGATTTTCAACATATACAAATCAATTATTTAAAGTTATCACCTCAACATTAAACAGATCTAAATTTATTAAATTAATTACAAATACACATGAAAAAAAATTAACTCGAAAATGGAGTATGAATAATGCCAATGGTCTCTGTGAAAAATGGTCAAGTAGGGCAAATGCAATTTACAATGAAAATATGCTAAAGAACGGTGATACTTATTTTATTTGGCAAATTACAATTGATAATCTCCCTTATCTTAAAAACATAGAGAGAGACATTAAAGAAAAAACAACTAGTCATCTTGGTGATATTTTTAATCCTTATGAAATTTTTAGGGATAAATGTGTAAAAGAATTTAACAACAAAAATATAAAACTACATGTACTACCGAATTTACCAAATCAAAATAAAGTACATTTTTTTGATTATGTACATTTAAATCCTCCCGGTAATAAAATTATAGCTAGTAATATATATAATATTATTAAAGATAAATTTTAAAAAATACCATTAAAATTCAACCAAATATTAATCTAACTCAAATTCGTTCGTATAGTTTTTTTTTAAAGATTTATTTTGTTTATTTTTATCCAAATAGCAATTACCAATTACTAGCTTATCTAATTCTGTACCCATAAAACAATTAAATGCTTCAGTAGGTGTGTTAACAATAGGCTCTCCCCTTACATTAAAAGAAGTATTAACTAATACTGGACAATTTGTTATTTCTTTAAACTTTTTTAATAATTTAAAATATTTTTTATTATTTTTTTCATTAACAGTTTGAATTCTTGCAGAGTAGTCAATATGAGTAACGGCAGGTATTTCTGATCTTTTAATATTAAGTTGATCTATACCAAATAGTTTTTTTTGTTCTTCTGTCATATTAATTTTTTTTTTTTCTGAGATATTTGCGACCATTAACATATATGGACTATCAATATTTATATCAAACCACTCTTTTAAATCTTCTCTCAAAATTGATGGTGCAAAAGGTCTAAAGCTTTCTCTGTACTTAACTTTCAAATTTAAATTTTTTTGCATTGTGGGAGATCTAGCGTCACCTAAAATAGATCTCCCACCTAGCGCTCTTGGTCCAAATTCCATTCTGCCTTGAAACCATCCAATTGCTTCATTATTTGATAAATCTTTGGCCGTTTCATTTATTAACTCTTCTTCATCAAGATTAACAAATACCGCCCCTATTTCAGATAATTCTCTCTCGATTTCTTCTTGAGTATATTCAGGACCTAAATATGAACCACTCATATTATCATCTGGATTTACTTCTCTTGGATTATTTAATTCAATATGCCATAATGACAATGCAGCACCTAATGATCCTCCCGCATCACCTGCAGCAGGTTGTACCCAAATGTTTTCAAAAATTTTTTCTTTCAGTATTTTACCATTTGCAACACAGTTAAGAGCTACTCCGCCAGCTAAACATAGATTGTTTAAATTAAATTCTTTTTTTAAAGATTTGGCCAATTTAATCATAATATCTTCTGTAACTTTTTGAATAGAAGCAGCTATATCCATATGAAACTTAGTTAACTTATCTTCTTTTGGGTTCCTTGGAATATTACCAAATAATTTATCAAATTTTTTGTTGGTCATTGTTAAACCGGTAGCATAATTAAAGTATGACTGATCTAAATGAAATGAACCATCTTCTTTTATATCAATTAAATTATTTTTAATTTTATCTTCATAAATTGGATCTCCATAAGGTGCAAGACCCATGAGTTTATATTCTCCGCTATTTACTTTAAAACCTGTATAATAAGTAAATGCTGAATAAAGTAAGCCTAAAGAATGTGGAAAATGAATTTCTTTTTTAATCTCTAAGTTATTTCCCTTACCAATAGCAACTGTAGTTGTGGCCCATTCACCAACGCCATCAGCAGTTAAAACTATAGCCTCTTCAAATGGTGATGGGAAAAAGGCACTTGCTGCATGACTTAAATGATGATCTGAAAAAAAAATTTTTTTATTATCATTAAAATTTTTATCATGTCTCTTCAATTCATTAAAAAGCATTTTTTTTTGAAAGAGTTTGTCTTTTAGCCAGACTGGCATTGCCATACAAAAAGATTTGAATCCTCTTGGAGCAAAAGCAACGTAGGTCTCCAATAACCTTTCAAATTTTAAAAAGGGTTTTTCAAAAAAAATAACCTGGTCAACATCAGATAATTTAAGTTTTGCAAATTTAAGAACAAATTCAATAGCATTATATGGGTAACTTGGGTCGTGTTTTACTCTTGTAAAACGCTCTTCTTGAGCAGCAGCAATAATTTTACCGTCAATTACAATACATGCGGCGCTATCATGATAATAAGCTGAAATCCCAAGTATAGATTTCATATTAAAAAATTGTATATATAAGTGGAGCTATAGCTGAACCTTGGCTCAAAACCATTACACCACCAAACAAAGCAAGGATTATCAATATTGGCAATAACCAATATTTTTTTCTAACTGTTAAAAATTGCCAAAATTCTTTAATAAAATCCATAGCTATTTATCTTATAAACTTATTTATGTACAACAAAATATTATCCCCATTGTTTTTTTCACTAAATTTCCAAAGTTGAGAGTCTAAATAAAAATGAAGCATTTGACCAATAATTGGAATAATTATTAATTGTTTAAGATAAACACTATCTGCTTTACCAAATATTGATAAACCAGCCATAACTATTGTGTACAAAAAAATAATAACAAAATAATTGTAAAATCTATCTGAAAAAAGTTTTGTTAACATTTTCTAATATCTTTCTATCTTTTTTATTTGTTGAAGAAAAATATTTTCCACTATCATTCCAATTACAATCTACTTGATGTTCTTTAATAAATTTTTTTACTTAAAAAATTTCCAATCAAATTATGAGAATATTCATTAAAATGTACGTCATTAAAAATATAATATTTTTGATAAGTGCTTAAAAAATCTTTTTCTTCTTCAAACAAAGGAAAGAGATTTATGAAATGTTTGCATCTTTCTATACAAAACTTTTCCCAGGTTTTAATATATCTAGAATCTTTTACAGGATATAGTAAAGATTGTGGTAACGGATATACAGCAACTGATAAATCAATATTATTTTCTTGAAGTAATTCGTATAAGCTTTCCATGTAAGAAACTGAATTTTCAATTTCAGAATCAATTCCAACATTTGAAAAGCCTTTAAAATTTTTATCATAAGACCAGCTAACTCTTTTAGTATTATAATCCATCCATGAAATTTTTTTTATATATAAATCTTTATTATCAATAATCTCAAAATAATAAATTTTTTTAATCGATGTATATAATTTAAAAGAAATTAAAAAATTTTTTGCTAAAATATTTTTTAGTTTTAAATCATGAATATTCAAAAAATCGCTAATTTTCATTATATTTTCTTTTTCGATTTCTTTGGTAAAAACTTTTTTAGGGTTATCTTTTTTATCTAGTCTTGTGTTAAGATTTTTATAATTCAAATCATCTTGTACGTCGCTTATGTCCATAAATACAATTAAGTGTTTAAATTTAACACCTTTGGATAAAAAATACTTAACCTTTTGATAATAAAGGAAAGGTGAATAACTAAGTACAGCTAAATTAGAGACATTTTTATTATTTAATTTATCAAATATTCCAACAAAAGTTTTTTCGTATGGATATCCAAGTCCTTCAGTCATTGAATCACCCATAAATAGAATTTCATAATTAGAATTTACTTGGTCAAATGTTTTAGTTTCACAAGATATTAAAAAAGAGTTTTTGTCTGTGCAAATATTATAAAAATTCCCACCCCATTCTATTTTTTTTATAATTTTTTCTTCAAATCCATGATGATAGTATTCATTAAACACTCTTACTTTTTGCTGAGTTTGTTGACTACTTTTAATTATATAATTTGAGTAAAAGAAATCACAAATTAAAAAGAGAGAGAAACTAATTGTTATAATTACTATAAAGCTGTATATTTTTTTCATTTAACAATTTAATTCATAGAAAACTTGTTACTATAATCCTTTTTTAGTTGTTGGTTTTGTTTATTTTTATCTAAATAACAATTGCCAATAACCAATTTATCCAAATCAGTTCCCATAAAACAGTTAAATGCATCTAGTGGGGTGTTAACTATTGGCTCACCCCTAACATTAAAAGATGTATTTACAAGAATTGGGCAATTTGTTTTCTCTTTAAAGATTTGAATTAATTTATAATATTTTTCATTAGTGTCTTTATGAGTTGCCGCACTATCATGATAATAAGCTGAAATCCCAAGTATAGATTTCATATTAAAAAATTGTATATATAAATGGAGCTATAGCTGTACCTTGACTTAAGACAATCAATCCACCAAATAATACTAAAACTAATAGAATTGGTAGTAACCAATATTTTTTTCTAACTTTTAAAAATTCCCAAAATTCTTTTAAAAAATCCACAGCAATTATCTTATAAACTTATTTATGTACAACAAAGTATTATCCCTATTGTTTTTTTCACTAAATTTCCAAAGCTGAGAGTCTAAATAAAAATGAAGCATTTGACCAATAATTGGAATAATTATTAATTGTTTAAGATAAACACTATCTGCTTTACCAAATATTGATAAACCAGCCATAACTATTGCGTACAAAAAAATAACAACAAAATAATTGTAAAATCTATCTGAAAAAGTTTTGTTAACATTTTCAACTTGATCGTTCTTCCTGAGTTTATAAATATTAAATGTTAAATACAAGTATTGAGTGTAATGCATTGTAACACCCATGATGATTGCATGTACAGGATTACTGACAAAGCACATTGGGTAAAATATTAGACATCCAGTCAGAAAAACTAAGAAATTTTCACTATAACCATACTTAACTAAGTAAAAAAAACACATACTAATAAAAAAAATTCCTACAGATACATTTAAAAATAAAATATTTTCTTCATTAATAATTGGTAAAAAGAATCTAAAAAAACCTATTAGAAAGAATATAAAAGCTAACAAATACACAGATTTTTCTTGAAATCTATTTTCATCCAAGTTCTTACAATAAAGTTTACAAACACCAAAACTTTGTCTGGTTACATGAAACATATTGGCCGCAAAGAAGATTAATAAAAATAGCTTATTAATAAAAAAAAAACCTATTAGAGACAAAATAACGATGATTACAGGCATTGCAACTAAAGCAATTTTATTATCTTTAATATAATCAGAATTTTTTTTATCTAGTAAAAATGGCCACGTCGCACCAAAATGAGTTTCAGCTAAAAGTAAAATTGTTATAATAATCAATCCAGTTTCCATATTTGGAAACTGATAAAGAATAAAGCAGTAAATAATTGGAAAAATTATTGGAAATTTAACTAACAGAAACTGATAATCAATTTTAACTTTATCCATTTTTTTTTCCTATAACCACAAAAAGACCACCATCTGATCCTAAATTATTAAAAATCATAGATATTTGATTCACAATTCTTGAAAAAAGCGTTCCCTTATTTTCTTTTTTAAACACATTTTCATTTTGACCTTCAAAACTACATGAGGGTATCGAATTTATATACTCAATATCGTTTTTACTAAACCATTCTAAAACATTATCCAGTGTATGTAAACTTTCAATAGGATGAATATACTGATCTCTAATCCATGCTTTTCTTTCTTCACTATCTTTTTTTAAGTTTCTTAAAGTTGGGTCTAGAACATTCAAAATAATAGTACCAAATATTTTATAAAGATATTTTCTGATTATCGTTCTTATACGGCCTATTTTATTATAAAGACCAATTAAAACATAGCCTTCTTTTTTTAAAGATTTAATTAAAATCTCAAACGCTCCATAAGGATCTTTTGTATGATGCAAAACTCCGCTACACCATATAAAGTTAAAAAATTCATCACTGAGAACGTCATCAAATATATCTGCATTTACAAACTCTATATTGTTAATTTCATTTTTTTTTGTAAAATTATTTGCCAATTGTAATGAATCAATTGTTGGGTCCAAACCAACAATATTATTATTTGTACCTATAGATAAATATATTGCAAGTTGTCCCGTACCACATCCAACCTCTAGAACATTTTTTTTATATCCAATAAATTTTTTAAATTGAGCTGCTAAAAAATTTTTGTCACCTTTTTCAGATATGGTTGATTTATTATCTGCTTCATTATAATTTGGAAAAGGACTTTCTTTATAAAATTTTGTAACAGTTTTAGTTGAGGTGTCCTCTATATTAAAAGAAGCTATATTATCGTTAAGATAATATTTTTTTTTTAAATAAGATTTCATATTAAAAAATTGTATATATAAGTGGAGCTATAGCTGAACCTTGGCTCAAAACCATTACACCACCAAACAAAGCAAGGATTATCAATATTGGCAATAACCAATATTTTTTTCTAACTGTTAAAAATTGCCAAAATTCTTTCAAAAAACTAATTTAAAATTGATTTTTCATAGATGACTTTTCAGATGATCTCTTAATCCAGTAAGTTTCAGAATTATTAGTTTTTAATTTTAAAACATCTTTTTTAAAAATTTTCATCAACAAACCTGTTGGCGTTACTACACCAAAAAATACCAAAGCCATTACTATTGGAGATACAAATTTTGCTAAAAATATTCCAAATTTAAACCATAACCTGTTTAAAGGTGTTAAAAATTGAGAGTTTATTAATCCTAATATTAAAAAGAGTATAGCGAAAGATATGGCCCATAATCTAGTTTGACCACCATTTATCAGTGGATAAAAAGCAATTAAGCAAAAAACAAAAAAAAAGACAATTCCAAAACTCCTATTTGAGCCTATTTTAATATTTTTATCCATTCAAAGATTTTTGAACTTGCATATCTGACTTATTAATACCTGCAACTTTAACTGGTCTTTTCATGGCATCTCTTCTGAAAGGTTCACCCAATTCTTGGTTAAGAATTACTTCAATAAATGTTGTAATTCCTTTCTTTTGATCTTCACATGATTGCTTGATAGCAGCGGTAGTCTCTTCCATAGTTCGAACTGTAACCCCTTTTAATCCACAAGCATCAGCAACTTTTGCATAACTTAATTCTGGATCAAGCTCTGTTCCAACAAAATTGTCATCAAACCATAAAGTAGTATTTCTTTTTTCAGCGCCCCATTGGTAGTTTCTAAAAATTACCATTGAAATTGCTGGCCATTCTGGTCTAGCAACTGAACTCATTTCGTTCATGCTGATACCGAATGCACCGTCACCTGCAAAACCAATTACTGGTGTATCAGGACATCCAATTTTTGCACCTAAAATTGCTGGAAAACCATAACCACAAGGACCAAATAATCCTGGTGCTAAATATTTTCTACCTTTTTCAAATGTAGGATAAGCATTTCCAATTGCACAGTTATTACCAATATCACTTGATATAATTACATCCTCAGGCATTCCTGCTTGAATTCCTCTCCAAGCTTCTCTAGGAGACATTCTATCTGCATCTCTTTTTCTAGCTTCTGCATTCCAAACTGTACCTTCGTCATCATCTTCATGATCTAGACTTGATAACTCTTGTAACCAAGCAGATTTAGTTTGGTGAATTGTATTTTTTCTCTCTTCTCTATTCGTATCTCCTGCTGTTGGAGAAAGTTGAGCTAAAATTTGTTGAGAAACTAATTTTGCATCCCCGCAAATACCAACTGATACTTTTTTAGTTAAACCAATTCTATCTGAATTCATATCAACTTGAATGATACTTGCATCTTTAGGCCAGTAATCCATTCCATAACCTGGTAATGTTGAGAAAGGATTTAATCTTGTACCGAGTGCAAGAACAACATCAGCTTTCTTAATTAATTCCATTCCAGCTTTTGATCCATTGTATCCTAATGGTCCAGCTGCTAATGGGTGACTTCCTGGGAAACTATCATTGTGTTGATACCCTGAGCAAACTGGGGCATCTAATTTCTCAGCTAATTTTTTACAATCTTCAATCGCTCCACCAATTACAACACCAGCACCAGATAATATCACTGGAAACTTAGCGTTTGATAATAAGTCAGCTGCTTTTTTGATTGCATCAACTCCACCCGCTTGTCTTTCAAGTCTAACAATTGGAGGAAGATCGATATCAATTACTTGTGTCCAATAATCTCTTGGAACATTTATTTGTGCAGGAGCTGATCCTCTGATCGCTTTTTCTATTACTCTATTTAATACTTCTGCCATTCTTGAAGCGTCTCTAACTTCTTCTTGGTAGCAAACCATATCTTTAAACAAATTCATTTGTTCTACTTCTTGAAAGCCACCTTGACCCATAGTTTTATTAGCAGCTTGAGGTGTTACCAATAATAATGGTGTGTGGTTCCAGTATGCAGTTTTAATAGGAGTAACAAGACCTGTAATTCCAGGGCCGTTTTGTGCAATAACCATTGACATTTTACCAGTAGATCTTGTGTAACCATCAGCAATTAATCCACCGTTTGTTTCATGAGCAACATCCCAAAAAGTAATTCCAGCGTCAGGAAAAATATCTGAAATAGGCATAAAGGCTGAACCAATAATTCCGAATGCGTGTTCAATTCCATGCATTTGTAAAACTTTTACAAAAGCTTCTTCTGTTGTCATTTTAGTCATAATAATTAGGCCTTCCTGCTTAAGTTGTTAAAAAAATCTATAAATAATTTGTTAATTTCTAAGATTAATATATAAGATTTAAAAAATTTCAAACAAACAAATCGACACAATTATGGCTACAGACATTATTATACACGACGAGAAAGACAACGTAGGAGTAGTTGTTATTGATAAAATTATCCCTAAACAAGATTGTGCTTGCTGGATTATGGAAAATGATAAAACAATAAAAATTCAATCAGAAGACGAGATTCAATTAGGGCATAAGATTGCAATGGTTGACCTTAATGAGGGTGATACTATTTTGAAATATGGTCATGATATTGGAAAAGTAGTTAAATCAATCAAAAAAGGTGAGCATGTTCATGTTCACAATGTAAAAACGAAGAAGTGGTAAAAAATATGGAAATTCCAAAAAGTTTTTTAGGTTATAAAAGAGAAAATGGCAGAGTTGGTACTAGAAACCACGTAATCATCCTACCTGTAGATGATATCTCGAACGCTTGTGCTGAAGCTGTAGCAAATAATATTAAAGGTACAATGGCCCTTCCTCACTCTTACGGAAGACTTCAGTTTGGTGCTGATTTAGATTTACACTTTAGAACAATGATTGGGACTGGAAAAAACCCTAACGTTGCTGCTGTAATTGTTATTGGAATTGAACCTAAATGGACAAAAAGAATTGTTGATGAGATTGCTAAAACTGGAAAACCAGTTGAAGGATTTCATATTGAAAGAACTGGTGACATTGGGACAATCATGAAAGCTTCTAAAAAAGCTCAAGAATTTGCAATGTGGGCTTCTGAGAAACAAAGAGAAGAGTGTCCTTTAAGTGATTTATGGATTTCTGTTAAATGTGGTGAATCTGATACAACATCAGGTCTTGCTGCTAACCCAACAGTCGGAAATTTAATGGACAAATTAGAGCCATTAGGAGTTCATTTATGTTTTGGTGAAACTTCAGAGTTAACTGGTGCTGAAAAAGTTTGTGCTACACGTGGTGC
>ENA-OSJC01003462-OSJC01003462.1-marine-metagenome-genome-assembly--contig:-NODE-3462-length-11268-cov-6.286391_pt1 | contig 11268 bp, 11 predicted proteins | sample MGYA00237885_ERZ534234 | MGnify/ENA primary metagenome ERZ534234 (study PRJEB26413, sample SAMN06343907) | marine metagenome | isolation source: coastal waters | place: Atlantic Ocean: West Antarctic... | reverse complement strand
TGACTCCGCCGGTGAGGGTTCGAATCCTTCTATCCCAGCCAAATTTCTAAGCTAACTCCCCCCCCCGCTACATAAGCCTTAAAGCAATATTTATACGAACGTTCCATTGTATGTGCCTCATTACTAGTTTAAATTGCTTAATCAGAGATATAAAATATTTAATGTTTTTAAGTTCGGGGAAAGTTCTAATGAGGAAGAATTATCGATTTTTAGCACTATTTTTGTTTTTATTTTCTACAAATTTGTTTGCGGCCCACCACGGGCACGCCAAGTTGAGCGATCAGATGGTTCGTGACTATTACAACGGTTGGAATACAGCCAACATAGAAAAAGTTATGAGTTACTTTTCAGCGGATATTGTGTACGAAGATGTGCCTAAGGCACAGATTGCTAAAGGTACGGATGCGGTGAAGGCATTTGTAGAACAGTTCTATACAGATTTTGCCGGTGCTAGATTAGCAGTGGAGAGCGTCACTATTGGCACGAAAGGAGCGGCTGCAGAGTGGATAATGAGCGCTGGCTCTGGTGACGAAGCATGGAGCGTAAGAGGTGCGTCGGTAATGGAACATAAGGGCGGTAAGATTTCCAAGGTTACCGATTATTGGGATAAATAAATCCTTGATATCGCGATAATCCATACCCAACCCTTGCGAAAATCTTGATAGGACAAACTTACCTTATTTCGCTGAAATGGGACAAGCGGGAGAAAGTGTGTCAGAAGAAATAAAGTAAACGATGAAGTAGTATTCAGCCCGATCGCGACAATTGGAGAAAACGTTGGAGTCGACGATAACGCTAAGTAATGGTCACAGTGTGTGGACAAATCTCGTGGGGAGCGGACCCGGCTTGCCTTTACTTCTACTCCACGGCGGCCCAGGCGCCGGACACGACTACTTAGAACCACTAGCCGCCCTCGGTAGTGAACGACCCGTTGTGTTTTACGATCAGCTTGGTTGTGGTAAATCTGATATTCCAGAAAACCCTGCGCTGTGGACGATAGAGCGCTTCGCAGACGAAGTACAAGAAGTTCGCAACAAACTAGGGATTGAGCGTTGCCACCTGCTCGGTCAGTCATGGGGAGGTTGGTTGGGATTAGAATATCTTTTGCGCGAACCACCCGACTTGGCAAGCGTTGTGCTCGCTTCTACATCCGCCTCAATACCGGAATTCTCCCTCGAATGTGAACGGCTTATAGGAGAACTGCCTGAGACGCATCGCATCGCCCTGAAAAATTATGGCGAAGGTGGGGAATTTAAGCATCCCGATTACATTGCCGCGGAAGAATTTTTCTATCAGCGGCATCTCTGTCGACTAAGTGAATGGCCGGATTGCCTAATGCGGACGTTAGAGAATCTCCATCACACGCCCGTTTACGATGCGATCAATGGACCAAATGAATTTACTACAATTGGGAACTTGCGGTATTGGGACCGCACAGCGGAATTGAAAAAAATATCGACGCCCACACTAATAACATGTGGGAGGCACGACGAGTTAGGTCCTCGATGTGCGCAAACGCTGCACGCCGGCATTAAGGGGTCGTCGCTACAAGTGTTTGAAGAATCAGCTCACGTCGCCCATATTGAAGAGACAGAGAAATATCTCGAATGCATCTCGACATTTCTCAAGGCACACGATTGAACACCACGGATTTCACTAACACAAACTTACCTCATTTCGGTAATCTGGGATAAGAAACTATTAAAAACTGATTGTGTAATATAGGTAGGCATTACTCTCGGTCTTCGAATCATAAGGAAGCTCTTGATATTGAAAAGCAAACGAGAGCCTATGATTCGATTTAAGCATATAGTCAAAACCAAGTGTGACGAGCTAAAACATAAATACAATATAGTAATTATTCTTTTCAAAACTAAACCTTAGGAGGAGGGACACTGCCTGAGATTTGTGAAGGACTTCAACTTAAACGTCATCCATAAATATTGCATTACCATCATGATAGTGCGGCTTTACCGTTCTCCATTATCCAACCAATCATCGGCTGCATATGGGATGCTAACGGCTCTGTTCCGATAGCTTCTGCATTATCCAAGTAAACCTTTCTATGGCTAATTTTCCAATCTCCATTTACCAACACGACAGTACTCTCGTACCAGCCAGAAGCAAATACATAGACCGACTCGGGTCTACTTAGCGTTCCACTCAAAACACACTTATGCCGCGCAGATGTTTCATTTTCAAACTCTGTCACATGATTTGTCATCACATGACGAGTGCCGGGCAAAAGGCGAATATGCGCTTGTGTAAAGACAGTTAGTTGTTCGTGCCCGGTAAATCTTACGCTACCGTCTCCCTCACCGGCGACTTCGAATACACCATCGGCAGTAAAACAATTGACCCAACCAGGGCCGTCATAACTATCGATGGTATGAGCGTATTGCGCGAATAGCTCCTCAATTGCAAATCGAGCTTGAACTTCCGTGATTTTATCCATGATCGTGTCTCCTGTGTTCCCGATATAAACTAGTGGTAAAGACAAACTTACCTTATTTCGGTAATCTGGGACAACTCGTTCTTTTGAAGGAAAAACCACGAGACCACAATCGATAACCAATCCCTTTAGTGATACGACATTGTCTCAGACGAATATAAACATTCCACCGTACAAAATATTATCGCTGAAAAAAAGACAACTTGAGCTCTAGCGCCTCTCCAATCCAACGTGCTCCTGTTGTATGATTTCTCAACTCGTCCTCACCTTGATTTTCATGCAGTAAAATACTTAGGCCCCCATGATGTGAATATAGATATTCCTCAATGTCGGCTTTTATTTTATCGTTATATCCAACCTGGTACATAGGCAATGGATGAGGGCCTACGGCCTCATCTCTAATTCTACCAAGACTACAACCGTTATCATGCAGAAAAATTCTCAGTTCTAGTGCTTTTGCTTTTTCTTCTTTAGTATTCCAACAAATATGCGCGTGATAATTCATGATTTTCCTTGTTAAAAAATAGTAGCTCGATGGTGTAGTTGTGGTCAAATACCGTCGATGACTGAATGAGCATCGGCGATGACTTTCGCCTCGTTTCGGCCTATACCGCTGCTGTTGATGATGGTTACATCCTTGATGCCGATAAAACCCAAAATGTGATACATGTAGTCAGAGATAAAATCGATGTCGCTACCTAGCTGTGTCCCGCCAGAACTAAGTATCACATAAGCTTTTTTATCTTTCAGTAAACCTTCGGGACCATTATCACCATAGCGAAAAGTAATCTTGGCTCTGGCGATTTGATCAACCCACGCTTTGAAAGCAGCTGGCACATTGAAATTATAAATAGGTAAGCCTATCACCAGTGTGTCAGCACTTTTCAACTCGCTGATTAATGCATTGGAACAAGATAGTACCGACCGCTGCTCTGAGGTGCGTTCGGCGACGTCGGCAAAATTTGCTCCTATCCAGGCTTCGTCGATGTCGGGAATACCGTCGGCTAAATCCCGCACTTTTACAGTCGATAGAGTTTGGCTCTTTAGTCGGCCGATTAATCTATCGCTGAGTGTACGACTGTAGGAACCATTTTTGCGCATACTGGCATCAATTCTTAATATTTGCTGTGACATATTTATCTCTCTTTTGGCTTTGTTACAGGACCATTAGCGGCGAGGAGCAGAAAGCCCCCTGCGATGGCCAAATTTTTCATGAACATTGTCGCTTGCGTCTGATCTGAAAAGTCGTAATGGAACAGAACACCTGAGGAAACACAGAACACGGCTAATGCTAATGCTGTCAGACGTGTATTCCATCCCGCAATAAGGAACAAGCCTCCAAGAATTTCGAGCAGTATGACAAATGGAAGCAATGCACCGGGAATGCCCATAGCGTCCATGTAAGCACCCGTCGCCTCATAACTAAACAATTTATTTACGCCAGCCATAATAAATAGGCTAGACATTAAAATACGTCCTGATAATGCCGCGTGTTTGAATATTTTTTCCATTTCATTTCCTCATTAAGATTGTTGTGACTATGCAGAAGTAAAAGATTAATTAGGTACCTCTTTAAAACATGCGCTCACTATAGTTGTTGCTTTAATCATTAAAAAGAGCATTTTATTCAATATACTTTTGCGTTTTATGCAAATATAATCCAACCATGAATGAATTAACTCAGATCAAAAGCTTTGTGGCACTAGTAGAGAGCGGTTCCATCAGCAAGGCGGCTGAGCGAATGGATATTGCGGTCTCGGCTGTGAGCCGCCGTTTAAAAGAGTTGGAATCTAGCTTAGGGGTGCAATTGGTACAGCGCACCACGCGAAAAATGCATATCACTGAGGCAGGCGAAAAGTTTTATCGTCGATGTGGACGCCTGCTGGATGATTTAGAGGAGGCGAAACACGAGGCCAGTAATACTGCAACAGCTCTAAGCGGCACCTTAAGAATCGCCACCCCGCTGAGTTTTGGTGTGGCGCATCTCTCACCGGCCGTCGCCGCGTTTATGCATTTACACCCGCAGATCAAAATCGAGCTGGATATGAGTGACCGGCGTATCGATTTAGTGGAAGAAGGGTTGGACCTAGCCATTCGTATCGGGACACTGGAGGATTCGTCATTAATGGCGCGCAAGTTAGCCTCAGTGCGCCACGTGGTGTGTGCCTCCCCAGATTTCTTAAACCGCCATGGCATACCTAGCACACCGCAAGACTTATCGGCACTGCCAGCGCTGTGTTATGGCAACCTCAGCCAGCCAGATACTTGGCATTATCACGATAAAGACAGTAAGCCTGGCCAAGTAAAAGTACCCATGCGGATGCGCGCCAACAACGGCGATGCACTGGTAGAGGCCGCCATCGCCGGTTTGGGGGTATTGTGTGAACCTAGCTTTATAGTCCATGGGTCGGTGGAGCGCGGGGTGTTAAAGCCGCTACTAACAGATTATCAATGGAATCCGATGGGCATCTTTGCGGTGTATCCGCAAACAAAACATATGCCTACGCGAGTTCGGGCCTTTATCGATTTTCTAGTCTCTAGCTTTGGAGATACACCTTATTGGGAGCATTTTTTGACGGAGAGGAAGGGTTAAGGTATTAATTCGTATCCGGGAAAGCCATCCATAAGCTCGCTGTAGCATTTCTCATTGTAACGTTTAAACCCTCCACAATAGACCATAAAAACTCTAGGTTTTCCTGGAATATTGGCGCCGGAATACCAGCTTTTTGTGCTAAGGGCACCAGGTCGACGTTTGGCGAAACTGAGCGTTTCCTCTCTCCAATAGTTTTGTGACTCAGTTGAAGGGTGCAGCAAGGGGCGCCCGTGATTTTCAAGCCAGTCAATCGAGTCAAAAATAAAGTCAATTTGCTGCTCAGCAAGTGTCGCCATATTTGAAAGTACTGAAGGAGACATTGCGCTAGAAGGAAGGAAGAGGTTAGGGAATCCATGAACCATTGTTCCTAGATAATTAGCTGGACCATCCTCCCAAGCTTCCGTAATCGATTTTCCCGATATTCCAGAAATATCTATAGCGAAAAGTGGCCCAGAGATAGCGTCAAAGCCAGTAGCGTAGACAATAACATCCAGAGGTATTAATTCCTCAGTAGTCTCAATTCCATCGGTAGTAATGCGTTCGATGGGTGTTTCTGATAAAGGTACAAGATGAACGTGCGGCAAATTGTAGGTCTGCAGGTAAACATTACTCATGCAGGGTCGTTTCCCGCCGAATGGATGATCCCATGGTACTAGGTGGTTAGCAGTCCAAGAATCGTTGACCTGCTCCAGCATCTTTCCTCGAATGAAATCAGATATAGCCGCGTTTGCTTCGGGTAGATAGGCATCTCTGAATGCCAAGGGCACATATGTTCCATCCCATGCTTCAGATAAGGCACGTTCGCGTCCGGCTTTGTCGAGCTCCAAGAAGCGTTCTTTACCAATATCTAATGGTGTGTGGCCACCGTATGTTTCACGAGAAGCTTGTCGGACAGCGTGTGGATCTTTTCGTAGCTTAGCGACTAAGTCAGGATCCATTGGACCAGATCGCGTTGGTGTCACATAGTTAGCAGTCCGCTGAAACACATGTACCTCGCTCGCCGTTTTTGCAATTTCGGGAATCGCTTGCACTCCGGATGAGCCGGTGCCGACAATTCCAACGCGCTTTCCAGTCAGGTCTACAGTATGATCTCGTGGCCAGTTAGAAGTGAAGTAGGTATCTCCAGAAAAGGTATCGACCCCATCGATATCAGGTGTTTTAGGCTCTGAAAGTGCTCCAATTGCGAGGACAAGGTATCGGCAGACGATTCTTTCTTTGTGGGAGGTAGTAACTGTCCATAAGCCGCTTTCTTCACTATGGACTGCCGAAACTATTTTAGTGTCGAAGGAAATATCGTCCAGGACGTCGCAACGTTCTGCGACGAATCTAAGATAGCGTTGAATTTCCTCTTGGCCCGCGCACGCATCAGACCAATCCCAATCACGCACAATATCTTTGTCGAAGAAGTAGGCATAGTTGTAGCTCTCGACGTCGCACCGCGCTCCGGGATAAGTATTCCAGTACCAGGTGCCACCGACATCTGAACCGCGTTCAAATCCGCGTAAACTTAGCCCCCGCTGTCGAGCCTGCCATAGCGCGTAGATTCCTGCAAAACCTGAGCCCACGACGATAACGTCGCAATCTAGGTCTAGCTCGGAGGTCGATTTTTCTGAATTCACGTTTTCTCTCTAATAATCTGTGTTTGGCTTTGCGTTGCCCCTCTAGACCTATTATTGAGGATCTATGATACGGATCATATATAGGTCACGACATATTTGGCTCGTTTAGTCTGTCCCACTCATCATGCATTTATTTCCTGTTTTACGTTTTCAACACCACTTAGGCGCTTTTCAATATCAATTGATTTTGGCTAACTTGTTTTATTACAACCTCTGCCTAATAGTAAACTAAAAAACCTTTCCCATTTCTTTTTATAATCACTTCTATTGACAACCCATTCAACATGTTCTGATGGGCTCTTTGATGGTTCAATTTTTATACCCCATAAACCGTCAACCTCATTTGGTACTGCAGAATACCTTACATCGATAATAATGTTTTTCGATTGGCCAACACCTAAATAGCCTTGAGAAAACCAGTCGAATCTTTTTATATCTAAATATTGCTGACTATTTTTATTTAGATCTATAAAGTCAGTTAAATTATCTAATTTCTTAATCTTAGCGCCTTCACAATATTCTTTTGTATCGAATAACCTAACAGCATCAACATAATAAAAACCCTTATCTTCATAGATTGTTTTCCATAAAAATAAATTTCCTAAACTCGGCTTCACGGTCAACCTTTTACTTTCATGACCTCGCATTAAAGCTATAGATTTACCAACTTCTTCTGCTCTATTTTCTTGGATTAAACCAAAACCTAGATAAAGAAATATGTAGGAAATACCTAAAAAAGGTATGAGTTTATTTTTACTTAATACTGTAATAATGACGAAAGCTATAACTGGGATAGTCAAGAATGGATCTATCACTGAGATATTATTCCAAGAAATTCTCACATCAGAAAATGGCCACAAAAGTTGCGTTCCATAACTTGTACAAGCATCAAGTAAGCCATGCGTGGCGTAACCTAGGAAACAAAAAAAGTAAGTTTCTGACCAACTCAAATAATTTTTAAATAGAACTCTTAAAAACAAGGTTACCAATAATGCCCCTACAGGGATGAAAACTAAGGCATGTGTAAATTGTCTATGAAATTCTAATTTTAGTAGTGGGTCAGTACTAGACCTAATGAATATATCTAAGTCTGGGGCAAGCCCAGCAATGCAGCCGAGTATCGAGCCTACTAATAGTTTTTTTTTATTAGAAATTGTTTGAGCAAAAATTGCTCCAAACGCACCTTGACTTACGGGGTCCATAACAAAAACCTTAAGGTTAATATAATTTTTGAGGAATAATTGTTTATTTAAACAATCTAATTAGTCTGAAAATCTCATAAGCACCTAGGATGGCCGCAGCAATAGGCTGTCCGTAAACTATGACATACCCTGCTCCAAAAACAATCGTGCCAATATTCTATAATTAAAGACAAACTTACCTCATTTCGGTAATCTGGGACAAGAAACTTAGTAACCATGTCAATTTTCTACTAGCAAACACATTAATGTCACGGGAATATCTATGTCACAACATAAAGCTCTAGAAATGTTCGGTCGTTCTGGAAACCCATCACTAAATGACGCGACCTTCACGTCCGAAAGTTATGGACAAGGTCGGGTGATGACTTTACAGGGAACTGTTAACAAAACAGGAATCCTGCTGGCTTTGCTCGTTTTAGCCGCCGTTTACCCATGGAATTTGTATTTTCAGAGCGGTAATCCAGCCCTAGTGATGCCTTTTGCGCTCGGTGGGGCTATCGGAGGGTTCATTTTTGCGCTTATTACAACATTTAAAAAAACATGGGCTGCAATTACTGCCCCTATATATGCCTTGTTACAAGGACTCTTTCTTGGTTCTGTTTCTGCCCTGTTTGAAGCTCAATATCCCGGAATTGTAATTCAAGCAACCGGGTTAACTTTCGGCACTCTGGCTTCGTTACTAATGCTATATAAATTAGGAATCATTAAACCGACGGAAAATTTCAAGCTCATGATTGTATCTGCGACAATGGGCATAGGAGTTCTCTACTTTATCAGCTTCATTATGAATATGTATGGCTCCACCGGTATTGGATTTATCCATTCCAATGGTATTTTTGGTATAGGCTTCAGTCTTTTTGTCGTTGCGATTGCGGCATTAAATCTCGTCCTGGATTTTGATTTTATTGAGCAAGGGTCCGAACAGGGAGCGCCTAAATATATGGAGTGGTACGGAGCGTTTTCGCTAATGGTCACTTTAGTATGGCTGTATCTAGAAATTCTAAGATTGCTCGCGAAATTAAGAAGTCGTTGATGGACTTAAACACACTTTTCTTCGGTGGAATGACCCTTTTATCACTTGCAATCTTCTTTTACTTTGGGCGATTTAGAGCGTCTTCAAAACAAAGAGACAGAGAGGATAGGATAGACTGGGGTAAAAATAGATTCGGCTATCTGAGAATCTTGCTGTTAGCAATGCTCTGCGTATTGGGTATTGCCCTACTAATTCGGATGTTTACCCACTAATAGAATATCTAATTAAGTGAGTCCCGACTCCACTCAAGTACAAGCGTGGGTGATTATATAGCGCTACCGGCGTAAGGTCCCCGCCCCTTCGATATTCAAGTGGCCCACAGTTATGGGGAAAGCTTTGTGTCTGGATTCAAATGAAATCAATTACTCTAGGTTGATTTTTTGCATACCGTTTCGGTCAACTCTTTTTAGCTTTTATTACGCGTTCCGCGTACCATTTGAAATCTTCAAACGACTGGTTTTTTCTGCTTATAGAGCAAAAATATGAAAAACATTGCGATCATCGGCGCGGGGCTCTCAGGCCTCGTCGCTGCGAAACAATTGGGCAACGTGGCAAACGTAACCATATTTGAAAAATCAAAGGGCGTTGGCGGACGGATAGCTACTCGTCGATCAGGGCTATATTCATTTGATCATGGAGCGCAATTTTTCACTCCTAAAACCGAATTGTTCAAAGAATTTCTCAAGCCAATGATCTTAGAAGGCCATATAAAACGCTGGGACGGTGATTTTGTAGAAATAACAAATAGAGAAATCAGTTTTCGGCATAAATGGGGCGCCTCCCTGCCTCACTATGTTGGAGCTCCCAGTATGAATAGCTTCGCAAAACGACTAAGTGTAGGAATGGATATAAGACAAAACACTCTCGTGAATTCAATCGTACGAAAAAACGAATATTGGCAAATTTATGATCTTAATCAAAGATTGCTGGGCGAGTATGATTGGGTAATCGTATCGACACCCCCTGAGCAGGCTCTTCAATTACTGCCTCAATTCCCTACACTCTGCAGTGAGCTTGCAATAGCCAAAATGAAAGCTTGTTTTTCTATTATGCTGGGATTTGATGCTGACCTCTCGTTACCATTCGATGCTGCCTTGCCATTAGGCGAAGATATCAGCTGGATTTCCGTAGATAATTCTAAGCCAGATAGAGGTCAGGCGCACTGTCTCCTAATCCACTCAACTAATGATTGGGCCGATCAACATTTAGAAGATGACCGAAATAAAGTTCTAGAATACATGATAGAAGAAACCAGCAATATTTTAGATCGGGATCTAAATTGCGCCTCACATAGAGATGTCCATGGTTGGCGCTTCGCCAATATAGATCGACAGGTAGGTAAGAATTATTTTCTAGATACAACACACAATGTCGCACTGTGTGGTGATTGGTTTATAAAAGGACGGATTGAAGCAGCATTTACTAGCGGCTATGAGGTAGCTCACGCTATGGAGACAGCGTTATAAAAATACCAAGAATCTATTGCTAAGGTGGAAGATAGTAAAATTAGCTACAGTTCGATAGTTCCCCCACCCGGCCCACTGGAATGTAAGAAAAATACCGCTTTAGGTCCTACATCTCCTTCAAATAGAGGCCTCGATAATCCCTCCTAAGCCCTCCGTAAGGCTCACTACGGGTTTTGCAATATATGTGATTTAAGCTTCAGTGGAACACGCCATTCTAGCTCTTAGAGAGCCTTATATTAGCTCTAATAAAGTCAGGTTAGTTTCACATTTTACCCACGTTTAATCCATCTAAATCAATGAGTTACTTATTATAAGTATGATCCCATAATTTAAAATATTTTATCTTTAAGACAAGAGGGTGAGGAGTGTAACAGGTTAAATTTTTATCTTTCTTGGAGTTTTTTGAGGATTCCCCTTGTTCTCTAGTAGAACTTGTCAGGCGTTATTATTTGACAATTTCCCAAGGTCTTTCCTCCGGCCTGATCCTTTATTTAGAGTGTCGCTATGAAAGTGGTCCTATAAGTCACTTCCGAGTTTCAAATTAAATTGGCAATGCCCTCAGGGGTTCCATAAATATCACCTTGAATTTTCTTCTTAGTTATTTTATGTTGGTTGAACTTTAGTAAGTGACAATATGTGCTGATATTTAACAACGTTAAAAGAATCTAAATATGTTTGCTCTGTAAAGTACCCGGGGAGGGGAAAGGTAATGTTGGCTGTAAACGAACCAAATATTTCTATGATCTGCGTTAGATGGACTTTCTTAGTGCTCATATCCGTACTTTTAAATGTTGATCGCTTAAGTGGTATCTATCTCTATTGACCGCTCTAATTTTGAAGAAGCATCCCATACTTCTGTGGAGCAACTTAACCCAAGGTGATTTACCGAACAATAGGCTTAAT
>ENA-OSJC01003459-OSJC01003459.1-marine-metagenome-genome-assembly--contig:-NODE-3459-length-11272-cov-14.026976_pt1 | contig 11272 bp, 10 predicted proteins | sample MGYA00237885_ERZ534234 | MGnify/ENA primary metagenome ERZ534234 (study PRJEB26413, sample SAMN06343907) | marine metagenome | isolation source: coastal waters | place: Atlantic Ocean: West Antarctic... | reverse complement strand
GCGCTGGCGTCAATTGCTTGCCGGTTTCCCTGCACTGCTGCAAGGTTATACCAGAGCAGTGCCTTGTTCGCATTGGCTTGTGTACCTGTGCCATTTTGCGTGAGTTGTCCTAGTTCGTATTGTGCGACGCAATCGCCCTCTACCGCTGCTGCGAAGAAAAGTACTATTGCTCGCTTGTAGTTGATCATGTGCCATTTAGGATCGCTGAGTAAGCGTCCCAAGAGAACGGTTGCTTGGGTGTTCTCTCCACGGGAGAGACCTATAAGGCGCCTCTTAATTTCTGCGCCTGACTGATATTGATTAGACTCAAAGAGTAAGCTGACTAAAGGATACTCAGCGCCTAGAAAGTCCAGTTCTAGGGCTGTCCGATACCAAGCGATAGCGTCATCAATATCGCCGCTTGCCGACAACCGTTTAGCCAATTCAACCTGCGCTTCAGGATAACCATCTGTCGCGCCCTGCAAGTACCAGGCAAACGCGAGTCCGTCATCTTCAGGTTCATTCGACGGTCTGTAGTCAATGGGTTCGAGTGCTGCGATGGCAAACTTATGCTCCTGATCTGCAGCTCGCCGAAACCAAGTGACCGAAGCCTGCTTGTCTATCGCTGTGCCTTCGCCATTTTGCAGCATAATCCCAAGCCTAAACTGTGCATTCGCATCGTTGCTATCTGCGGCTAGCTCAAACCACTGAAGTGCCTGTTCATAATCAAATTCGACTAATTTTCCATCATGATAAGTACGTCCTAACAGATACTGCGCTTTTACTACCTCCGCCTCGGCAGCCAGTGCTAGCCAATTCAGGGCGGACTTGGTATCTCGCTCAACCCCGACACCGTCGAGGTACATTCTGCCTAAATAATATTGCGCTTGGGCGTGCTCCTGAGTTGCTGCCTTTTCCATGAGTGTGCCGGCGAGGTTTAGGTCCTTATCGACGCCTATGCCTCGAAGATAGCTTTGCGCGAGATGGTATTGCGCAGGCGCGTAGTTTTGATTTGCCGCGTGTGCTAACCATATTGCTGCAAGGGTGCGGTTTTGCGCCAGCGCGTCGCCATCTATGAGTAAGAGCGCCAGTTCAGTTTGGGCATCTGCGTACCCGGCTTCGGCGGCTTCTAAATACCATTGGAGCCTAGCGTCTTTCTCTTTTGGTATTGGCCAGCCTTGGAAGAACATGGTTGCACGGTAGGATTTTGCATTATGGTCGCCTAGGGTAAGTGCCTTGTTTAGGTTTTCGATTGTATTACCGTAGTGCATTGATGTGCCTAACCCTTGATCGTGTAGTTTCGCGATTCTGTAATAAGCTTCAGCGATATCAGCATCAGTCGACTTTATGTATCGGCTCATTGCGGCGGCGTAATTTTGGTCTACCCATTTACCCCTCTCGTTGATCGTCCCTAACATAAAATTCGCTCGGCTATGGTGGGCGTCGCCGGATTTGATCAGAAGTGCAATTGCTGCGGTCTGATCTTTTGGGATGCCAGCGCCTGTCCAATAACACAGCGCCAAATTGTACTGCGCATTTCTATCGCCTTGCAGCGCAGCTTTGTTGAACCATTTGACAGCGATAACTGCGTCTTGAATGACGACATCGCCAGCCTGGTATGCATTGCCCACATAATTTTGTGCATAAGCATTACCCTGATCAGCTAATACCAACATATCGCGAAATGCAGTATCAGCAAAGGCACTGTTGCTATAGGTTGGAATGATCAACATCAGGAACAGTAGATAGTTTTTCTTTAAGACGTTAATGCCGATTAGATGATGAGGTCTTTTACCTGAAAGCTGTCGCATTAGTTGTTGAGAACCTTTTTTAAAAACAAAACGACCTTCGACCAAGCATCCTCGCTAGCACGCGGGTTATAGCGCTCTGGCGATGGAAAGTTTTGGAAGGCATGACCGACATTATCGTAGCGGTAGAATGTATGCGTTACATTAGCTTGTGTCAGTGCTGCTTCATAGTCGTTAACATCACCAACGGACGGGTTTTGATCGTCGTTACCGAAGAAACCAATGACGTTACAATTTATGTTGCCGGCGAGATTGATTGGCGCAGGATATTCGTTGCCCATCGCTCGCTTTATTCGGCCTCCGTAAAAAATTGCACATGCAGCAAGTTTTTGTATGTGGCAGGCGCCGAGCCACGCAACACGGCCGCCCCAGCAGTGACCGACGATGGCTATTTTTGAGCGCAAAACGTCCGCTCGTCGTGTGAGTAACTCGAAGGTAGCATTGAGGTCTTTAAGGGTTAATTCGTCTCGACTTGCGTTGGCTTTTTCCATCATGTCACCGTCCTTCGGCCACCAATGAAATATAAAAGGAACAGCCACATGAAATCCAGCGTTGGCAAATCGCTGCGCCGTCACCAATGTGAATATATCGTTATCTAAGCCGGTATGACCGACAGGTATATGCTGGGCTAAGATCAGCGCGGGTGAGGGGCCGTCCCCCGCGGGTGGAAACATAAATACTTCCATGACACTGCCATCTATGTCGATTTCTTCGATGTTGTAATTCAGGCTATCGTTCACGTTCCGACCTACTAACGAATGAATGTAGACATAATTTTGATGTGTTCAGTAGGCTTACTTTTTCATGACTAAGCCTATTTGTCGACTTTGTGCGACGAGGTCGCCTTGACTGTCCCACAGCAAGCCATTTTCAATCATTCGACCCTGATGTAAATCTTCCGTACGAAACTGCGTTTGTATCCAACCGGGTGCAGGGCGTTTCCTCACATGCACGGTCAACTCGATTGTTGGTACCCAGCCAATGACCCCAAGCACGTTAAAGAGCGAGGGTGGAAAAGCGTCTGAAAATAGTAGTAAGGCATTTACGTCAGGATCTCGACCATCTAAAAAGCGAATCCATCCATTTATTTCAGCCCGAGGGTTATCGGTTGTAGTGACTGGCTGTAGTCTTGTGTCTAGACGATCAAGTATAGGTAGGTCTATTCCCTGTGCATCGCCAGAGCGTTGTTCGCATTCGTCGGGCACGATGGCACTGGGTGCTGGAATTTTGAGCGTTGAGTCAATGCCAGGGTTCTGAGTAAGGTCCCCAAAAACAGAAAGCACCTCAAGACAAGTTTTGTTGTTCTGAGTCAACGTTGCTCTTGCTGTTGAAAGGGTGCGACCCGTCCGCAGGATATCGACCTTAACTTCAAAGGGTTGTAACGCGATGCCTGGTCTGAGGTAGTGAGTCGTAACAGAGACGGGATCGGGGTGACTGACGGATTGTCGTAACGCATTTAGCGCAATCGAGACTAGATAGCCGCCGTTCGGGTTGTCGCCAATGTTCCAATCACGACTCAATGTACCAGCCCAAACATGCTCGCTTTGTTGAGACACTGCCGTCTCCGTATCGTACTGACTCATCATTGACGTCCAAAACCACAAAGGGTGAGACTAGCTTAGTACGTTTGCTTTTGGAAATATTGGCGCTGTTGTTTGCGTTCGAGGTGATGTGGAATTGTGTTGTTTTGTCTAACCGAGGTTGCTTATCTCAAGCGCTTATCTCAAATGCTTATTCAAAAAAGATAAGCAACCATGGCAAGTTTTGTCCTAACTCATTTGTAACAATTCAACCCAATTACCATCGGGGTCTTCGATCATGCTAATTGTCACGCCGGTTCTTATTTCTGTCGGTGCAACAGCTATCTTGTAGCCGGCCGCATCACACTCTGCGGTTGCTTCTTTTAGATTGTCGACGGATATTGTGAAGTACCTAAAACCCGGTGCTCCGCCAATGCCACCAGACACAGATGCGCCCTTTGGCTCTCGACCATTTACCACAATTTTCAACGTTGTATCACCGCAACTCAATCTCGTCATGTGTCCGCCGCCAGGCATATCCATCTCGCCGGCGATGGGTAGCCCTAGCGTGTCAGAATAGAATTTGATGAGAGGTTGAGCATCCTTGGTAACAATCCCAAGATCAATTGCGCCTTTAGTTACGTTTATAGCCATGAACCGACACCTATATAATTTCGTGAATTTAGTGACATCGAGTGTAACAGCAAAACTCACTGACAAACTTGAATGTTAGGTTTGAAAATCTTGTACTCTAGGGCATGCGAATAAATATCGGTACGGGATAAGAGCATGAAGTACGTTGAGATAATTGCTAACAATGGCAGCGCGCACACAATCAAAGCGATCGCCGAAAAAGCTAAGGCCCATAGCAGTCATTTCGGTGCGATGGATGAAGGCGGTATGCAGCAAATACGTCTTGTGGTTCCAGATCACAAATTGCAATGGGTATTGGATGCATTGCAAACGACCTTAGGCGCGCAACCCACTGCAAGTGTCGTCGTGTTGGGTGTAGAAACGTCGCTTACCTCTTCTAGCGACGAAACAAATCTTACAGAGCGGACCTCTAACAGTACGCGCGAATATCTTTTAAACGAGCTAGGAAAGAATTCGATCTTAGATGTTAACTACCTTGTGTTGATTCTTTTATCGACGGTTGTTGCCGGTGTAGGGCTTATCGAAAATAATGTCGCGGTCATTATCGGAGCGATGGTGATCGCGCCATTGTTGTCGCCGAATCTTGCGCTTAGTTTAGGGACGGCTCTTGGGGACTGGGAATTGGTTAAGCAATCTGTGCGGACACTGGGTGTCGGTATTTTAGTCTCAGTTTCTTTGTCGATCTTGTTAGGTATGTATTGGCCAAGTGAATTCAATAGCCATGAACTTCTCGTTCGCACCGAAAGTAACTTCGCTTCTGTATTCTTGGCACTAGCCTCAGGAGCGGCGGCGGCATTGTCATTAAGTTCTGGAATGGCTAGTGTGCTGGTTGGAGTCATGGTGGCGGTTGCACTGCTGCCACCTGCTGCGACGGCAGGCATTTATCTTGGTAGCGGCAGAGTTGATTTGGCGGTGAATGCAGGATTATTGCTCGCGATCAACATTGTTTCCGTCAACCTTGCAGCGAAAGTTGTTTTTCTTTTAAAGGGCGTGTCACCTCGTAAGACTCACGATAAGTTGAAGGCAAGAAAAGCGACGGCTGTATACGTGCTTGGTTGGATCATTATTTTGATTGGTCTAATGGCTATAATTTCACTTCGATAAGCCTGTACACTTTCTCTCAGTCGTAACTGATTGTATTGGTTAAGAATAGTTTCGTTTAAGTCTTGCCATCAAGGCTTCACGAAAATTGACGGGAAGAAGGTTCAATAATTCTGGGCTTGCTCTGTCTAAAAACGCGTTGCTGAATGGACCCAGTTCAGACAGCGGTCTTATGGCGAGCTGAGAAAAATTAATCAAAATAGCGACTCTTGGCTCATCGGATCTGTTCACCGCAGTCTGATGCCACAATTGCCCATGACTAACGATTGCGTCACCGGCATTTCCGATTGCTTGAATTGCCTCGGACTCGAACTTTTCTTTGTTGACGTGCTCTGCAAGCTTCTGACTACCCGGTAGCATCCAAGTGCCACCATTGTCTGTGTTGAAGGGGTTCATCATCCAAATCACCTGCATCATCAGCGCGGGTTCGACAGGCATACCGGTGTCCATGGCCCAATAGGGGTAGTCGATGTGGAGTCGTCCGGCGTCTCCACCGGGCATTAGGGTTTTTGCCGTGAACGCCGCCAGCTTTGCATCAGGACCGAGCAGGCTATGCGCAACGGCCAAAAGACGAGGATTGGTAATAATCTGTTCGAATTCGCTGCCGTGAGCGAGAAGGTTTGGAAGATTGATATCACCTTTAGCCATTTCCGTGCCTTCGGACAATTTCGCTAGGACGATGGATCGCAACTTGGCAGCGGCTTCTGTGCTGATGAGGTTTTCGAGCAGAAAGTAGCCGTCACCTTTTGTTAGCGCTTGGTGGGCTGTGGTTGCTTCGGACATGGTTGTAGCCTGTCAGGTTAAAGGCTAAGGATACAGGTCGGTTGGAACAAACAAAACAGGCTCCTTTCGGAGCCTGTTTTGGTCACTAAAGCTTAACTGACGACAATTTTCCTGGGTTTTGCTGAGCGATGTTTTTGCAGCGTTAACTCAAGTACACCCTTTTTATAACTCGCTTGTGCACCTTGATCATCGACCTCGCAGGGCAAGGGTATGACCCGCTCAAACTGGCCATAGGCACGTTCGGTAATGAAGTACTTACCCTTACCTTCACTCTTGTCCGAGGCGTAAGTTTTATGTCCGCTAATCCGAAGGGCACTCTTATCGATCTGGATATCAAAGTCATCACTTTCCATACCCGGTACTTCAAGCATAATCGTAATCTTTGACTCGGTCTCTTTCAGCTCCGCCGACAACACACCCCAACGATTAGAGAATTGAGGTGGTGATTTAGTTGAGTCATCTGTTCCTTCAGGCGTGAAACGAGTAATTGCATTCTTACCCTTATTCCATAGCTGTTGCCAACCTTCAGCAAGATGGTCAACAGAGTCTCGAAGATTATGTGTAATTTGATTTAAGTTAGACATGTCGTCGTCTCCTTATTGTTTTCTATTCCAAGTGGTCGTTGCAACTACCAGTTTTTAATCGCTGGAGGTTACGTTGATGTTCAGTGGCTTCCTGGCTTGTACTTTAGGTATTTCTATTTCTAGAACACCGTTAACTGCCTTCGCTTTAACACCATCCTCATCGGTGGTTTCAGGCAGAGTGAATTGTCTTGAGAATGATCCGTAGGTGCGTTCTCTATGTTTCGTTTCACCTTGTTCGTGTTCATGGCTTGTTGTCTTTTCGCCTTTTACGGTCAAGATGCCGTTGTGCAGCGTCACGTCTACGTCCTGCGGGCTGACACCCGGGATTTCTGCATGAACTTTGTAGGCGTTTTCTGTTTCCGTAATATCCACTTGCGGTTGCCAGTTATTTTCAGTCGTTTGAAGTGGTTCGAACGGATAGCGTGAATCAAAAACACGGCTTAGTTCTCGATGCAGATTGTTAAGGGAATTAAATGATCTTAGCTGGTTCATGGGTTGTCCTCTTGAATGATTTGGCGCTTCAAATAGTGATCTGTCCTAAACCCTTTGTAGGGTGAGAACTCATAGATTCAAGAGGGCATAGCGATTTTTTTAGGAAGGGCGGATAAACGAGAGGTTTGCAAAGTTTTAAACATATCAAAGAGGCAACCAAAATAAGGCGTACCCCTTTAATATTTAAAGGTGTCGATGGGCGTTAGCTGTGTTTTAACCTGAGATAGCGAGATCCGAAAAGCGAATGCTTGGCATCAGCGAAGAATGCTCCCAGTCCCAAACAGGCGCGTCTCCGATTGCGGCAATCTTGTTTAACATGTCGAAAAAATTACCGGCAACGGTAATGCCGCGTATTGCCTGGCCCCGAATGCCGTCTTTGCAGAGGTAGCCAGATGCGCCAAAACTAAAGTTCCCGGAAAGCGGGTTAGCTCCGGAGTGCAGTCCCGTAAGGTTAACGAGTTCTAGATAGGTGCCGGCCTTGAGTGACGAATCGCCATCGGTTCCTGCTAGAATTTCAAGTTGGTGTACGCCGACGCCCAATGTTGATTTAGGTCCTCGACTGGCGTGTCCGGTCGAATGGGTGTCGAAGTAGGCTGCTGTGGCGCTATTGTGTATCAATGACGCTAAGTTACCTTGGTTGATGAGTGCCAATTTATCTGTTGCCGTGCCTTCTGCATCGAACAGTGCATAGCCAAATCCGTCAGTGAGGCTGGGGTTATCCAAAATCGTGAGTCGTGGGTCTGCAATGGCTTCACCAACCTTGTCTCGCATTGGGTTAACGCCGTCCTTGGCTGATTTTCCAGAAAACATGGAGGCGAAGACGTGAAACACTTCGGCCTGTGTTTCAGCGTTGAATATCACGTCGTAGTGTTTGCTGGGCACTGGCTTACCGTGAAGAATGCTTAACGTGTTGAGGTGCACCTGTTTTACCAGCGCGTCGACATCGAGCGAAGGAAATGTTCTTGCCGCTTGGCCAAGTCCCTCCATCGCATTGACGTCGTCCTCTTCAACTAATGCATAAGCAAACGATAGACAGGTTCTTGATTTCGATTGAGCGTTGAGGCCGTTACTGGTGAAAACCTGACGTTGTCCGGTCACATCTTGCACGCCGTTGTAAGGCACATTTTTAACTTTATCCATACTGGCCAGTTTGCGTTCTAGATCCAGCGAAAACTGAATCTTTTCATCAATACTGACAGCGTCTGTTGGGCACAACAGCGCATTATCCGTTGCTAACGTGTCGTCACTTTTGGAAATTTTCTCAAACTCTTCAACACGGGCAAAACTCGCATTAATGAGAGCTTGCTCGACCATCGATTCTAGTGCGTCTGAATCACTGGCTTCACTGTAGGCGGTGCCGACTCGACCGTCTTTGATAATCCGAAGACCGAATATCTGGCTTGAGGTGACTTTGTATTCTTCGAGTTCGCCATCACGCGCTTTTAAAGACAGGGATTCACCTGCATCGATTATCAGGTCGCCAGAGGCACCTTCAGATTGGACTTTTGAAAGTACACGTTCTGCGAGTTGCTGATTGTCGTTTGGTTGAGCTGACATTATGCGTTTCCTCCAACCAAAATATCATCGACCTTCAACGTCGCCTGGCCCACGGAGGTTGGTACAGCGCCAGAGACGGAACCGCACATGCCAGACGCAAGGGCAAAGTCGGAGCCGACCATCGAAATTTCTCTTAGCACGGCAGGACCTGTGCTAATGAGGGTCGCTGCTTTGACGGGGTGCTGAATTTTGCCGTTTTCGACATAGTAGCCTTCAGTCACGGCAAAATTAAATTCTCCCGTTCCAGGCTGAACCGAGCCGCCGCCCATGTGAGATGCGTAGATGCCTCTTTCCATCGAGCTGATCATGTCTTCGAAGCTATCGTTACCGGCTTCAATAAAGGTGTTTCGCATACGGGATGCCGGTGCATATTTATAAGACTCACGTCGTCCTGAGCCCGTTCTATCGAATCCCGTCTGCTGTGCGCCCAACCGATCAACCAAAAAGCTTGTCAACCTGCCGTCCTTGATGAGCTGAGTCTTGCGGGTTTGCATACCTTCGTCATCGATATTGATTGAACCCCACTCTTTCGTCAGAGTGCCATCGTCAACCGCACTGACAGCTGGATTGGCTATCATTTCGCCCATCTGATCGTGAAACACAGACGCTTTCTTCGCAACGGAAGTTGTTTCAAGTAAGTGCCCGCAAGCTTCGTGGAAAATAACGCCACCAAAGCCATTGCCGATAACCACTGGCATGCGCCCAGATGGGCAAGGTTGTGCGCTGAGATTGACCAGGGCTTGCCGTGCAGCTTCGTCACCGGTCGCACTTGCATCTATATGCTCATGTATTTCCCAACCCTGTAGTCCGCCTTCAGTCCTCGAGCCAGTTGCTTGTTCGCTGCCGTCAGAAGCGATAGCTGTTAGCGATGTTCGTATGTAGTGGCGCGTGTCAGATGTGTGAAGACCTTCGCTGTTGAATAGTTCAATCGCTTGTTGGCGTTGCATACAGATACCGCGGGTCTGTGATATCAGGTTGCTGGCTTTGCGTGCAGCTGCGTCAGCTTTTAGAAGGTAAGCGACTTTGCTGGCAACTTCCGATCCTTGCGACAGTGGTAAACCGACCGGATGTAGCTCCATTGGCTCAATGAAATTAAAGCTTGTTGAACTAGTCGTCGGGTCGCGTAGATCTTTTGCGGCCAGCGCGCTGGCTATTTTCTTTAGCTCCGCCTCATCATTTTTATTGGTATATCCGTACAGCACCTTATTGCCGTAAATCATGCGGATGCCAATGCCGAAATCGATGCCGGACTGAACCGATTGCACTTCGCTACTGAGACTATTGACGGCGTTAACCTGATTACGCTCGATAAAAAGTTCAGCGAAATCTGCGCCTAAGCTTAGGGCGTGATCGATGACGGTGTTTGCTACCTGATTATTTAACATGACATATCTTCAATTGCGGTGAGACCGAATATTACCGCGTTGCTTTCAAGGAAAGTAGATAATCAGGTGAATTGACGATTTAAAAAGTCAATTCACCTGTCATGATCGAGGTTTGATCTGTCGTTGCCTGACAGCCATGGTGCGGCCGCTATCTAATGGAACGGGAAGAGGTAATTCATCCACGAAGACATGCGCAATAGGATGCGTCTCATGATGGCGACATGATGAAGGTGGTCACTATAGACAGCTGTCTGAGCGTAAGCACCGCCGGGGATAGTGTAATCCTTCAGACGCTCATCGGTGATGCGAATTCGAACAGGTATTCTGCCCGGTTGCCGTGACGATATGGTCATTAGATTCCCCGTCGGTTGAATTTGGCCTTCTGCTAATACGGGTAACACTGCAAGGATTTCACCTTTGAAGACAGTGCCTGGAATACCATCATAGGCGACTTCTGCCTCGTACCCGACTTGAAGTCTTTGCATGCTGTTTTGTCTGAACCACGCGATTAAGTAGCCACTCTCGTCTTGGACGAAAACAGCGACCGGGCGTAGCGGCATTGATACTGCCATGATGCCGGGCCGGAGTGAGAACTGAGTGACGTAACCGTTGCCGGGCGCTCGAACCGTGGTGCGGCTCAAATCATACTGAGCGGAGTTCATTTGTGCTTCTAAAGAGTCCACCTGCGCGTCTGCAATATCCAAGTCTCTTTGTCTGCCAACGCCTTTCACCATCAGCTCTTTTGCGCGCACCTGATCATCGAGTGCGGCGACGAGCTGGGCGTTAAGCTGCTTCACCTTATTCTCGTAGGGAATTGGATCGATTTGAAACATGATGTCGTCTTTATCAAGTCTCTGATTAGGCTCTACATGCACTTTAGTGACGATTCCAGATACACCTGGAACGATAGGCGTTGTCACAAAGTACTCGCGACTCACCTCGGAATAAGGGTGGTTGTAGTTCATAGCAAAAATCAATGTGCCGATGAGTACGACGCCCCCAAGTACGGCTGTCGGTACCGTCCATTTGTTGAGAGGCAAATCGAAAACTTTCAAAATGCCAACGCAGACGGCTGCGTAGGTAAGGATAAGTAAGAGATCCATTATAGTGCTCCCTCACGGGTGTCTATATTGGTTGTGTCACTCAATACTAAGAACTTATCTTCAAGCTCTTTTACTCGTTGTTCTAAATTTTTGGACCGGCTCGCTGTTCACGCCATTTTTGCCTTCACTATCGAAGCCCCAGCCTCTGTCCTCACGGTACAAGGTTGCCCAAATCCAGAGGAACGGCCAGATAATGTGCAGAGTTACAAGGCTAACCCAACCGGCGACATGCAGCGCGTCCTGATGTGGGTGATTGCGATGTTTCGCAATTTCATAAGGGATATCGTGGATGACAATAATCAGGTA
>ENA-OSJC01003458-OSJC01003458.1-marine-metagenome-genome-assembly--contig:-NODE-3458-length-11275-cov-9.199411_pt1 | contig 11275 bp, 12 predicted proteins | sample MGYA00237885_ERZ534234 | MGnify/ENA primary metagenome ERZ534234 (study PRJEB26413, sample SAMN06343907) | marine metagenome | isolation source: coastal waters | place: Atlantic Ocean: West Antarctic... | reverse complement strand
TGGCTAATACAACATTTAATGGAACAGTGCGTTCCACTTCTGGTTTCTCTGACATCACTAAAGATTCAGTCGGAAACATAACAACTAATTCAACATATTCTGAAGATGCTTCTGTCGGTGGTAATGCTACAGTAGCAGGTAACCTTACAGTAGCAGGGTCTGTCTTTTCTGGCGGAATTCCCACTTTAAAAGGTCTAACTGCAACGGCTAAAGCCACAGGAGCCACTATTTCTTATGTTGCTGGAATTAATGTCAACCCATTTACTGGGGGCGCACAACAGATCACTACTCTTCCAGCGGCCACAGTAGGTGTTGTGTGTGTACACGCTCAATCAGTAGACACTACTGGCGGTACTGCCTTTTTGAGCTTTGATTGTGCTGGCAGTGATGCTTATGAAACAGGCAGTATAATAGAAAGTCGTGCAAGTTCCGCAGTTACGTTTGACGCTTCTGGTGCTGGGGAGACTTTGTTAAAGTTCACTCCTGCAAACGCGACAACAAATTTGATGAGCATTGGTTCTTACATCTACTTCACTTGTACAACAACAGGTTTGTGGAATGTCTCGTATAACTTCCAACATCTTGGTGCTGGGACTACTGGTGCGTTTGCTTTTGCCACCTAATGTTTAATTAGGCAGGGGGAAACCCCTGCCACTTTTATAAAGGAGATCAAAATGGAATCAGATGTAGTCCCAGTCATTATTAGTGATGAGGTAGCCCTCGACGCAGATGGTATTTCAACAGCGACTTCCGTTGGTAACAACGCGGCTCTAGTAATTGGCGGTGCTTTAGCTTCTGGTGGAAGTGTTACAAATGCCTCTGGAAGACAGGTAACAATATTATCAGCAGGAAATGATTCTTCAAAATCATTTAATGTAGTCGGTACAGATGTAAATGGTGCGGCCCTTACAGAGAGTGTCACTGGAGCAAATGCAGGCACAGCAACAAGTTCAGGTTATTTTAAAACTATTGCCAGTATAACAGCCGTTGGCAACCCAGCAGGAAACGTATCGGCAGGAATTAACAATAATGCTTTAGGAGTAGTCTTTGCAGGAAGACGTAGATTAAAAGGACTTTCAGTTTACTCTGGAGGTACAGCAGGAACTCTTAATATTAGGAATGAGGGTGGTACGGGAACAGAACTTATACAGGCAAGGACAATAGGTACGGACAGTTCTTCAGAAGATCCATTCATTCCAGAAGATGGTGTTTTGTTTAAAGACGGCATTTACGTCACTTTTGTTGTTACCACTGTCGATTTGATTATGTTTTACCATGCATAGGAATTAAAATATGGCAACGTCAAACTCAAAAACATATAGACCAGATGTTGAGGAAATTATAACTGAGGCTTACGAGCGTTGTGGTATAAATCCTGAATCTCGTACAGGTGATCAGGCTTCTTCTGCAAGGAGGAGTTTGAACCTGTTGTTTTCTGAGTGGTCTAACAGAGGTATAAACTATTGGACAGTCACGAATACAACTTTGACTTTAGTTAAAGACCAGACTACGCCATATACTTTACCAGTTGGAACAATAGACCTTATTGATGTAGTCGTAAGAGATAGCGCAGGAACTGACACAGCGGATCAAGCAATAGACAGAATATCAATTTCGGATTACAATCAGATTCCCAACAAGGCAAGTTCGGGAAAGCCAAGTCAGTATATGTTGGACAAACAGTATACGCCACAAATTTATATTTGGCAGATCCCTAACTTAACTACATACAGCCTGAGTTATTGGGCAGTTAACCAAATGGAAGATATAACGGCATCGTTTCAAGATGCGGATGTACCGTATCGTTGGTCAGACTGTATATGTGCAGGATTGGCTAGTAAGTTGGCTTTAAAATATGCACCTGAAAAATTTCAGATTCTAGAAAGTGTATATCAAAAATCATTTGACTTAGCCGAATCAGCGGATAATGACGGTGTTAGTTTAAGAATTTACCCAACAGGATTGAACTTAGGATAATGGCGAGATACGCATCAGGTAAAAAATCAAATGCCATGAGCGACATAAGTGGGTTTAAGGTTAGATATAAAGACCTTAAAACTACTTGGAATAATTTGCGCGTTGAGCCTGAAGAGTTTGATCCTAAACAGCCACAGTTAAATCCTGTAAAAAATATAATAGACGCAACAGCTTTATTTAAGCCTCGCCCAGATAACGATCCTGACAATGTAACTTTCTTTGTTGGATTTACGCAAGACTGGACAATTGACCCTAGAGATCTTCCTAATATTGGGATGAATGGACGAGGTGCAGTTGGCAATGGAACATTCGCAGAAATACAAGTAAATGTTAAAGCTACTCCAGTAGGCGTGGCAGGCACAGGTGAAATTGGAACTTATGTAGGAGAATTAGCACTTGCTGAGGCAGGCGTGGCAGGAACAGGTGCAATAGGATCAGTTGCTCTAGGTGTTGCTGAAACAGGAGTAGCCGCAACAGGTGCAGTTGGAACCTCTGCATCTTACCTTCAGTATTCAGTAACTGTTTCTAACCCAGGATCAGGAAACAGATATTACATAGACTCTGTTCTTCAACAACAACTTTATCTGCAAGAAGGCCAGATTTATAGATTTGACCAGTCTAATTCAAGTAATTCAGGGCATCCATTAAGATTCTCAACAACTTCCAATGGCTCTCATGGTGGCGGTTCAGAGTACACAACTGGAGTTACAACATACGGAACTCCAGGATCTGCTGGTGCATATACTGAAATTACAGTTGCTTCAAATGCACCAACTCTTTATTACTATTGCACAAATCATAGCAACATGGGTGGCACATCTTATACCCCAGCATCAGGAACTATACCTTTTGCAATTACAGTCTCTAATCCAGGATCAGGAAACAGATATTACATAGACTCTGGTGGGCCAACCCTGACAATAAGTATTACAGAAGGAACAACATATAAGTTTGACCAGTCTGATTCAAGCAACTCAGGACATCCATTAAGATTCTCAACGACTTCTAATGGTTCTCATGGTGGTGGCTCAGAATACACAACTGGAGTAACGACAAACGGAACTCCAGGATCGTCTGGTGCTTACACACAGATAACAGTTGCTTCAGGCGCACCAACTCTTTACTACTATTGTACAAATCACAGTAACATGGGTGGTCAACTTAATACACCAGCATTAACAAACGTTATTACTAGCATTCAGCTAACAATTACTGAAACAGGAGTAGCAGGCACAGGTGCAATAGGAGGATTTGGTGAAAGTGGTGATGGAAACATGCAATTGTCTATAACTCAATCTGGAGTAGCAGGCACAGGAGCAACAGGAACAGAAGCAGTTAACATACAAGGTTGGGGCAACTCAACTTGGGGTCAAGGGCCGTGGGGTGATTAAATGAATTACGCAACATTAGTATCTAATATTAAAAATTTTACAGAGGATGATTCTTCTGAGTTAACAGCATCTGTAGATCAAATTATTAGCCAAGCTGAAGAAATGATTTACCAAAGATTGCCAAATTTGCCATGTTTTAGGTTTACGTCCTCAGCGGCAAATCTTGTTGTAGGTACAACCCAATACACAGTGGCAAGTGCAAGAATGATTAGGAATGTATCTATTACGTCTAGCAATGTTGTTAGCTTTCTAGATCACAGGGTAGATTCCTACCTAAGAGATTATTGGCCGAACTCGACAACTCAAGCAACGCCAATAATGTACAGTACGAGTTCGGCAGGTACATCAGGAACTGTTATAACTCTTGCGCCAACACCTGATGCAATTCTTGCTTACAGCGTTGAGTTTATCGCTCCAGCGGCAGGCTTAACATCTGGCAATACTACAACGTGGTTAGGTGATCATGCAGAGGCTCTTTTATTGGCGGCTTGCCTTTATGAAACTTCTGCTTTCCTAAAAGACGCAAATACGTTAACCTTATATAAACAGCAATTCGATGAATCAGTTCAGTTATTCCAGCAAGAGATGCTAAGAGATTACACTGCTGAATACAATGGAGGAATATAATGTCTATAGCTCAAGCAATGTGTACAAGTTTTAAATCTGAAATATTAAAAGAAGAACATCAGATGGTTACAGATACAATAAAAATAGCTCTCTTCACTAGCTCTGCTAGTTTAGGTGCGGCCACTACAGCATACGCAAGTAGCGGAATAAATGAAGTTGCCAATGGTAGTGGTTACGCAACTGGCGGTGTTACGTTATCATCAAAAGCAGTTACAATCTCTGGCGTTAAAGCCTGCTTTGACGCGGCTGACCCAAGTTGGACTTCAGCGTCATTTACCGCTAATGGTGCTATGATTTACAATTCATCTAATAGTAATAAGGCAATTGCTATACTGGCTTTTGGTGGAGACTTTACGGTCTCAGGCGGTACATTTCAAATTGTTTTCCCAGCGGCAGGGGCGAACAGCATAATAAGGATCGATTGATATGACAAGTACCTATGTAAATGACCTCAGACTCAATGAGATGGCCACAGGAGATCAGTCTGGGTCATGGGGAACAGTAACAAATACTAATTTAGAATTGATTGGAGAGGCTCTCAGCTACGGCACAGAGGCCATAACAACCAACGCTAACACTCATGCCTCCACAGTGGCAGACGGAGGTACAGACCAAGCAAGAGCTATTTATATCAAATACACAGGAACTTTAGATAGTGTTTGCACAATTACAATTGGCCCTAATACAATAAATAGGATGCATTTTATTGAAAATGCAACGACTGGTGGCTTTGGTGTAATTATTAAAGAAGGCTCTGGGGCTACAATAGCAATCCCTGCTGGGCATGTTAAGGCAGTTTACCTTGATGGTGCAGGAAGTGGTGCGGCAGTTGTTGATGCATTTTCAGATTTAAATGTGCCAAGTCTATTTATTAAAAACCCAGGGACTGGAGATAACAGTACTGCAAATTTAACTTTACAAACTACAGAAGCAGATATTGCGGCTAATGACGTTATTGGTAAGATTTCTTTTCAGGCTCCAGACGAGGGAACAGGCACAGACGCTATTCTCGTTTCTGCGGCTATTCAAGCTATTTCTGAAGGTGACTTTAGCTCTTCGAGCAATGCGACTAGTTTAAACTTTATGACGGGTGCGTCTGAAGCGGCCGCTACAAAAATGACTCTTTCTTCTGGAGGAAATCTAGATGTAACAGGCGATATAACAGGTTCTACATTAAACGCAGACGGAGATACATCGGCAGGAGACAATGCCGCTTTAGGTTATACAGCGGCACTTGGCGCAATACTAACAGGTCAAGGTTCTACTAATGACGTAACTCTTGTTAATGACGCAGATGCTACAGTTCTAGGTATTGCAACAGGCACTACAAATGTAGACATAGTTGGGACTGTAACAGCTTCAACTGTAAATGCAGACGGAGATACAGCGGCAGGAGATAATGCCGCGATGGGTTACACTGGCGCAGAAGGCTTAATCCTTACAGGTCAAGGCTCTACTAATGATGTAACAATTAAAAATGACGCAGACGCAGATGTAATTGAGATACCTACTGGTACAACAAACGTAACTGTCGCAGGTAATCTGGGAATTGGTGGTTCAGCCGTTGCTAATACAGATACTGATACAAGTAACACAGGTAACGTAACCCTAGACTATTCTGCTAATCAAAACTTTGTATTGACGTTAACAGGTAATACTACATTGGTTAATCCTACCACAGAGCAAGTAGGACAGTCAGGCTTTATATCCTTTATCCAAGATGGTACAGGATCACGAGTTCTGTCTGTAGGTAATCAATATTTTTGTGCAGGTGGAGCAGTTATAGTACTTAGTACTGCCGCTAGCTCTATAGATATTGTTCCTTACGTTGTAATTGCGGCAGGAAAAGTATGCCTTGGCGCACCACAACTAGCCTTTGCGGATGCATCATAATGAGTGGTCCTTTTGGTTCAACAGCGTGGATGTCTAACCAAGCAAGTGGGTTTTATGACTTTGAGATAAGTAACTCATTGCGGTTTAATGATGGGGATAGTGCGTATTTAGGTTTTACGCCCAGTTCTGCTGGTAATCGTAGGACTTGGACTTGGAGTTGCTGGGTTAAGCTAGGTATTCTTGGTACGTCTAAAACATTATTTGGGTCTGGAACAGCCTCCTCAAACGATAACACTTTAGACCACACTGATGGCTCAATTTTTTTATTCTACGACAGGACAGCAGATAAAATTTTCCTTACAGACGCAGTATATAGAGACCCTTCTGCTTGGTATAACGTAGTATTTGTAGCAGATACAACAAATTCAACGGCTGGCGACAGGCTTCGTTTATTTGTTAATGGTGTAAGACAGGCTGGCGCAAGCGGTAGTGCATATCCAAATCAAAACACAGACTTAGGTATAAATAATAATGTAACTCACTTCATTGGTGCTAGAAAAAGAAGCGCTATTGAGAATTTCTACGATGGCTACCAAGCTGACACCTGTTTTATAGATGGCACAGCTCTTGCACCTTCTAGCTTTGGTGAAACTAAAAACGACATATGGATTCCTAAAAATACGTCTGGGCTTACTTTTGGAGACCAAGGTTGGAGACTACAGTTCAAACAAGTAGGAACTGGAACTGCGAGTTCATCGACAATAGGAGCAGATACTAGCGGTGAAGGTAACCACTGGACTTCAGCTAATTTAGTAGCAAGTGATGTAGTTCCTGACAGCCCTACTAATAACTTTGCTACGCTTAACTCTAATATGAGAGCCAATCTCACTATATCAGAAGGAAATCTAAAAGTTGTTGGCGTAGGGAACAATTTTGATAACATAGCTGGTACTATTTCTTTTGACCCTACAGATAGTAGGGGATACTATTTTGAATATCGTTCATCTGGAAATGATGATGGCACTCTATTTGGTATATCTGACCCACAAAATGTTAATTTTAATCAAAGCGACCCAACAGGAAGTTTTACTGATGGTGCAAATGGTTTTGGTTATAAAGGAAATGGCGGGAAACGAAATAATGATACCAATGAAAATTATGGAAATTCTTATACTAGCGGAGACATTCTTAGTTGTGCTATAAAATCTGGTAGTATCTTTTTTTATAAAAATGGCACAATACAAAACTCTGGTACAGCCGCTTATACATCAATTGCAGGAACAAAAGTTGTTGGCTTTGCAATTAATGGAACACAGTCAGGCACAGTTAATTTTGGACAAGACAGTTCATTTGCTGGCACTGAAACAGCACAAGGTAATGCAGATTCTAATGGTATAGGTGATTTTTACTATGCTGTACCTTCTGGTTATGTAGCTCTATGCACAGCCAATCTACCTGACCCAGTTGAAACTGTAGACCCAGCCCAAGGTGGTTCTCCTCAGGATTATTTTAATTCTACGCTTTATACAGGAACAGGTTCTCTTCTTGCAGTAACAACAGGATTTCAACCAGATTGGACTTGGATTAAATCTAGAACTACTACTGACCAACATATCGTACAAGACTCTGTAAGAGGTAATTTTATACTGTATCCAGATTCAACTCAAGCTGAAGGTGCAACTGGTGGTGGATGGGTTACTGAAACATCAACTGGATTTACGGCTGATGCTAATGGCCCAATAAACACTAGTGGAGAGACTTACGTAGCGTGGAACTGGAAAGCTGGAACTGCATTTAGTAATGACGCAAGTTCTACAAGCGTTGGTACTATAGACAGTGCAGGAAGTGTAAACACAGACGTTGGGTTTAGTATTATTAATTATACTGGAACAGGGGCAACGAGCCAACAAACAATAAGTTGCGGATTAAGTTGGTCAAATAAAGAAAAGTTAGTAATTATTAAAAATAGAGATGCAGCAACAAATTGGTTAGTTAATAGTACCATTCTCTCAGCAAATAAAGTTTTAAGATTAAACACAAGTGATAATGAATCACAAGTAAACTCATCTGGATATATTACTTATGAATCATTTGGATTTAGAACCTATAACGGTGGTACAGGATTATTAAATGTAAATAATCAAAACTTTATTTGCTATTGTTTCCACGAAGTAGACGGCTACTCAAAGTTTGGCTCATACACTGGTAATGGAAGTGTAAATGGCCCGTTTATCTACACAGGATTTCGGCCAGCTTGGATTATGATTAAAAACACCGATACTGCGGATGATAATTGGTATATGGCTGATACTAAAAGGAATCCTAACAATGTTGTTAAACAAATTTTGGAAGCAAATAATGTCCTTGCTGAATATACAACTGGAAGCAATAAGATAGACATCGTATCAAATGGAATTAAATGTAGAGACGTAGGAGGAAATATGAATGTTAGTGGAGAAAACTACATCTACATGGCATTTGCCGAACAACCCTTCAAATACGCTAATGCTCGGTGAGGAGACAATATGCCTTGGAGATATAAAGACGGAACGATTAAAAGAGTTGGTAGGCAATGGGAAGATGAGGATGGCACGAAACATCCTTGGTGTTGGGATAGATGGGATGATGAAGCTAAAGCATCACATAATTTAACTTGGGAAGATGAGTAATGAAAACGGCTGACTTAGATAAAAGAGTTACAGTTGTAGAAGTCCAACTTGAAGAGAGATGGAAAGAAACAATTTTGCGAATAAAGAGAATTGAGGCTATACTCATTGGCAGTGCAGGTACTATGATTGTTCTTTTCGCTACAATGCTCTGGAGAATGTAAATGACAAAGAAATTTCAGTCAGATAGCAAATACGCAGTAGCTGATGCTGACGGAGATGGGATCGTCACAGACGCAGAAATGGATCGGCATTCTACTTGGATTCGGCTTGAGAACGAAGATAAGCAAGCTGACACTCAGCGAATGATGGCTTTAATTTCTATGCTTGTTTCTATTGTAGCGGTGGCGTTGCTGTTACTTCCCATAATTTCCTTAGACAGAATGGAATCTGTATCGCCTGTACTGTCTACATTCTTAATTGCTAATACTGGAATTGTTGCGGCTTATATAACAGGTTCGGCACTATCTAAAACAAAAATGAAATAGGAGAGTAAGATGTTTGCACTATTAGGTTCGGTTCTAGGTTTTGCAAGTTCTGCTGTTCCAGCCATCACAGATGCGTTTGCTAAAAAACAAGATAATAAATTTGAACTAGAAAAAATGCGAACAATGGCTGAATTAAGAGCCGCAGGCTATGACCATGACGTTAGAATGTACGAAACGATGGGTGCAGATAACGAACATGATCGCCTTATTCAGCACGATATAAGTATTAATCAAGGTGTTGGTTTTATATCAGGTCTACAAAAATCAGTCAGGCCAGTTATAACGTATGCGTTTTTTCTTTTATTTGCTACAATAGAAATTACATTATTATTGGAAGCACTAAAGGCTGGCACTGATTTCTCTGAAGCCATAAACGTCTTGTGGGATGATGAAACCAAAGGTATCTTTGCGGCTATATTGTCTTTCTGGTTCGGCTCAAGGGCAATAGATAAGGCGAGGAGAGTAAAATGAATAAGAATTATGAACACTGCCTAGAAATGTTATTAGAACACGAAGGAGGTTTTGTTAATCATCCTAAAGATCCTGGCGGCATTACAAACTTAGGTGTTACAAAACGTGTTTACGAGGATTGGGTTGAGCGTGAAGTGTCTGAGCAGGAAATGCGTGACCTGACTAAAGAAGATGTTGCCCCGATTTATAAGAGCAATTACTGGGATAGATGCAAATGTAACTCACTCGATTCTGGATTAGACTTTTCCGTTTTTGATTGGGCGGTAAATTCTGGATCAGGTAGGTCAGCGAAGGCTCTACAGACAATTGTCGGTGCTGATGCAGACGGAGCTATTGGCCCTGCCACACTTGCATTAGTCAGTAATAATTCTGCGGAAAATTTAATTGAGAAGATGTACCACGCGAGACAGGAATTTTACGAAGGGTTAAGTACGTTCGATACGTTTGGACGAGGGTGGTCAAGAAGAAATAAAGAGACACTAGAAGCCTCACTAGAAATGATGGATTAGATTATGCCGTTACAATTGCTACAGTTTAAACCAGGTGTTGTAAAAGACATTACTGAATATTCCGCAGGTAAGAACGGGCCGTTCTGGGTGGACAGTAATTTAATTCGTTTTAAGAACGGATACCCAAGCAAAATAGGCGGATGGGTTAAAGACACAATAACAGCTTTAACAACAGCAGGCTCTGTAACTGATATTGAGGCTACTATTCAGGGTATAGCTCGCAAGATGGTTTTCTGGAGGTCTATTTCGGATGGTGAAGATAGAATTGCTGTTGGCACTCATAATCACCTTTACATAATTCAAGATAATTCTCTTTATGATATTACGCCTATTAGAGATACCTCTGCTCAGGCAGGAGTTTTAGGTGAGGCTTTAGACAACAGCGAAACGACTATTACTTTAGTTTCAGTTGCAGGTTTTCCAACAGCAGGTGCATTTAAAGTTGATGATGAAATAATAACTTACACAGGCATTACTAGTAATAATTTTACAGGATGTACGAGGGGAACCAATTCTACTTCAGCGGCAACTCACAGTGATGCAACGGCTGTTGTTAGGGTTTTGGTTAACCCGATTACAACAGCAGGCACAACGACAGTAACAATAACAGATAATCTTTACGGAGCTAAAGATGGAGATTTCGTTGTTATAAGCGGTGCGGCAACAGTTGGCGGTGTTTCTACTGATAATTTAAATAGGTTGGCAGGTTATCAAATAACAACTTTAACGGCAAACACATACACAATTACCATACCTACAGCCGCAAGCAGTACGGCCACAGGCGGTGGAGTTGCTGTTGTCCTTACTTATTTAATAGGTGCTGACGCAGGATTAGGTTATCAATCGGCAACTCCTGCTCTTGGTTGGGGTGCTGGTGGTTGGGGTGAATCTACTTGGGGTACTCCTAGAGCTTTATCTTCGGCAGATATATCACTAGACAACTCATCTTGGGATTTAGACCTATGGGGCGAAGACCTTATAGCGACTGTTCGTGGTGGTGCTTTATATTACTGGGATACTTCTGTTGGCTTAACAACAAGAGCATCACTAGTTTCGGCTATAGTCGGGGCAGTAAGCGTACCTGCTAAAGTCAGAGTAAGTACAATTAGCTTTCCAGACAGGCATTATATTGCAGGTGGTTGTTCTGACTATATTGCAGGAACTTTTGATCCTATGCTTGTCAGGTGGTCTACACAGGAAGATTTTACTAAGTGGGGGCCGACTGCGTTAAATACCGCAGGAGATCAGAGGCTTCAGATAGGTACAAAAATTGTTACTATGGTTTCTTCACGGGAAGAGACAATTATATCTAC
>ENA-OSJC01003455-OSJC01003455.1-marine-metagenome-genome-assembly--contig:-NODE-3455-length-11281-cov-9.525794_pt1 | contig 11281 bp, 12 predicted proteins | sample MGYA00237885_ERZ534234 | MGnify/ENA primary metagenome ERZ534234 (study PRJEB26413, sample SAMN06343907) | marine metagenome | isolation source: coastal waters | place: Atlantic Ocean: West Antarctic... | reverse complement strand
AAAGGAGACAGGGTCATGCTCGTATCTGAAAATAGACCTGAGTGGTTAATTTCAGATATTGCAATTATGTGTCACGGTCTAGTGACAGTCCCCAACTACACTACCTATTCCGTTAAAGACTTCGAACATATTATCAACGACTGCAAGCCTGTTGGTTTGATTGTTTCTAGTAAAGCTTTGCTAAAAAAAATTATAGAAGCAAAAAATAATTTAAATTATGCATTTAATTTTATTATTCATTTAGATCCTTTTGAAATAGATCTTTCTGGAGAAAAGTTGATCTCATATTCATCAGTAGTACAAACATCTTCTGAAGAAAATAGTTTTTTTTTTGACAAAAATATTCTTTCTAGAAAAGATCCTGCTTGCATTATTTATACATCTGGAACCGAGGGAAATCCCAAAGGAGTAGTTTTAAGCCATGGAGGAATTTTGAGCAATTGCGAAGGTGCGGTAGAATTGTTGAGCGATATTAAAATAAAAAATCACGTTTTTTTAACGTGGCTACCGCTGTCCCATTCCTATGAGCATACTATTCAATTTGTACAAATAGCTCTTAATGCGAAAGTATTTTATGCAGAAAGTTTAGAAAAATTGCTAATTAATTTAAAAGAAGCAGCTCCAACTATTATGACAGCCGTACCAAGATTCTACAATAATTTTTACAATAAAATTCTTATAAAATTAAATAAAGAAAGTTATCTAAAAAAAATCATTTTTAACAAAACTATTGAAATTGGAACCAAGATAATTTTAAAGCAAAAAATTTCTTTTATGGAAAAAATATTAAATTTTGCCTTAACTATTTTAGTTAGAAAAAAAATCCAACAAAGTCTAGGCGGAAATATTCGAACATTTGTTTCTGGAGGAGGACCTTTAGACCCAAAGATTGGACTATTTCTAAATGCACTTGGATTAAAAACCATGCAAGGATATGGTTTAACAGAAACCTCACCAGTGGTCAGTTGCAATCCTATTAATTCTATTAAAGTAGAAACGGTAGGGAAGGTGCTAAAAAATTGTAAAGTAAAAATTGCAGAAGATGGAGAAATTTTAGTCAAAGGTGAAAACGTTATGCTCGGATATTGGAACAATGAGGAGGCAACTAAAAAAGCCATTATTGATGAGTGGCTATACACAGGAGATATTGGAGAAATTGATTCAGATGGTTATTTAAAAATTACTGATAGAAAAAAAGATATCATTGTAACTTTGGGCGGAGATAATATTTCTCCCGCTAAAATTGAAAACTTGTTATGCAATCATCCAGAAATTGATCAAGCATTTGTTTATGGAGATAATAAAAATTATTTAATATCTTTAATTGTCGCAAATAAAGAATTAAACCCCACCAAAGAAAAAATTCAAGAAGTTGTCGACAAAACTAATGAAAATCTTGCAGCAATTGAAAAAATAAAAAACTTTTCTATATTGAAAGAATCTTTTTCAGCAGAGAATAATATGCTTACACCCACATTAAAAATGAAACGCTACATCATTAAAAAAAATTTCGAAAAACTTTTAAATAGTTTTTATAAAAAAAAATAGATTTAAGAATCTTCATTTAGTCCTTTAAAATCAACGTTAATAGCAACTCAATTTTATTTTTTATTTTTTTATTTTTTTTAAACCCTAAATTGAATTTTTTATTTTTTTATTTTTGAATTTTTCAAAATATTTAAGGTTTGACAATGAAGGTTATTTATTTTTATATGATTCTAATAACGAATCACTTAAAAAAAATTTTAAGTGAAACTCCAAACTAAAAAGGAGAATAAAGATGGCTAAAAAAAGAAAAAAAGCAGCAAAGAAAAAAGTTGCTAAAAAACCAGCAAAAAGAAAAGTAGCTAAGAAAAAACCAGCTGCTAAGAAAAGACCAGCTGCCAAGAAAAGACCAGCTGCTAAGAAAAGAAAACCTGCTAAAAAGAAAACTGCTAAAAAAAGAAAAAGATAGTTTTTAATCTAGTTTTCAAAAAAAACGCTCTCTGCTTAGGGGGCGTTTTTTTTATGTGACAAGAGCTTGTTCGATTTTTTTGCCAAGAGCTTTATTTAATTTTTCCTTAGCATCCTCTTCAGCTATATCAAGCACAGCTGTTACCTCTCCCAGCAATCTCTCAAAGGCTTTTTCAAACAGTTGTCTCTCGCTGTAGGATTGATCTACTGGCATATCTGTATTTTTATTTAAATCTCTAACAACTTCTGCTATTTGATAGATCTCACCCGAATTAATTTTTTGTTCATATTCTTGCGCACGCCTACTCCACATAGTCCTCTTTATTTTTGCCTTACCTTTTAAAATAGTAATAGCTCTAGAAACTTGTCCCGTACTTGATAAAGATCTAAGATGACCTTGTTGATTAGTTGGAATAGTTAAAACTAATTTATCTTTAGTAATTTCAATTTTATAAAAATTAATATCAATCCCTGCAATTGTATCTTTTTCTACAGCAACTATTTGGCCAATTCCATGCTTTGGATAAATAACAAAATCTTTTATTTTATAAATTCTTTTTTCATTAGTTTGTTTTTTAATTTTTACAATTTCTATTAGCGCATCTTGGGACGACTGTGAGTGGTAAACTCTACCTGTCTTAATAATTGGTTTAACAGATACTTTTCCAGAAACTTCTTTTTTAACTTGTTTAACTTGTTTAATTTTAACAGCCTTAACTTTTTTGACAATTTTTGTTTTAAGAGCTTTGTTTGCTTTTGATTTTATTATTTTAGCTTTTGGTGTTTTCTTGCCAGCTACTTTGGAGAGAGTTTTTTTTAATTTATTTAGCATGATTATTTTGTAAGGCGATGGAAGTATCTTATATTTATTGTTTTTTCAATATATTTAATTATTTTTTATCTCCAGGGCCAGCTTTTTCACTGTAATATTTGTCTAATTTATTTTCCATACCTTTGAACTTTTCCCAATCAGGCAAAGGATCTTTCTTTTTGGTAATAACAGGCCAAGCTTCTGACAGTTTTTTGTTAAGCAAAACAAGTTTCTCAGCACCGTCATTCGTGTCTGGCTCGATGGCATCAATAGGACATTCTGGTTCACAAACACCGCAATCAATACACTCATCAGGATTGATTGCTAACATATTGTCTCCTTCATAAAAGCAATCAACAGGACAGACTTCTACACAGTCAGTAAGCTTACATTTAATGCATTTGTCATTTACTACATAGGTCATAACGTTAATTTCTTTTTAATGTTTTCTTTAATAGGACCTACATCAGCATTCTCTACGTAAACTAAGCCACAAACTCTTCTTATTAAATTATCTTCAAATTCATCCATTTTTCCATCTGCATATACAACTTGAACAAGTATTTCAATTATTTTTAGCCTATCAGTATACTTTAGTTTTTTAATTTCTTGGGTAAGGTGTAAAATCTGGTTACTTTCTTTTTCTAGAATTTCACAACGGTCTATTAATTTTTCAATTTTTTCCTTCTCTCCAAAACCCAAATCTACTAAACATTTATTTATAGTTTTTTTCTCATCTTGGCTGTAGTTTTCATCTAATCTAGCCGCATGTATTAATAAAGTAGCTACAGATGTTTCCAAGGATTCAGAGCCAGTATCTTGTTTATTTTTTGAAAACCAGCTCATTGTTAAGTAATTTTTATTTTTTTTAGTTCATCAAAAGGACTATCTACAGTATTTGATTTATCTGAGTTAGATACGTTTTTGTCTAAATAGTATTTAAAAAAAATTTTTTCTTCTTGCACGATACACTTATAATTCATTTTTTTCATTAGTTCTTTAAAATTATCCTTTGTACAGCCAAGTAAATTAAGTATTTCACTGTTGAGTTCAAATTTATATTGTTTACTTAGTTCAATAATTTTTAAAAATAATCTTTCTAAAATATCTATCCTTATTACTATATTATCAAAAGTTTCAAAACCACAAATTAAAAGATAGCCCTTATTTTTGTTAGAAAAATTCTTAATAAAATTTAAACCAAAGGCCGGACTCTCATTTTTTGAAAGATTATAAAAACAATTCCACAGAATAGCTTTAAAAGTAATAGCCGCAGGTTTTATCATTCTAGGCTGATAGATATGATACCTTCCAATCTTAACTCCAAACTGTCTAAATATATGTCGTTCTTTTTTATCAATCTGTTTTAAAATATTATCAACATTTTCTCTTTTGAGAACACCGTTATTTTCAAATAATTGAAAACATAAAGCTCTAACAAATCTATTTTTAACTTTAGGATCTTCAATTTTTATTAAATCTTTTAATAACTTTTCCTTTTCTTGTTTTAGCCACTGTGTCATTGACGAGATAATTATGTGCTTATCCTTGGACTGTAGACTTTCATCGGAAATAATATTAATTTCAGGATTTAGATAATTTCTACCTGGTGTAATTTTTCCAATAATTTTATCTTTCCAATAAACATAATTGTCTTTCTCTAATTTAAAATGTTCTAGTGATTGAGCTATTTTCAAAGCTCTTTTAGCCAATTCAGATGCAGCTCCATTCCTTGCAGCTTTTCTAATTGACTTAATATCCGTGTCTAGCGCTGTCTTAGAATAATCTAAATTGATTTTAAGCCCATTAATCTTCCCTACTAACTGATCGTTAATAATAATTTCATCTTCTTCAGAAATTTGAGTCTTTAGTTCAACGTCTTGTTTAATACCCTTTGAAAGAATACTGATTCTTTTATCTACGAAACTTTTAGAAAGTTCTTCATGCAGCTTGTCAGAAAGGCGGTCTTCAATGTGTTTAGTTTTTGAAATCCAGTAGTCATGATTTTCTACCCAATTTCTTTTGTTCGCTACGTATGCCCAAGTCCTTACATGAGATATTCTATTTGCTATTGCATCAATATTTCCAATCGTATTATCTAAACTTTCTACCTGCTTTTTCATCCAGCTATTAGTAATTTTACCTTTGTCAGATATTAAAAACTGAAAAACATTTGTGATTATTTCAGTATGTTCATTGTAAGAGCTTTTAGTAAAATCCGGGATCTGGCAACATTCCCACAATATAGAAACATGGTTTGCATTATTTGAAAATTTTAAAGAAGAGCTATCTGAAACTAAAAATTTAAATATATTTTCATCTATTAATTCTCTATTTCTAGTTAGAGAATTAATAGAAGGAAGCTGGTTTATGCTTTTGGTAAATTGAGAGATACTCGAAAAATCCAAATCAGAGTTTCTCCAATAAATATTTACGACACTATCAAATTTATGATTTTCTAATTTTTCAATCTTTTCGCTAGTTAATGCTTCGCAATTTCCAGTAATTCCAAAACTTCCGTTATTTGTATATCTCCCAGCTCTACCACTTATTTGACCGATTTCTGTATTTCTAAGTCCTCTAATTTTTTTTCCATCATATTTTCTAATGCTATTAAAACTAACATGATCAATGTCCATATTAATACCCATGCCAATTGCATCGGTTGCTACCAAAAAATCAACATCTCCAGATTGATACAACTCAACTTGAGAATTTCTTGTTTTGGGGCTTAAAGACCCCATAACAATTGCCGCCCCACCTCTTTGCCTTCTCACAAACTCTGCAAGGGCGTAGACCTCATCTATGGAGAATGCAACGATAGCACTTCGTGGTTGAATTCTAGATATTTTTTTATGTCCAGTGTAAATTAATTTAGACAATCTATCACGATAGATAAACTCACTAGAAGGCACTAAATCAGAAATAATATTTTTCATTGTATCAGCACCTAAAAACATGGTTAGCTTATCACCTCTGTAGTTTAACAGTCTGTCAGTAAAAATATGTCCCCTTTCTGGATCTGCACACATTTGTATTTCATCAATTCCTACAAATTCAAAATTCAAATCTAAGGGCATCGACTCCACTGTACATAAATAATAGTTTGCGGTAGGGGGAATAATTTTTTCTTCTCCTGTAATTAAAGCAACATTATTTGCTCCTAATTTCTTAACGCACTTATCATAAACTTCTCTGGCTAATAGCCTGAGTGGGAACCCTATAACTCCCGTTTCAAATTGGAGCATTCGCTCAACCGCAAAATGAGTTTTGCCTGTGTTAGTTGGTCCAAGAACAGAGATTATTTGTTGATTCATCATTTATGGTTTAAATTTTTCGAACCCACTATATTTAGATTTGGATTTAGAACAAACTAGGCATAAAGCATGACCGAATCAATCAAAAAAATGTTCTCGTTTTAAGTGTATTTTTATTTTTTAATTTTAAACATGCTTGTTTTGATTTTTTTTAAGCCAAAATTCTCCACAAGTATATTTCTAACAATAGATTTTTTTGGTCCTAAAAAACAATTAGATAAAATGATTTTAAATAGTGTTGTATCTATATTAATAAATATAGCTTCAACTTCTCCATTTTTTTTATTTAATACCCAGCCATTTATATTGTTAGTATCACACAGTTCTTTTAACCAACATCGATAACCCACTCCCTGAACAGTTCCTGAAATAGTAATTTTTTTATTAACTAGGTATTCCATTAGGCCTTCTGATTGATAAAACTTTTAATTTTTTAATTTCTAAGAGATGAATAGTTTTAAATATAGGCATTATTAAAACTTTTTTTTTAGGACTATAAGCGTGAACTAATAATTTTTTATTCAATGCAATTGCAACATGCCCTTTCCAAAATATTAAATCTCCTTTTTTTATTTCTGAAAGAGAAATTTTCTTTTTAAAAAAAACTAACTGGTCTTTGCTATCCCTGGGACATTTACTATTAATGCTTTTCATCAATTGTTGTACTAGACCTGAACAATCAATTCCCTCAATGCTATTTCCTCCCCACAAATATCTAGTACCTAAAAAAAAAGATATATTTTTTAAATAATTATTAGATTTGTAGAAAATCTTTGAAATAGATTTTTTTTTAATCCAGCAACTACCTATTTTTACAAAAGTGTTTTTATGTTCTAATATAGAAACCTTAGAATTAAATAATAATTTTTTTTTTAAAATTTTATTATTACTGGCGTTGGTATAAAGAAAAGCTTTTTTTATTTTAACTCTATAATTTTTCTCTTTTTTATCCTCTAGAAAATCGTTAATGAGTACATATCCAGGATAACGATCGTAAGACGAGAAGCCTTTATAAAAATTTTTTATTTTTTTTTTTATAATAAACTTTTCTCCAAAAAGCATTTGAGAAGTAAGCTCTGATTTGATGTTTGGCTTTTTATAAATTTTCGCAATTTTATTTTTACAAGTAGTAGATAAGAGCATTTTATTGATTAAATAAATTTTGAACTATTTCCTTTATCCAATTTACATTTTGCATAACGATTTCTTCCAAGATATCTGCAGATTCAAAAAAACCAAGAAAGTTAGGATATTTGTTTAAAATTAGATCTCGATTAAAAATTATTCCCACAAACAGAAATATTAAAAAAAGTATGAGAATAAAAGCAAATGGTTTTCTATTTGGTTTAATGATTTTTTTTGATTTTTTTTCTAAGTTTTTATTAGGTAACGGAAGGTCAGAGTCAGTAGCACGTTTATTATGAAACCATTCTTCACCGCAAAAACCACACTTGAGAAGCTTCCCATCAGAAATGATTTCATCACCAGGAATTTCAAATATTTTTTGGCATTTGCATTCAATGATCATATCAACAGATTAAATTTTAAAAGAAAATAATCAATTCTAATTTATAAATAAGGCTTGATTTTTTTTTTTAATAATGTTTTAAGTCTTTCAGTTCAGGGGTGCGAAAATGCTGAGATTATACCCTAAGAACCTGATGTTTAATTACAACGAAGGGAGAACCATGGTTTTAAATATTTATACGTTCATTCTAATTTTTTTATGTGGAGCATTTACTATTGGAGGATTTTTTTTCACCAAAAAAGAAAAATCAGTTCCCGCCTATTTAAATGCTAGTCGTTCTATACGATCAGCATCTTTAACCGCCTCTATTGTTGCCTCATGCTTTGGGGTTTGGATTTTAATAGGACCTGCAGAGGCAGCAACATGGGGAGGTATTGGTGCTATAACTGGTTACGCACTTGGCCAAGCTACTCCTTTTTTGGCAATGACCGTTCTTGGTAAAAGATTAAGAAAAATTATGCCAGAGGGTAACAGTTTAACTCAATTTGTGTACGCTCGTTACGGTTCAAAAATGCTTAAGATAGTATTGGCTTTATCTCTTTTTTACGTATTTATTTATTTGTGTGCTGAAGTTACAGCAATTGCAAAAATTGTTAATTTAATTGCAGGAGTGGAGCTATGGAAGACCTCTTTGCTCATTTTAATTTCAACCTTAATTTACACATTGAGAGGCGGATTAAAAATATCAATTATCACTGATAAATTGCAATTTATTATTATTTCTATTTTTTTGATTTTAGTTTTTTACTATCTGTTTATTTCTGGTGAAGTTAACATCTCATCTGAACTAATTAGCTTAAAAGCAGGAAACTTGATTGATCCTAAATATTTTTCTGGATATACGGCTGGAATCACTTTCTTCATTGCAGTGTTTGCCACAAACTTATTTGACCAAGGAATCTGGCAGCGAGTATATGCTGCAAAGTCCGATGAAGATTTGAAAAAGAGTTTTGTTAATTCTTTTTTTATTGTTTTGCCAGTTATCTTAATTTTAGGTTTTTGTGGAATTGTTGCAGTATCCTTGGGTCAGTCGAAAAATCCTAGTATAGTTATCTTTACTTTGTTACTCCAAAATGGATCTGTATGGCTGTCAATCTCTATTTTAATTTTAGCATTAACTTTAGTGATTAGCAGTATGGACACATTAATTAATGCAATTTCCAGTCTTGTTATTATTGAGAGTAAAAAATTAATACAATTTAATTCTAACGATTTTTATTTAAATACCTCTAAAATATTTTTGATATTGGTTTCTTGTTTAGTTTTTTTTATAGCCTCCCAAGGAATGAGTGTTTTATATATGTTTTTGCTAGCAGATTTATTGTGTTGCGCAGCAGCAATCCCTGTTTTTTATGGAATGTTCAAAGATGACATTACCGGTTCAAATTCAACGATCTCTGTTTGTGCTGGATTGGTAGCTGGGTTATTACTGTTCCCAGATTTGAGTTTTCAAAATAGTATATTAGTTGGAGGGTTATTTAATTCACAATCTTTTCCAACTTGGATTTCATCGTCCTTGTTATTTTGGTCTTTTGTATCAGCCACTCTTATTCCTTTACTTATGACGATATTCTTGATGAATAAAAAACAAAAATTTCAATTTAGAAAAATTAAGGTATTAATTACTGAACTAAAATAGTTTTATTTATTTAGTAATTAGCGCTTTATGGAACTGATCACATTTGATTATCTCTTCTTTATATACTTAAGTATTTTTTTCCTAGGGGGGCTAGTTAAGGGTGCCATAGGTGTTGGATTACCCACAGTCACACTGACGTTGCTGTCCTTCTTTTTTGACATAAAAGACTCTATTTCTTTTATTTTAATACCTGTTATTTTAACCAATCTAGTTCAAATGCTAGATGGTAAGGAATTAAAATTTATTTTTCAGCAAACAAAATTTTTTTTAATTACTTCAGTTATATTTGTTATCCCTGGCTTTTTGATTTTAAGAGCCATTAATTCTAATACGATATTGCTGATTTTAGCTAGTTTACTTGTATTAAATTCTTGCTTAGTTTTATTTAATAAAATTATTATTATCAAAAGACACACTTCCTTTCAGACGCAGTTTTGGATAGGAGCCCTGACAGGTATTACTACTGGTGTCACAAGCATATATACGATGCCATTTATTTTTTTAATCCAATCTCTTAAATTTAATAAAGAGAAATTAATCCAGCTAATGGGTTTGAGTTTTTTTTTATATTCTTTAACTCAATTTACTCTTTTTTATAGCTTTTCAATGATTAATGAAAAAGTCTTACTTTTTTCTTCTGTAGCTTGTGTACCAATTTTAATAGGAGTTATTAGTGGAAAGTATTTAAGAAAAATTTTAAGTGAACAAACTTTTAAGCTGTTATTCAATTGTATGCTTCTTGTCAGCGGTATTATAATTATTATTAAAAGTAGTATTTAACTATTTTTTTGGCTTATTCTTGCTATAATAATTTTCTTGTTCTTTGGGAGTAACAGAGCCATCTTTATTTACATCCATTTTAGTTAATAGTTTTTTTTCTTCTTCCTTTGAGATTTTTCCGTCTTTGTTGATATCGGCTAGTATTGCCAGGTTTCTTCTCAACAATTGTGCTTTTTGAACTTTCTGAATATATGCCCTTTCTTCCGCAGGAGTCATCTTACCGTCTTTATCCGTATCTATTGCACTAAACTGCTGTTTTAATCTCTTTACATTGGAGTCAATAAATTCTTTTTTACTAATAAATTTTTTTTCAGCAGCCAATGATACTGTTGAAGTCATTACAAATAAAAACAAGACTAAAAATATTTTTTTCATAAAATTTCTTAACATCTATTCAATTAATTGTAAAATTAAGACTTTATTTGAGATTGTTTTTTTATTCTATATATCAAAACTAAGACAGGAAGACCAAGAACGGCAGTAAAAATAAAAAATTGAGAATAACCTACAAGATCAACTATGCCTCCAGCGTATCCAGCAATTAATTTTGGAATGAATAACATCATAGAACTAAACAAGGCATATTGTGTAGCTGTAAATTTTATAGAAGTCAGAGAGGAAAGATAAACAACGAAGGCCGCGCCCGCAAAACCACTGGCAATATTGTCTGCCGTAATTACAAGTATTAAAAATGTAATATTGATATCGCTCACAGCCAACCAAGCAAATAATAGATTGCTGAAAGCAGCAATAATTGCGCCAACCAACAAGCTTTCAAGCACTCCTTTGTGCATTGAGTAAAGACCACCAAGAAATCCACCAACAATAGTAGCAAATAAGCCAAAAAATTTTGAGTAGGTAGCAATTTCACTAATTTGATATCCTTTTTCCAAATAGAATACATTTGCCATCACACCCATTACAATATCTGCAATCCTATAAAGACCAATTAAAACTAAAATCAAAATAGCAACTTTTTTATACCGACCAAGAAAATCTTGAATAGGATCAATATAAGAAAGCTTAACTTCTTTTATTGAAATAAATTTTATTTTACTCAAGAGTGATAAAATGAATAACGAGCCACCGAATGAAACTCCAATTCTTAATAAAGCATCTAGAGAGTTAAGAAAAATAGATTCATTAGTAAATATTTTTGGTATCAAATTATAAGTTACAAAGAAAATAGCTATTGCTATAATTAAAGATATTAAAAACTTAATAGAATTAGATGTATTTTTATTTTTTATTTT
>ENA-OSJC01003454-OSJC01003454.1-marine-metagenome-genome-assembly--contig:-NODE-3454-length-11287-cov-3.826137_pt1 | contig 11287 bp, 10 predicted proteins | sample MGYA00237885_ERZ534234 | MGnify/ENA primary metagenome ERZ534234 (study PRJEB26413, sample SAMN06343907) | marine metagenome | isolation source: coastal waters | place: Atlantic Ocean: West Antarctic... | reverse complement strand
GGATATGGAAACAAGGGAACATTGTTAACTTAGAGCGTGCTTTATTACCGACCTCTAGAATGGGTGGACATATAGTACAAGGTCACATTGATTCGATAACAAAAATTAAAAATATTACATCTGATGACAAATCAGCGGTATGGACATTTGAATTAAATAATAAAATAAATAAATATATCGTTAAAAAAGGATCTATTTGTTTAGATGGTATAAGTTTAACAATTGCTAATAAACTTAAGGACTCTTTTTCAGTTGCATTGATTCCTCATACGTTATCATTAACAAGTTGGAATAAAAAAAAGATTGGTGATGTTATTAATGTTGAAGTTGATATTCTAGGTAAATATCTAGAAAGTCTTATGGGAGATAAAGATGAAATTTAGTACGATTGAATCAGCTGTAGATGATATACGAAATGGTAAACAAATTATTGTTGTAGATAGTCAGGACCGAGAAAATGAAGGTGACTTAGTAATGTCTTCGGAACTTGTTACACCTGAAAAAATAAACTTTATGGCAAAAGAGGGTCGCGGTTTAATATGTGTGTCCTTAACAAAAGAAAGAGCTACTGAATTAGATTTAGAACTGGTCCAAAATAAGAATACAAGTTTGCATGAAACTAATTTTACTATAAGCGTTGATGCTAGAAATAATACAACTACTGGTATTTCAGCCTTTGATAGGTCTGAAACAGTTCGAGTTCTTATTGATAACAAATCAAAAGCTAAAGATCTCGCACGTCCTGGACATATTTTCCCAATTGTTGGAAAAGATGGTGGTGTCCTCAGGAGAGCCGGTCACACAGAAGCAAGTATTGATCTCTCTATTTTAGCAGGACTTAAGCCAAGTGGTGTTATTTGCGAGATTATGGATGATGATGGAACGATGGCTAGAGGAGAGAACCTTCAAAAATTTTCAGAGAAGCACAACCTTAAGATTATTTCAATTGATGACTTAATTCATTTTCGTCGTAAAACTCAAAAACTTGTTGAAAAAGTAGAAGAAGTCAAATTACCAACTAAAATTGGAGATTTTAAACTACATTTATATGAAGGTATCTTTGATAACCATTCTCATCTAGCTTTGACCAAAGGAGACTTTTTATCTTCTGAATCAGTATTAGTAAGAATGCATTCAGAATGTTTAACTGGAGATGTTTTTCATTCTCTTAGGTGCGATTGTGGAGATCAACTAGATGCTGCAATGAGTGCGATAGATAAGAAGGGATCTGGGATTATTGTTTATTTGAGGCAAGAGGGTCGCGGTATTGGGTTAAAACATAAAATTAGAGCATATAAGCTGCAAGAAGAAGGACTTGATACTGTTCAAGCAAATGAAAAATTAGGATTTAAACCAGATTTGCGTGATTATGGGGTTGGAGCTCAAATTCTAAAAGACCTTGGAGCAACAAAGATTACAGTATTAACAAATAACCCAAAAAAACTAATTGGCTTAAAAGGACATGGTTTAGAAATAACGGCTCGCGAACAAATTGAAGTTAAAGCTGGTGAATACAATCAGGATTACTTGAAAACTAAAAAACAAAAACTTGGACATTTATTAAGCTAATGATTGCAATAGTTATTAGCACATTTAATACTTCTGTAACGAGTGGTATGTTAAAAGGATGTTTAAAAGCATTAAAAGAAAAAAATATAGATAAAAAAAATATCGATATTTATAAAGTTCCTGGGGCATTTGAAATACCCGGGTTAACTAATATTTTAGAGAAAAAAAATATATATAAAGCAATTATAACTTTAGGTTGCGTTATTAAAGGTGAAACAGACCATTATACATTCATATGTGATGCTGTTTCAAATGGAATGATGGCTCTTACATTGAAAAGTAATACTCCGATAGTCTTTGGTGTTCTAACCTGCCAAAATAAAGAATTAGCTCTTGCAAGATCTTTAGAGGACAAAAAGAATAAAGGCTATGAAGTTGGTCTTGCAGCTATAGAGCAAATAAAAACTATGAGTTCTTTTTAATATCATTTACTAAATTATAAAGGTCTTTTTCTGACCAGTCATTCTTATTTTCAAAAGATTTTACTGTACTTAAAGCCCGAACAAGCTCTTGATCTGTTAGATAACATTCCAGGTCAATCAACTTTTTTTTAAGAATTGAAATACCAGAATATTTATTTATTACAAACTTCCTGCCTCGATTAATTATTTCTGGCGAAAAAGGCTCATATGTTTCTGGATTTTTTAAAACAGCTTTTGAATGAATACCTGCAGTATGAGTGAAAGCATTTTCTCCAATAATTGGTTGATTAGATTTTGATTTTGAATCACAGATCTTATTAATAAAATTTGTCAACTCAGGTATCATCTCTAATTTCCAAGAATTATTATTTATTTTATAAATAGTTACTAATGCCATTACTACTTCGGCTAATGCTGAGAGACCACTCCTCTCACCTAAACCATTTATAGAGGTATCTACACATTGAGCTCCTGCTTCAAGAGCTGACAAAGAATTAGCTGTTCCCATTCCAAAATCATTGTGACAATGCACATGAATTGGGATATCTAATTCAGAAGATATACGTCTCACAATATTTTTAGTTTTTGTTGGAGTTAAACAGCCAATCGTATCTGCTAGGCTATACCTATCAGCACCAGATTTTTGAGCAAGTTTTCCGACTTCGATTAAAAACTCTATTTCAGTTCTACTTGCATCCTCTGCAGTAAATCTTAATTTTAGTCCTTGATCTTTGGCATATTTAATAGCGCTCTCAATTTGGGTAAGTGCCTGTTTTCTATTTACATTAAATTTATATTTACGACTAAGAGGAGAAGTCCCATAGAAAATCCCAATCCAATCGGCACCTATTATTTTAGCATCATTGATATCTGATTTAGAAGATCTACCATGAACTATCTTTTTTGCTTTTAAATCAAGTGAGTTTAAAGTTTCAACAGCTTCGTAGATATCTGGAGCTACTGCGGGATGCCCTATTTCAATAAAGTCGACACCAAATAAATCAATTTTTCTAGCAATATTTATTTTTTGATTTAACGTAAATAATATTCCGGGTGTTTGTTCTCCCTCTCTAAGAGTAGAATCAAGAATTTCAATGTTTTTACTAGCTAAGATATAAAACCTCTTTGAGTTTCTTCACCTATTGATATTAAAAATGGATCTTCTTTTTGTTTTTCAATGAAATCACGTTTAGAACCAATATTATGCCAATTATGTTTGATCATTATCTGCCCAATAGCACCACCTAAGGTATTTCCAGGACCAAGAAGTATTATTTTATCTGGACAGAATTCTTTTAATGCGACTTCAATAGATCCCGTGAAATTGTATGAGTCTAATACCTGATCTTTTAACGTATAATTTTTAAGAGTAGTAATATCCGTACTATAAGGTGTCCAAATATGACCTCGCCCATCGACCAAAGGAATATTTGGTTTATTAAAAAATGAATTTGAGAATTGTTCAAATGCTTTTTTTGAAATATCTTTCATTAAAGGAGTATGAAAAGCAGCATGATATGGAATTTGGAAAGGAAATTTTTCTTCTTTTGGTAAATTATACAATAAATTATCTAAGGACTTTTGTGCTCCTCCAATTACCATATACCCTCCTAAAATAATTGAGATATAAGCCCCGGCTTCTTCAACTTTTTTTAGAAGGTTTACCTTTTTAGATTTATCCAAGATCCATTCTTGATTCATTATCGGGTAAATAATTTGACCTCCAATTATATGATCTTCCATCATTGAGCCCATGTTTTGTACTAAATGGAACCCGTCTTCAATTTTAATAGAGCCACTTAATGCAAGGGCTGTATACCACCCCATTGAATTACCCGTAACGCCTACAATTTCATATTTATCTTGGTTTATAGAAAAAAAATCTGAGATGCTACAAGCATAAATCAGGGAAGAAGCATTTTCACCCAGCATATGAGTTTTCGTTTTAAAAGGTTGAGTATCAAGTTCGGTTAATGACTTGTAGCCACTTTCTATTCTTTTACGATCCATCCAAGAAATATGAGATTTTGCAAAAGAACTAAACTTTTTTAAATAACCAGATGTCTCTCGAGTATAGGTTCCTCTTCCTGGAGCAATAACAACAACGCGTTTTTTATTCATTCATTAGCTCCAAAGCACAAGTGATAATGGATTTTTTACTTGGAAGTGTAGCTGTTGCAGCAATACCTAATGAGATAAAGCTATTTTCTGCTGCATGTAATTTTATTTTAACGTTTCTATTTAACTTTCTATGCAATTCATAATAAAGACCTTCCGCATGAGAACCTGATTTTCTACATTCATCAACAAGTAAAATTTTTGCACAAGTACCAATTTCTTTTATTAAAGTATCAAAATTAATGTCTGAAAGCCAACGTAAATCAATAATTTTTATTTTTTTCTTTGTTTTCTTTTCTATTTCTTTTTGTGCTTGAAGTGAAAAATATAGACCATTTCCATATGTTATAATGGTTAACGATCTACCAGATCCATAAGCTTTAAATTTACCAAGTGGAATCTCTTCCTTTATATTCGGGTATAAAAAGCTCCATTTACCATCTTTTTCCTGATGTAGGTCTTTAGTCATATACAGAGCAATTGGTTCGATAAAGACTATTATTCTCCCATTTTGACTTGCTTCACTCACTGCAGTTCTTAACATTCTGGCAGCATCTCTACCATTTGAAGGAACTGCAAGGATAATACCCGGAATATCTCTGAAGATTGTTAATGAATTATCATTATGAAAATGTCCACCAAATCCTTTTTGATAGGCAAGGCCCGGAATACGTAAAACCATTGGGTTTGTAAATTGACCATTAGAAAAAAAAGGTAATGTTGCCGCTTCACCTCTAAGTTGATCTTCAGCATTATGGAAATATGCTAAAAATTGTATTTCAGGTATCGGTAAAAATCCATTCTGTCCAAATCCAATACCAAATCCAATAATTGAAGTTTCATCTAGAGGACTATCAAAAATTCTTCTAGTTCCAAATTTTTTGTGAAGGTCAGCTGTAACATGATATACACCACCTTTCAGAGCAACATCTTCACCAAAAATCACTGTATTTGGAAATCGTAGCAAAAGATCATACAACGTATAATTAATTAGTTTAGCCATGTGCTGTGGCTTCTTAATTCGGGAAAATTCTTTACCAAATTTACTTAGTCTCTTTTCTTTATTAGGGTATTTAGGCAAAATACTATTATTCTGATTCAATGTTATTGAAGCCATTACTTCTTGAGCAGTTTTTAACTTTGGCCTATTAACTGAATAATTAAAAACATGTTCAACCTGAGAGCGTGAATGATCATATAGGTTTAAAATATCGGGCATACTTAAAAAATTATTTTCAATTAAAATACGAGCTGAATGTAAAAGAGGATCATTAAACTCTGATAACTCGATTTCAGCTAAAGATTTGTATCCAACTTCTACATCTGATCCAGCATGCCCCATTAATCGAACTGTTTTCATATGTAAAAAAACAGGCTGTCTTTTTAACCTAGAAATCTTTTCAGATTCCTTTGACTTATTAATTAGATCAATTAAATGCAATCCATCAGTTTTAATGTAATGTAAACCCTGTTTTTTGGAGAAATTTTGCTCAATCCAATTATTGTCCGTTTTAACTGAGATACCCGTTCCATTATCTTCACAAATAAAAATTATTGGAAGATGCCCTCCTCTAGACCTTATCCAACATGCTGTATTTATGGCACTTAGTGCTGAAGAATGATTTGAACTTGCATCACCAAAACTACAGAGGATAATACTATTGGACTTCAGATTAGTCTCAAGCAAACCTAAATTTTCAGCACGGTCAATTGAAAAAGCTGTACCTACGGCTTTTGGTAAATGGCTCGCTATAGTGCTTGTTTGTGGTGGCATATTCAGAAGCTTACTACCAAGGACCTTATGCCTACCTCCGCTGATAGGGTCTTCTGAAGAGGCAACAAAAGACAAAGCTAAATCATAAATAGGAGTAGTGTTTGATATTTGCTTGGATCTTTCTATAAAAAAAGGACCACTTCTATAATGTAAAAAGGCCATATCAGTATAAGGAAAAACTTTACCAAAAACAGCATTACCTTCATGTCCTGAACTACCAATCGTGTAAAAACATTTCCCCTCATCTTTCAGGAGTCTCGCTTTCAAATCTATGTGCCGGCTTAAAACTTGTGATTCAAAAATAGAAATTATTTCCGTAGGGTGAATATTTTTTGGTGATAAAAAAGGGTTAGTTTTTGATTGAGGTAAGGTCCCCTCATTCAAAAACTTTATAAAGTTCTGGTCAATAATTTCAGCTCTGTTAAATAGGCTCATTTTTCTCAGGATGGATCTCTAATTATTTTTGATTAAACTTTTTTCGTTCATTATTATACGAAAAAAATAATAACAAAACTTACAATATGGAAACAAAGTAAATCCATGCAATAAAAATCATGAGGACAAAAGTTCTTAAAATTATTATACCACTTGGCCTGCAGCCCATCCCGATGACCAAGCCCACTGAAAGTTATATCCCCCTAGCCATCCCGTAACATCAACTGTTTCTCCAATAAAATACAAACCTGGTTGCTTATTTGATTCCATTGTCTTTGATGAGAGTTCATTGGTTTCTACACCACCTGTACAAACTTCTGCTGTTCGCAAACCTTCTGTTCCACTAGGTGTTAGTATCCAATTATTTAAATAATAACCAAATGATTTTAAATCGTTTTGTTTTATTTGACCTAGAGTTACATCTCCTAATTTTTTTATACTCAGAGTATTGGCCAAACGCTGAGCTAGCCGCTTTGAAAAAAAACCACCTAAAATACTTTTCAGTAATGCTTTACCACGTTCCTGCTGCATATTAAGCAAATAGTCACTTGCATCTAGATCGGGTAAAAGATTAATTTTAATAGAATCACCTTTTTTCCAGTAGGAGGATATTTGTAGAATTACCGGACCACTCAGACCTCTATGAGTAATGAGCAACCCTTCTCTAAAATTGATATGATTACAACTAACAACTACATCTAAAGAGAGCCCACTGAGACCTTTAAAATAGGTATTAATATCATGCTGGTGAAAAGTGAATGGCACCAAAGCTGGTTTAAAAGAAGCTGATTTTAAGCCAAATTGTTTGGCAATTTTCAAACCAAAATCACTGGCACCCATTTTAGGGATACTTGGTCCACCTGTCGCGATCACTAATGATTTTGTTTTATACTCCCCATTGTTGGTGTTTACTACATATCCCTGCTCTTTTTTAATAGCATTAGTTTCAACGTTCAGCTTAATGTCTGCTTTTTGGCACTCTTTAAGTAAAACTCTCAGAACTGCGACAGAATTTTGATCACAAAATAGTTGGCCTAGTTTTTTTTCTTTCCAACTCAGCTTAAAAGATTCAAGTAGCGCAATAAAATCCCATTGTGTATAACGTGATAAAGCTGATTTACAAAAGTGAGGGTTTTTTGAAAGGTAAGCTCGAGGTTCAATATTACAGCGTCCTCCACCAGAAATAAGTATTTTTTTTCCGGCTTTATTTGCTCTTTCAATAATAAGAACACTTTTATTTCGCTTCAGTGCCTCGGCTGCACACATTAGGCCTGCTGCACCGGCACCTATAATAATTACATCATATTCTTTCAAAAGAGTTTATCAATGATTTTAATAATTGGGTCTGAATCTACTTTTACTACGCTTTTAATTAAGTGCTGAAGATAAAAAAGAGGACTTTTTAAATAAAGATTGTTAAGAGGTTAAAATTGAGGGTTTTACTCAAAAAATCATTTGTCTAAAATATTTTTTACGTATTCTTGCTTAATATCTGATCCTAGGCAACTAATTAAATATAATGTTAATATGAACATATTTTTTACTGTTTAAATGAAAGTAGTTTATTTTTTAATTCACGAAGTTCACGCACATTTCCTAATTCAATTTCACCAGAATCCCATTTTAACTTGAAATCCTCTAATGTATCCGACCCACCTTGCTTTTGATAAAGTGGAAATAAGTCAGCCTCTTCTCTTGGTTTATCAGAATGAAGAGTTGCAGTAAGTTGGTAAGAGATATCTTCACAAATATCATCAATAACACGATTTGGCAAGTTCCTCTGAAGCAAACTTTGCTCAACACGAGAAAACCGCATCCCTTTTACTACATAATCCTGATAAGCTTCCCATGCAAAAGGAGCAACCTTCTTCACGGACTCAGCCATTGCATCAGAAAAAACACGAATTTCGTATTGAGCATGACTGTCTGATCTAAGTCCAACAAAATGAAGTAAATTATGCAAGTCATTTTTCCAATACCATTCCGTATAAAGATTAACGGGAAGTATTGATCTTGCCAGCTCACGTGCCACACCGGCTTTATTTAATTCCGAATAAATTTCAAAACTTCTATCCGAAATTTCTTTAAAATATTGCTGAACTTTCTGTTTTAATTCAGGTGGAACTTCTCCCATCCTGCCTTGTTTATTTAAAGAAGATTGGAACTGAATATGTTCTGGGTCTGGCATATAAAACTCATCCCGTGCTTCAGAATAACGGAGTGAGTATTCGTTAATGTTTGCTGTTCGGTGTCTAACCCACTGCCTTGCCACAAAAATAGGCATTTTGCAATGATATTTAAATTCTACCATTTCAAACGGTGTTGTATGTCGATGCCGCATAAGATATCTAATTAATCCGCGATCTTGAGATGTTTTACTGGTCCCTTTTCCATAGCTTACTCTTGCTGCTTGAACAATGGCATCATCTCCCCCCATTGAGTCAACAAGTCTAACAAAACCTTTATCTAAACATTTTATAGTATTATCAGGAGTTTCTAACATTAATTCTCGCTATCTTATTTTTCTAAAAATCATTACACCATCACGAACAGGTAATAATAATGGCTCTAAATTAGGATTATTTTTTATCATTTTTGCAGTTTCTCTTAGAGCTCTTGAATCTTTATCTTTTGGTTTTAATACTTTCCCACTCCAAAGCATATTATCAAGCACTCCTAGACCACCAACTCTTAATAATTCTAAACTTTTTTCCAAATATTTTGGATAATTTATTTTATCAGCGTCAATAAAACAAAGATCAAATGATTCAGGATTAAAACTCTCCATTGATTTTAAAGCATCACCTTCATGAATTATAATTTTTTTCTTAACATTTGATTTTTCAAACCAAAATTTTGCTGTTTTCACATGTTTTTTATCTAATTCACAAGTGTGTACCAACCCTTTACTTGGAAGGGCTTCAGCAATCTTTAAAGCGCTATACCCAGTAAACATCCCAATCTCTAAAATATTTTTGGCACCAGATATTTTAATTAACATTTGAAGTAGACCACCAATCAAATTACCGGATATCATTTGAGGTGATTCTTCGGATTCCCATGTCTCTTTTGATAAGTCTAAAAGAATATCACTATCTGAAGCTGAAAAAAGCTTGCAATAATCCTCAATATCTTTAGTTACTAGTTCCATTATGTTCTTAAAACTTTAAGAGTTTTATCTACTGAAGAAATCTCACCAGCTATGAGTCCAGGTTTTATTAGAGTATCTAATTGATTGTATTTTCTTTCCTTTCCATTAAGGTCAATCAGTTTACCTCCAGCTTCATTTATTATGCAATTACCCGCACAAATATCCCATTCATTTTTTGGCCTAAGCGATGCGAAGATATCAGATTTTCCAGCCGCAGTTAAACCAAGCTTATAAGCGACTGACCCGATTGGTTTTAATTCACCAAATGTGTTTTTAAATGGCTCCCAAAGCTTTTTTCTTGTTTCAGAACGACTATTTAACATCACCATCTCGTGAATGTTATATTTTTTGGTGCAATGAATTCTTTTATTATTTAAATATGCACCTTCTCCCTCTGAAGCTGTAAAAAGCTCTAGCGTAACAGGATTATATAAAACTCCGAGAATCGGCTTACCATCACGAACTAGACCTATACTTACTACAAAATTAGGAACACCTTCTATAAATTCTTTTGTACCATCTAAAGGATCGACAACCCATACTTTCTTTTTGGATAAACGCTCCGGTGAATCAAGAGTCTCTTCAGAAAGCCATCCATATTGAGGTCTATTTATTGTTAAAATATTTTTAATCTTATCATCAGCAGCATTATCAGCAGTAGTTACAGGATTATGGTAACTTTTTTCTTTAATTTCGTAATCTGCCTTGTAATATTGAAGAATTATCTTCCCAGCTTCAATGGCTGCTTCTTTTGCTATTTTTAAATCAGAATTCATTTAGAAAAATTAAACAATTAAGATCATCCTATTTTTTTAAATATGATCAGTTTTTCTTTATTTTTTCTAGAATCAATCGATAATTCTGAAAACTCTTCTCTTTCGACTAACCAATTATCTCCAAAATACAATTTAACTTCTTTTACCGTTGTACCATATGGAGGTCCACCTTCTTCTAGCTGTTTGTCTAATGGTAGCCATAGACCAATTAATTGACCATTCTTTTTCAAAAGACTCTTAACCAACCTAGCATATTCAGGCCTTTTTTTAGGATTAATGGCACAAAAGCATGTCTGCTCTAATATATAATCAAAATACCCTTCAAACTTATTTTTAAGACTAAAAATATCTTGTTGAACTATGTTTAAATTTTTTGTTTTTTTTGACAACTGTTTTAGCGATTCTATTGCTGAAGGTGCAAAATCAACAGCCGTTACTTCAAACCCTTTTTGCGCAAACATTAGAGCATCATAACCTCGACCACATCCAAGAATACAAATTTTTCCTTTGACTAAACCTTTTGCTATATCTTCAAATACTGGAGTAACACCATTCAAGTCCCATCCCGTACTATTAGAAAGATATCGATCTTCCCAAAATTGATGTAAATCTTCTTTATTTCTTTCATTGCTCATAAATTAAAATTTATTTAATATTTTATTTTGGACGGTACATCTCAATATACTTTTTTACATTGAATTTTCTCTTACATCCATTATAATTCATAAATCGAATCTTACCAAAGACAGGTCTTTCAAACCAAGCTCTATCATGAATTCCCCCAATACTCCATGCAATCCCAGTGTATCCACCCGGATCTCGACCATCTAGTTCATATTTATCATTTAAATTAATAGCTGTTTGTAATGCTTCTTCTGGAGAGGGAGTCCACTCTAAGATTTTTTTTGCCCAATACATCCTTAAGAAGCCATGCATTTTCCCCGTAGATACCATTTGAAATTGAGCAGCATTCCATAAGGGGTCGTGTGTCTCTGCTCCTTCAAATTCTTGGGCTGAATAAACAAAATCTCTTGCATCCAAA
>ENA-OSJC01003451-OSJC01003451.1-marine-metagenome-genome-assembly--contig:-NODE-3451-length-11289-cov-3.647788_pt1 | contig 11289 bp, 6 predicted proteins | sample MGYA00237885_ERZ534234 | MGnify/ENA primary metagenome ERZ534234 (study PRJEB26413, sample SAMN06343907) | marine metagenome | isolation source: coastal waters | place: Atlantic Ocean: West Antarctic... | reverse complement strand
GACTTACCCCCAACCAAAATACACTATTTTACGCAATAAGTTTTTATTTTACGCAACAAACGACCGGCACTGGCGACGTTGTCACTGCCCATCAACCCCTTTCCGATTCCTTAGACAGCGCCCTCAAACTCTCCCCCTCTCCAAGTTAAATCCCTAACCCGCCACCAGATGCACAAGCATTTCCTCCATGTTGTCCGAATCCCGCGCCATTCCCTCTTCATGATATATACCGCCTGCTTTAAAAGGGTAATCGGGAATCTTTTCTCAGAATCCTAATTACCAAAACCACCCGGGGCGGTATCCATCATTATGGGGGAGTTTCCTCCCACTCCAAACGTTCGCACATCAGCACATAGTAGAAACCAGAAGTGAAAAAGTTATTAATAAAGGCGATGCAGGGTGATCTTTCTCCTGAAGAATCGCTGAGGTTTTTGGCGGGGTGTCGTGAGGACACTGAGCTGAGTCGGCGATTTGTGCGTTTGATGCAGGTGGAGAGCATGACCGAACTGATGCGGAAGGAAGATGATGATTTTTCTGCTGAGATGGCACCGCGCCTGAAGCGAGGGAATATTTTGAGATGGGTGACGGGATGGGCCGCGGTGGCGGCGCTGGATCAGCGGGACGCGAGTCTTCTAAGCATCAGCCTTCGGCTGCGCCTTAGCCTTAGCCTTCGCCTTTACCTTTGCTTTCGCCTTTGCCTAAGTGTTTGCCTTTGCCGTCGTTTGCGCCGTCGTTTGCGCCGTCGTTTACGCCGTCGTTTACGCCGTCGGCAAATCCGTCGGCAAATCCGTCGGGAGCGCCGCCGGTTCAGCCGGTTCCACCGATAACGGTGAATGACGGCATCTTCCCGCTAAACGTAGTCGATGCCCAAGCGAGCCTGGTCCTGATAGAAGAGGTTTTTGGATAGAGCTAATTGACTCAATTTATTTAGATCGACCCTGTCACCTCCGCACGATGCGAGGGTCAAAAAACAAGACCTCTGATGAGGCCTCGCAGAGTCTGCTGCTTTATGTTGCGAAATTGGTGGTCTGGAACCTCTACCTGACACTCCTGCGAGCCGAGGCTGGCTTTAAAATGCTCAAAAGCGCGCTCGGACTGCGGCCGAACTTTCATCAAATTGAAAAACATGTCGAAGGCCACATCTTCATCAGGATCCTTGCCTACCACTAGCTCTGCTGGATACAGCAGAGCTAGTGGTAGGCAAGACTGGCGAACGCTCCGGCGGCAGATCGGAATTCATTCAATTTCCCGTAGTAATAGCAATCACGAAAACAGTCTCTCCCGTGCCGGGCCAGACGGAGATCTACTACGAGCATCGTATTTCCGGGGTGGTAATGGATGGCTATGTTTGGTTTGCCTTAAAAAATCCAAGCGACTTTCCTGCGACGATGTTTTGGCTCTCTAATGGCGGGCGCAGCGCAGCTCCATGGAACTCGCGACACACAGGGCGCCTGGGTATCGTGGATGGCTGCTCTCATTTCTGCGACAGGGTAGACATTTCGCGCAAAGATCTGCTGCGAAATCTTGCGATACCTACCACCCGCACCTTTTTACCAGAAACTCCCGTGACACTGCTTAACATTCACGCAGTAGTAAGCTGTCCGAACGGATTTGGCAAAGTGGTTGGCATCAGTCCCAACGGGAATGACGAGGTGACGATTACCGATGAAAGCGGCTCATCAGTTAGCGTAGGAGTCGATTGGACGAGGCTCTGAAACTACTTTGGCTCCCATTCCTTGAGTTTCTTTTTTAAGTGAAATGGTGCGAAGGGAACAAGCGAGCAAAGGATGACGGGAGTAGCTTTTTTCAGTTCCAGCTCCGGTCCAGGCAGGGGTGTCCGGGCGAAAGGCAGAAGGCCATGCTGGGTCTCCGGATCGCATCCTCTTATCTGTTTTGTTAAGAAAACCCCTTTCTCCCCTCAACGGCACCCCGAAAGCGAGATTCGCCAGATCGCTCGCTAGAGAATTTACAGTCGTTACCATTGGAGGAAAATTGCTATCTTGATTGCGGTGGCTGCTATCTCGCTGCCGTTCTCACATCCGCACTCCTTCATGATGAAACTCAAATCGTTCGTTCTCTGCACTTTGCTGGCACCCTTTTTCCAAGCCTCACTGCAGGCCGAACAGGTCATTTTCTCTGAGATCATGTATCATCCGGCGGGCCTGCTGCCGGAGTTCATCGAAATTGAGAACCTCACCGCCACGCCGTTCGATATCGCCAACTGGAAATTTTCCGATGGCATCGACTACGAGTTCCCGGCCTTCAACGCCGGAGATAGCCAAGCGGCTTTTCTCAAACCCTTCGAACGCATTCTCGTCAGCCCGGTCGCTGAGGCGACCTTGCGCGCCGCCTATTCAATCCCCGTCACCACACGCATCTTCGGGCCATACACCGGCACCTTAAGCAACAGCGGTGAGCGCCTTTCCCTTGATGATAAGAACGGCGTCACTAAATCTATGGTGAACTACAGCGACGGTCGCAAGTGGCCCGCGTCAGCGGACGGTGCCGGACACAGCCTCGTCGTGATCGACAAGGATCGCCTCAACGACGACTACCGCAACTGGACCTCCAGCACCAGCCAGGGCGGCACCCCGGGCGCTGCTGAAGTGCTCGAGGCGGAGGAGCCCTATTCAAACCCTGAGGTCAACCTCTCGTCAGGCATCCCTTTTGTGAACTACGCCGACTCATGGTCGTTCCATGATCAGAATGACAACCTCGGGACAACCTGGAAGGATGTTGGCTACAACTTCAATACGCACCCCGGTTGGGTATTAGAGGGAGCTGCCGGGAACATCGGCGGTCTTTACGGTTTCGAAAATTCAGGGGTGCCTGCGCCCGGGATGCGCACCGCGATGCTCAATAGCAGCACGGCCGCAAACCACATTACCTACTACTTCCGCAAAGAATTCACCTACAATGGCAATACGGGCGCAGGAGTCAGTGTCATCATCGACATGATTAACGACGACAGTGCCACTTTCTATCTCAATGGCACTCCGATTGGAGGTGACGGAATTGCTGCCAACGCCGATTGGAAAGCAACTGCTTCCCGCACCGTGGGCAATGCGATCGAGGAGCTAGGGGTCGCTACCGCCAACGGCTCCAATCTCGTTGTCGGAACCAACATCATCGCCGCCGAAGTCCACCAAACTAACGACAGCAGTTCCGATTGCGTGTTTGGTGCGCGTCTGAGCATTTCCGCGCCGAATACGCCGAGCATTATTATGAACGAGGTCCTGCCCGCTGGTGCCGGCACCGGATTTGTCGAGTTCTTCAACCCGACCGGCAGCACCATCGACCTCGGCGGCTACTACCTCAGCGACACCCCTGGCAATCTGACCCAGTTTCAGATCCCCGGCTCGTTGAACATCCCCGCGTCAGGCATTGCTTCGGTCGGCTTCACTGAATCGAACCTCACCGTCGCTGACCCGACCGTCGTCTACCTCACCGACCCGGATGGCACCACGGTGGTCAACGCGATAAACACCGCACTCTCTCTCGACGGGCGTTCGCTCGGGCGCAAGCCGGACGGCGGAGGCAGCTGGTTCCTCTTCACCAACCCGACACGCGATAACGCCAACTCAAGCGCCAGTGCCGGGAGCCTCGCCGGCGTCCTCACATTGAGCGAAATCGCTTTCGATCCCGGCACTAACGATGCCGTCTTCGTCGAACTCCACAACGCCGGTGCCGCCTCGCTCAGCCTCTCCGGACTGTCGGTCGCTTCGGCGCTCGATTTCAGCGACAAGGTCGCGCTCAGCGGCAGCCTCGAGGCCGGGGCTTACACCAGCGTCGAGGTGCCCTTCGTCGGTAACAACTTGCCGCTGTTCTTGATCGACTCGAACAACAATGTCATCTCCGGCGCCATCATCGACCGACCATCAAGTGGTCGTGACTCGGTCCAGACTTACCCTGCTGGATCGACCGAGTGGTTTTCGACCCCGACTGCTACCCGCGATACCGCCAACAACCCGACGCGCACTGAGGACATCGTCATCAACGAGATCATGTACGACACGCCCGCGAAACAACGTCGTGGCGAATACATTGAGCTCTACAATCGCGGTGGCTCAAGCGTCGACCTCTCTGGCTGGGACTTCGCCGACGGCGTCAATTTCACGATCCCGCCCGGGACCTCGATCCCTTCCGGTGGCTACCTCGTCGTTGTGTCGGACAGTGTCTACATGACCGAGACCTACGGCGGAATCCCGATGGTCGGTGATTTCATCGGACAGCTCTCCAACGGCGGTGAACTGGTGCGTCTCGAAGACGCTTTCGGCAACCTCGCCGACGAGGTTCACTACCTGCCCAGCGGCGATTGGCCCGAACTCGCGGATGGCGACGGCGCCAGCATGGAGCTGCGTCACCCCGACATGGACAACCGCATTTCCACCGCCTGGTCGGACAGCGATGAGGGTGCCAAGAGCACCATGAAGCACTACTCGGTAAGCGGGCAGTATTTGCAGAACAACAGTCGCGGCGGCACCGACGACTACCGGGAACTGCACTTCCACCTGGTCGGCGACGCCTATGTCATCCTAGAGAACATCCAGGTCCGTAAAAACGGCACCGGAACGAACTTCGTCACCAACGGCACCACGCACGCCACCAACGGCTCGAGCGCCACCGGTTGGCTCGCGCAGGGAACGCACTGGTCGAGCTTTGTCCAGTCCGGGCAACTGCATCTCATCAGTGACGGCCATGGCGATCAGAAAGCCAACCGTGCCGAGATCGATATCACTGGGATTGCCGACAACGACCAGCTGACCATCGAATTCGACGCTCGCTGGATCTATGGCCGCCCGCGCCTGATCTCACAGACGTGGGATCACTCGGTTGGAAAGCCGTTCCTCATCGAGGTGCCGAACAATCTCGGAACGCCAGGGGCGGCAAACTCCCGGCTGGAGGCCTCGTCCGCCCCCGTTGTCGACCAACTCGTTCACAGCCCGGCGGTGCCAACTTCTTCAGACCCGGTGACCATCACCGCGCGCATCAGCGGAACGCCGGCCGCATCCGTGAACCTCGTCCACCGCCTCGACAACAACAGCGCCAATGGTGCCTGGCTGAATCTCGCCATGAGCGACGACGGAAGCACTGGCGGCGACGAGACCGCCAGCGACGGCATCTATTCCGCCACTCTGACACAGTATCAAAGCGACAATGCGATCGTGCAATTCTACGTCGAAGCGACCGGCGCTGGCGGGGTCTCGACCACCCAGCCGAAACTCGCCCTCGACCGCCCGGCCTTGTATGTCGTCGACAACAGCAACATCCCGTCGGATCTGCGCACCCAACGCTTCGTGGTCTCGCAGTATGACAGGGACGCCATCAGCAGTTCCGGCTACGGCTCGAAGTACCAATTCGACTTTCCGCGCATGTCGAACCACTACTTCAACGCCACCTTCATCTCGGACGAGCGCAAAATTTTTTACAACGCCGAGATCCGCAAGAGCGGCAGCCCCTTCACGCGGTCGAGCGGCAGCGGCCTCGACCACGGCAAGTGGAAGCTCCCGGCCGACCGCTATTTCCGTGACCAGCGCAAACGCGTCATCGACCCCTCCACCGACTACAACGACCGCATGGGGCGCTACTTTCTCTATTTGCTCGGCCACCCGACTAACGAGAACGAATGGGTTCGCACGGTGATCAACGGCAGTTCCGCCAGCGTGCGCGAGGACATGGAGCCGATCGCCGACGACTATATTGACCGCAATTTCGAAAACGGCGGGGACAGCACGTTGCTCCGCATCGACGACGAATGGTGGTTCGAAGATTTCAGCAGCAACGGCACCGCTTCGCGCGGCTCACGCAACGCCGACTGGAAGTACAAGAACACCGAAGCTCCGATCCGCTACCAAAGCGAGTGGCTGATGCGCTCGCGCGAGAAGGACTACGACTACTCGAGCTTCATCGAATTTGTGAAGACACTCAACCAGGGCGGTTCCGAGTCAGATCTCAACCGCATCATGGATCACAACCTCTGCGGCCTCAATGCTGCGGTGCGCGGTTACGACGGCGAGTGGGACACCTTTTCCGTCGACCGCGGCAAGAACGGCTATTTCTTGCGCAAGCCCGACGGGCTCTGGATGCTCGCGCACTGGGACGGAGACCGTGCCTTCGGGAATACGAATCAAAATTTCACCTCTGGCCGATCCGGCACCCGCACCTACCTCGACAAGCCCTATTTCCGCCGCCACATGAACTACTACCTGACCGAGCTGGTGGACAAACACACCGAGAACTCCGTCCGCACTGCCGCCTGGATGTCGGCTGAACAGACCTCGGTAAACTCCCCTTCGTTTCCAACCAGCAAGTTCACCAATTGGTTCTCCGGCCGCAAAGCCAGCACCTTAAACTTTATCGGTTCGGCCTACTCGACCAACTTCAACGTCACCACCGCAGGTGGTTCTACCACCGCCGACTTCCGCACGATTTCAGGGACGGCCCCGTCCGAGGTCTTCGACATCCGCGTGTTAGAGCGCCCGGAAGGGCTCGTCGAATGGTCGAGCACAACCGGCTGGACAATCCGTGGCCTGTGGCTCGCCAATGGCCTAAACACCTTTAGCATCCAGGGGCTCGACCGTGAGGGCAAGGTCGTCCAGACCGCTAGCTACTCGATCACCAAGAGCAACAACGCCCCGCCGCTCGTCAAGTTTAAGAGCAACCCCGGCAGCCTCAACCTCGGTGTCTCGGAGACGCTATTTATCGACGCATTCGGAAGCTTCGATCCCGAGGGAGGCGGGCTCACCTACGCCTGGTCGGTCGCACCCGCGACCAACGTTCAACTCACCGACAACGGAGTGACTGCCAGCGCTACTTTCGCCCGACCGGGCCTCTTCGAGTTCACCATCACCGCCACCGACCCGCAGAACAATTCTACAGCCGTCACGCGTGAGATCGCGGTCTACAACATCAGCGACTTCAGCACCTTCGGTGATCCGGTCTTGCCATCGGTTTACACCCTGAGCGATGTCGGGATCCGCGATAACTACTCGCCCAACGCATGGATTTCGCTCGAGAACAATCCCGGAAATCTCATCTTGCAAGTGCTGGACGACAGCGGCTCGCCGACGATGGTGCGTCCTCTCCCGGCAGGCACTGATTTCTCCCTGTATACTGACCTTGAACTCACCACCCGCCAGTTCGGCAACTTCCACACCGGCCTGACCGTCGAGACGCTGGATACTGGCGGCACTCGTAACTATTTCTTCGGCATCGAAGACGGTGATTCCCTGGTCGCAAAACGGGATGGCACCACACTCGCCAGCACTTCGTGGTCGTCAAGCCACGCCAAGATCCGCATCCGCCGCTCCGGCTTCAGCCTCGTCTTCGAATACCGCGTCGATGACGTCTGGAGCACGCTCCACACGCAGTCGATCCTCGCCAGTGCCACTGGAGTCAACGGCGGTATCTTCACCACTTCCACCGGCAGTGATCAAGCGGTCGGAACAGAATTTGATTTCCTCATGCTCATCGATCCGAACTCCGGCTCCGACGCGCTCGATTTCTTGCGCATCACCGAACTGATGTACAATCCTATCGGCGGCGGCGCGCTCGAGTTTATCGAGTTTCTCAACACCGGGCCGGTCGCGATTGAGATCACCTCCGCGAGCTTCAGCGACGGCCAGCCGTTTACTACTTTCCCGTTCCCGATTACGACGCTCGCACCCGGCGCGTATGGTCTGATCGTCGCGGACACGACCGCGTTCACCAACCAATATGGTGCCGGATTCAACATAATCGCCGATTGGCCAACCGGTGCGCTCAGTAACGGTGGCGAACGCATTGTCTTCCGTGACCCGCTCGGTAACGTCATCCACGACTTCAGTTACGACGATGCTGCCCCGTGGCCAACCCTCCCCGACGGCAGCGGTCCTTCGCTCGAAGTGATCGACACCGAGGGCGACTACAACGATCCGTTGAACTGGCGAGCCACCATCATCGGCGGCACGCCGGGAGGGCCCCCGTCCTTCGACGCGGATGGGGACGGCTTGAGCGATAGCCAGGAGGCCACCCTCGGCACCGACCCGAACAAGCCCGACACCGATGGTGACGGCTCCAATGACGGCTCCGAGGTGATCGCGGGCACCGATCCGCTCGACTCGACTTCACTATTCAAGATCACCAGCATTTCCAAAGCACCCGCCACCGGCGATGTGACGCTCATCTGGAAGAGTGTTCCTGGGAAAAACTACCGTCTCGAATACAGCCTGGATCTCGAGGCAGGGAGCTGGCTCGCGGTCGATGGCGGCGTCATCATCCCCTCTGGCGGCACGACGACGTCCTACACCGACACCGCCCCACCAGCTGGTGGCGTGAGTCGATTCTACCGCGCTGGTGTAGAGCCGTAGCCATTAGTGTTCTACCAGGTATCGCTTCAGAAGGAGATTGGCGGCCCGGATCTCTGCCAGAGTGGCCTCGTCGGTGACGATTTCTACTCTGCCGGAGATTATGAAACGACCCTTCCTCATTTTTTTATTTCCGCTCTTGGTTCAGTCGGGGCTGGATTGCTCGCCTACGGGCTGTCACGCAAACTAGGCAGACGAGCCGTGCTGTTTATAGCGGGAGAGAAAGGGATCGCTGAGGGAGAGCGCCTCTTCGGCGGTGAAACAGGTGGCTGGCTGGTGGCGTTTTTACGCTGGATGCCAGTGCTGCCTGTATTTCAAAAATGTCATTCAAGCGATTTTTCGTGGCGCTCTGTGCAGGGTGTTTTCCGATGGGATTTGTTTTCGCCTGGATCGGTCAGACGGGAAATGAGCAAACGATGATGACTCTGACTCAGATTCTCACAGGGGAGCTCGGGCTTGAGGATGCGGAGTGGTTACATGAATCGCTCATCCAGCTGTTTGACCTGGATCAAGATGGAGTTGCGAAACCTCGAGTTCTGGGTGATTCCAGCTCTCCCCCGACCGATAGCTTTAAGCTTGTCGAGCAAGCGGGACGGACTCGAGTGGAAATTCAACATCTAACGAAACTACTACACCGGATCTTACCCTTGGCCATCGGGGCGCTTGTTCTATCGATGGCGGGGTTTGCGCTATTGGGGGGGGGGCGGGGAGGAAGTGAGGGCTTACCTCCTGATATTATGGCAATAGCTGGTGATCATCCTGTTTGGTCCGAAGTTGCCAGGCATCTCGTCATTGCAGTGCTTATTTATGTCACGTTTCGTGTTACGAAACGTGCTCTTGGGACTCTAAAAATTAGAGTCGATAAGAATTCTTTTGAGATTAAAAAAGGGATCTTAGGAGTCGGTTTTTTGCGCTCAGTTTCCCGGTCGCAAATGACAGTCAAGCTGGACAGAAAGCCAAAGTGTTGCTGCGGACGGGCAAAGGGCCCGGGTTCAGGATTGGCGCTTGGGAGTTGCAGGGTGAAAAATCGATTACCCTTTTAGCCGAAGAGACAGAACCGAAAGATTCCGATTACTGCTAGGAATTTTCTTTTGAGGTTGAACGGTTGAGGGCTCCGGTTCAGGCAGGGGTGTCCGAGCGAAAGGCAGAAGGCCATGTCGGGTCTCCGGATCGCATCCTCTTGGACTAGAAAGCGCTTATGATGAATCATGAAATACAGGAGCCCTAGATAGAAAATCCCCTCGATCAGGCTGATGAGACGAAACCGTTTCACGGAGACTGGCATGGTAAAGGGCCGAATTCTTCCGTCGCCGTCTAAAAACCGCAAGCCATCCCAGATTTTGAGGGTGTTCCATCACTCGAAATTCTCATTAAGGTTCCAGTTCGATGCCCCCCGCTAGGAGTTTTCTTTTTCGTTGAAAAGGTCGGAGGGGAGAAAAAGGGGGTATGTTGAATGAAACGAAACAACCTTTTCCCTCGTATTTGTTATTTCACACCATGAAATACTCTCTTTTACTACTCTCTCTCACGGCCGCTACCCTCACGGCTGCCCCGCAAGATCCTGTCTCTCTTTTCAACGGCAAGGACCTCACTGGTTGGACAGGCGCAGGCTACGTCGTCAAGGACGGTGTAATCACCTGCACCCCCAAGGGTAGGAACCTGACCACCGTCAAACAATACAGCAACTACTCCTTTGAGTTTGAATTCAAACTTCCCCCTGGTGGCAACAACGGTCTCGGTATCCACTACCCTGGAGCTGGAAACCCCGCCTACACTGGTATGGAGGTTCAGATCCTCGACAACACCGCCAAAAAATATGCCAAACTCAAGGAATACCAGTTCCACGGCGGACTCTACACTCTGAAGGCGGCTAAAAAAGGCCACCTCAAACCCGTCGGTGAGTGGAATAAGGAAAAGGTTACTGTCAATGGATCCAACGTCACCGTCGAACTCAACGGAACAGTAATCAACGCAGCCAACCTCGACGAAATCCAAAAGAAATACCCAAAGCATACCGGAGTTAAACGTCGGTCCGGTCACCTCTGCTTCTGCGGACACGGCGACCCCGTTCAATTCCGTGGTATGAAAATCACCGAGCTAGCCAGTGCAGTTCCTGCTGTTGGAGCTCAAAAATTGCCAGCGACACCTCCAAAGGGATTCGCCTCCTTGTTTAATGGCAAAAACCTCACTGGCTGGTTCGGGCACGCAACAAAAGACCCACGCACCCTGTGGAAAATGAGCGATGAAGAGCTTGAGGCTCACAAAAAGGAGACCCGCAAGGATATCAACAAACACTGGAGTGCTGAGAATGGCGAACTCGTCAACGACGGACAGGGCCTCTATCTGACAACCAACAAAGATTACGGCAATTTCGAGCTAATGCTTGAATACAAGACCGTGGCCAAAGCAGACAGCGGTATTTACCTCCGCGGTGTGCCACAGGTGCAAATTTGGGATACCACCAAAGAGGGCGGCAAGTGGGAGCTTGGCGCTGATAAAGGATCATGCGGGCTTTGGAACAACAGCAAGGGAGCACCCGGAAAAAATCCTTCCAAGAACATGGATAAACCCTTCGGTGAGTGGAATAGCGTTCATATTCTGATGGTCGGAAATAAGGTGACTATTCATTTCAACGGAGAAAAAGTGGTGGATACCGCCGTGATGGAGAACTTCTTTGATCGCAAGAACCCGATCTTCGAGCGCGGCCCAATACAGCTCCAGACTCACGGTGGCGAGATCCGCTGGCGCAATGTCTTCATTAAGGAGCTTTAGGCAAAGGTTTGCGCCTTTCGCTTCATTTGATTGCTAGGAGTGTGTCGGAGTTAGCGCACGTTCCGCGGAGAACTCGGCGAGCAAGCGAAGTGACTGCGGGAAGATGATATGGATAATTTCACCAAGCCAGTCGCTTACCAGTGAGATTCCAGAGGGTTTTCTGACCATGGCA
>ENA-OSJC01003449-OSJC01003449.1-marine-metagenome-genome-assembly--contig:-NODE-3449-length-11292-cov-8.092555_pt1 | contig 11292 bp, 10 predicted proteins | sample MGYA00237885_ERZ534234 | MGnify/ENA primary metagenome ERZ534234 (study PRJEB26413, sample SAMN06343907) | marine metagenome | isolation source: coastal waters | place: Atlantic Ocean: West Antarctic... | reverse complement strand
GTTAAACCAGCCATATTTAAAACAGCGCTTTCACTTTCTTCACGAATAACATCCACAACATCATCAATCGTTATCCTCCCTAAAAGAATATTATTTTTATCAACTACTGGCGCTGAGACCAGATCTCTATCCTCAAATATATTCACAACTTCGCTTGCTATAGCATCAGACCTGATTGATGTATAATTTTTATTCATGGATTCTGCTACCGTATTTTCAGGTTCAGCGCACAAGAGGTTTGTAACTAATAAAGTTCCAAGGTAATGATTATATCTGTCTACAACAATAATATTATCAGTATTTTTTGGAATTTCTTGCCTTAATCTGAGGTACTTTAATACTACATCTAGCGTAACATCAGGCCTGATAGTAATAGTGTCTGTATTCATTAAACCACCAGCAGTATCTTCATCGTAGTTCATAACACCCTCTAACCTAGTTCTATATTGGTAATCCATACCCTCCAATGCTTGTCTAACTACCGTTTCTGGAAGCTCGTCTAGCAGATCTGCAAGATCATCAACTTCTAAACCAGCAGTGGCCGCTAATAAGGATTTTTCATCCATAGACTCCATTAGATTATTTCTAACTTCATCTCCAACCTCTAATAATACTTCTCCGTCATTCTTATGATCTAGCATTTCCCAGATTAACCGTCTTTGCCTCGTAGGAGAGCTTTCTAATAATCTAGCAATTTCAGCAGGGTGAAGGCCGTTTAATATTAATTTTGCTTTTAGCATAGCTCCTGAATTAAGAGACTCAGTAATCGCATTAAGCTTTAAAACTTGGGTTTCATTTGACATTATATTAATCTCGGGTTTTCTCTATAAATTTTTCGTCGTCATTTAGTGTAACAATATTTACAGAAAACTCTATTTTGTTTTTCTTTCTGAAGAAGAAAATAAGTTTAAAGATTGTCGGTATTTTGTAACAGTTCTCCTTGCTAAATTAACACCTTCCTCTGCAAGTATTTTTGTAATTTTATTATCACTAAAGGGCTTTAATTTATTCTCGGATTTAATAATTTTTTTTATTTTTTGTTTAATAGATTGTGAGGAAAAATTTTCCCCAGAATTATTAATTATAGAACTTGAAAAAAAGTATTTTAATTCAAAAACACCATAAGGTGTTTCCATGAACTTCCCAGCAGTTAATCTTGATACTGTTGACTCGTGAACGCCTATATCATTAGCAACTTCCTTAAGGTTCATAGGAATTAATTTTTCTGAGCCGCCTTCAAAAAAATTAATTTGTTTTTTAAAGATACACTTTGAAAGACTTAATAGGGTGTCGTTTCTATAGGTAATATTTTTTATAAAAGACTTCGCTTCCTGAAGATTTAATTTTAAATATTGTTTATCTGAATCCGATATATTTTCTTCACTAAATCTCACATACTTTTCATTTATTTTAATTACAGGTGAAATAATTTTATTTGAATTTATAGTCCAATTAGAGTTTTTCTTTAAAACTTTAATATCTGGAATTATATAATTATAATTTTTCTTAGTTTCTACAGCAGTTCCAGGCCTAGGATTCTGACTTTTAATAGCCTCATCAAGAATAAGAATATCTTCATATTTAAGATGTAAATTTTCACCAATATATCGTAATTGACCCTCTGTATACTCTTGAAAAAATTCATTAATTATTATGCATGATTTTTGAATCACACTACTTTCCAAATCACAATTTTGCAGCTGGATAACTAATGATTCTTTTATTCCATTTGCACATGTCCCAACTGGATCTAAATTCTGCATTAAATGTTGCACAGCTATTAACTCGTCTACTGTTATGTGTGATTCGTCATAAACATCATCAAAAATTTCAAAAATATTCTTTATTAGATAACCATCATCATTTACATAGTCCACTATAGTCTTGGCTAAAGATTTATCGTTATCACTTATATTTAGCATTTCTACTTGCCACAATAGGTATTTCTGCAAAGTATCTTCCTCAGTAGCAGTCTTTTCTATAACTTCAGAGATTGACAAAGTATTCTTATTGGTGGCAACGTAGGTTTGGTCGTAATGAGAATAATGTTCTAAACAATTATCTTCTTCATAATCATCGCATAAATCTTCCTTCTCTATCAATGGATTTGATTCAAAAATATTTTGTATTTCTTGATTAATTTCCACAGCGGAAAGTTGTAGAAGTTTGATTGCATTTTGTAGCTGAGGAGTTATTGAAAGTTTTGATGAAATTTTTGAAGTAAGATTAATTTTCATATTTAATTTTCTGTTATTACATTGTAAAGTTATCACCAAGATAAACTTTTTTCACTTCCTCGTTTTTCAAAATTTCGTCTGATTTTCCTTCGGCAATAACTTTACTATTATTTAAAATATATGATCTGTCGCAAACATCTAATGTTTCTCTCACATTGTGATCTGTAATTAATATACCGATATTATTATTCTTTAGCTCCTTTATTATCTCTTGAATATCTATTACTGATATCGGGTCAATACCGGCAAATGGCTCATCTAGTAATATAAATTTAGGGTCAGAAGCAAGAGCTCTTGCAATTTCCACCCGTCTTCTTTCCCCACCAGATAAACTTATACCAGCTGTATCTTGTATATGATCTATATTAAATTTTTTTAATAAATCAAATAATTTATTATGTTTTTCTAGTGTGCTAAGATTTTTTCTTAATTCCAGTATAGCTAATATATTGTCTTTAACACTCAAACCTCTAAATATTGATGGTTCTTGAGCAAGATAGCCAATACCTAAATTTGCCCTCTCATCAATCGTTAGCTTTGTTATGTTCTTTTTGTTGATAAAAATATTACCAGACTGAGGATTTATCAAGCCCGTGATCATATAAAAGCAGGTTGTTTTTCCAGCTCCATTAGGTCCGAGTAACCCCACAACTTCTCCTGTATTCACTTCAAGAGAAACACTAGAAACAATTTTTTTCGAATCATAGGATTTTGATATTTTTTTAATACATAATTTATTCATTATTTTTTTGGCTCTAATGTCATTTTCACTCTTGATTTACCTTCTTTATCACCTGCAATAATATTCTCATTATCTGTTTTGTAAATTATTTTATTACTTTTAACAATGTTATTTGACTGAACAAGAATTGCTTGATTTAAAAAAATTATCTCAGAGCTTTCTAGGTAATATTGAATATCTTTTGCCTCACCATTTACTATTTTTCCACTATCTGTTTTTTGCTTATAAGTAGCTTTATCGCCTGACATCTCCATTGTATTTATCACGTTATTTTTTGAAGTAACTATTAATAAGTCACCTGTTAATAGAATAGTTCCTTGAGTGACAATAACATTTCCACGATAAGTGCTTTTTTGTGTTTCTTCATCCCATTTGGCAGAATCAGACTCTAAAAAAACAGGTTTATCCCTATCAAGACTTTCTGCATACAATAAAGAATTGCTTAAAATAAGAGCGGTAATTAAATAAATCTTAAAATTATCTAACATGCCTTCCTCTAGTGTTTTCAAAAATTACAAATTCACCTTTAACTAAGCTGCTTTTCATTCCCTTCCCATTTAAGTATGAATTATTTTTTTTTATAAATACCTCTGAGTCAGTAACAGCCAGTTGCTCATCAAGGTAGATATATATTTCATCCGTGTTTAATTTGAGGAAGGGCTCGTTTACTTTCTCTTTAAAGTACATATTAACGTCACCAGATAATTTTATATTATGCCTCTTATATGCGATTTTTCCGAACTTAGAGACGATCTTAGTTGGCGGTTTATCTTTCCTGAAAAGTAAAATACTTGGGCTCTCGGCTTCAATGACTTCATTGTCAAAGTATTGTCGCATAATCGGACTTGAGACTGTATACAAAGGAATACCATTATTATCCATAGCAATATATTTTACTTTATTAAATAAGTTATCTGGCGTTGTTCTGATGACGCTAGATTCTATATTTAGAGAATTTTCGGCATTATTATTTACAAATAAGGCGGCTGCGCACCCGATAATAATAATTAGGAAATTCAGTAAATTTTTTTTAATAGAATTCACGACTTAATTAATCCCTGTTTCCATTAAAATATGCATATTTATTACCCCAATTATTTTATTCTTTATGTCTAAGACTGGCAGTGAGTTTATTTTATTATGATTCATTAAATCTAGGACATCAGCTGCATAATCTTCTGCGCTGCAAGTTAAAAATTTTTTAGTCATAATTTTCTCTATAGGGGTTTCATGTATATCAAGTAATTTATTGATCGCTCTCCTTAAATCCCCATCTGTAAAAAAACCTACCGCATTATTATTATGATTAGCAATTATTACGCAACCCATATTTTTATTTGTCATTTCTATTAATACATCTTTTAATTTTTTTTGATTTTTGATTAGTGGTATATCTTTACCACTTCTCATAATATCTTTAATTTTCAAATTTAGATTTTTTCCTAAACGACCGCCCGGATGATTTTTAGCAAATTCTTCGGATTTAAAGTTTCTCATTTTCATTAAAATAATTGCAATAATATCGCCTAACACTAATGTTACAGAAGTGCTTGAGGTTGGAGCTAAATTGAGTGGGCACGCTTCTTTTTTAATATTAATACTTAATGAAATATCTGAATCTTCATAAATTCTTGATTTTTTACTGCCGCAAAGACTTAAGATTGAACACCCAATCTTCTTTAGATTGGGTAGAATAGAAATAATTTCAGGAGTGCATCCTGAATTAGATATTAAAAGTATCGTATCTTTTTTTGAAATTACGCCTATATCGCCGTGCATCGCTTCACTTGGGTGCACGAAGAAAGACGGTGTGCCAGTACTTGAGAAAGTTGCTGCTAATTTGTTTGCTATGTGACCAGATTTGCCAACGCCAATAATTATTAATTTACCTTTACAGTTATAAATCGCATTACATAAAAGGTATAAATTTCTATCCAAATTTTTCTTAAGGCTGTTTATAGCAGAAACTTCAGATTTGATAACTTCTTGGGCTATTTTTAAAGCCTCACTTTCATATAGTTTAGACATAAGCTTTTTTAAAAAAATGTTTATTTATTATATAAGATAATATAAGTTATATCTCATAAATTCTATAAGAATGCTGCTATAAAAATGATATAATGATAAAACTAATCTCATTCTAGGGAACTCAATTTACTTATTTTATGAAAATTATAACCAGCACCGTAAGCTTTTATGACTATTTAATAGTAAAAAGACCTTACTTTTTGCTTTTTTCGGCACTATTAATAATTGCCTTCTTTTCCCTTAGTATTCCGGATTTTAAAATGGATGCTTCAGCGGACTCTCTTGTATTAGAAAACGATCAGGCGTTGAAATATTATAGAGCTACTAGTGCGAGATACTCTACAGAAGATTTTGTTGTTATAACATTTAAGCCCCACAAAGGAATCTATAATAAAGAATCTTTAGATTTATTGGATAATTTAGCTAAAGATTTAAAATCCAGCGTTTCTGATGTAAGTAATGTTCTAACTATTCTAGATGTACCATTGCTAGATAGTCCGAAAATAGGGTTCACTGATCTATCTAAAAAACAAAGAACGCTAAGATCTAAGGGTGTTGATATGGACTTAGTAAAGCAAGAGTTTTTGACGAGCCCATTATATAAAAATCTTCTAATGAGCGAAGACTCCTCAACAACTGTTGTTGTTGTAAACTTTTTAAAAGATAAAAAATATTATGACTTGCTGGGTGAAAGAAGTGGTTTGAGAGAAATTAGCCTCACAAGAGATTTAACTGAGATAGAAAAGAACTCTTTGCAGAAGGCGGAGCTAGGATTTAAAAACTATAGTTTTGACCGCGCAGCAAAAGAAAAAGATAATATAAAAAAAATTAGAAAGGTTATTAGTCAGTATAAAAATAAAGCATCTATGTTTTTAGGTGGCGTGCCAATGATAACTTCTGATATGACGGATTTTATAGCGCAGGATATTAAAAAGTTTGGTGTAGGTGTATTTATTTTTCTTGTTTTAATATTATCTTTGATTTTTAAAAGCATAAGGTGGGTAGCTATTCCACTATTTGGCTGCATTATCTCGGTAATTTTTGTCAGTGGTCTTGCGGGTTATATTGACTGGCGCATAACAGTTATATCCTCTAATTTTGCAGCGATACTATTAATTATAACTATGTCCATGACAATTCATTTGGCAGTTAGATATAGAGAGATTAATGCTAAAAAATTAAATTCTAATAAAAAAGACATAGTAATTGAAACAATTCACTACATGTTTATACCTTGTGTTTATACGTCATTAACCACAATTGTGGCCTTTGCATCATTGGTCGTGAGCGGAATAAGACCTGTAATAGATTTCGGTAATATGATGACAGTTGGTATCAGCTCAGCCTTTATTATCACTTTTATAGTTTTTCCAACGATTCTAATGATTTTGCCAAATGAAGATATTGAAGAAAAGAACGATATCACAAAAAATATCACAAATAAATTTGCAATATTTTCCATAGAAAATTATGGAAAAATTATTTTTATGGCATTTTTAATATTCATCATAAGTATCTTTGGTATGACAAAAATAAAGGTAGAAAATAGATTTATTGATTATTTTCATTCTGATACTGAGATTTATCAAGGGATGCTTGAGATAGATAAGAAATTAGGCGGCACGACGCCTTTTGATATTATTATTGATAAACCTTATGTTGAGAATGTTGATAGCGAGATATCAATTGATGATGATATAGATTTTGATTCTTTATCTGATTTATTAGGAGACACAGAGGAAGATATTGAGGGTTATTGGATAAGCAATCCTAAGTTAAAAGAAATAGCAAAGATCCATGATTATCTAGAAGCGCAGCCAGAGACTGGGAAAGTATTATCAATCGCAACTTTATATAAGCTTGCAATTGGTTTAAATGATGATGAGCTATTATCAGATCTCCAAGTTGGAGCAATCAAAAGCTCATTATCTGAAGAGGTAAGAGAGGTATTACTAGATCCCTATTTATCAAAAGATGAAACCCAAACTAGAATAACATTACGAGTAATAGATTCTGATAAAAACTTAAACAGAAAAGAATTTATTGAAAGGGTGGAATCTTTTCTTTTAAAAGAAATGCATTACCCAAAAGAAAGGTTTAATACTACTAACATGCTAGTTTTATATAATAATATGCTGCAGAGTTTATTTTCATCTCAAATACAAACTATTGGCTTTGTATTTATTTCTATAATGTTTATGTTTATTATTTTGTTTAGGTCATTCTATTTGGCTGTAATAGCAATAATACCAAATATCCTTCCGGCAACTTTAGTGTTGGGTTTTATGGGTTTAAAATCAATACCTCTTGATTTGATGACTATCACGATCGCAGCTATAAGCGTGGGGATAGCGGTAGATAATACTATTCACTATGTGATCCGATTTAAAAGAGAGTTTTCAGAAAATAAAAATTACACTAAGTCTGTGAAAATTTGCCATGGCAGTATAGGTAAAGCCATGTATTACACCTCATCAATTATTGTGATTGGTTTCTCTATATTATCTTTATCTAATTTTATACCAACTATATATTTTGGTTTGTTGACAGGATTAGCCATGGTGGCTGCACTTTTAGCTTCTTTAACTCTACTTCCTGCTTTATTGATCTTATTCAAACCACTAGGTAAAGAAAATAATTAGGATGTTTCTTGATGAAGTGCGTATTTATGTGGAATAATGCAGCATGAAAAAATTAAAAACATTTAGTCTTGCGCTTCTCCTTCCTTTGATATTTATGAATACATCAGTATCTTATTCTGATGCCACTGCCCCTGAGAATATAATACTATCCGCAGCGAATAATTTATTTGCAGATGTTGAGAAAAATAAAGAAGTATACGAAAATGATATCTCATCATTTTATGGCAGAGTTGATAAAATTTTAACACCAATTATAGATTTTGATATTTTAATTAAAAGTATTACCGGGAAAAAGAAATATAGTGATATGCCGGTTGCATTAAAAAATAGATTCAAATTAGCATTAAAAAACCAGTTAATTAGAATATATGCAAAAACAATTGTGGAATACGCAGATTCTGAAATAACAATTATAAGCGCTTCAGAAAATAAAGGTTTTTATTTGGTAAAAACTGAGCTCTCCATAGGTAAAGGAAAGCCAGGTTTTCAGGTAATATACGTCATGAAAAAATCTTCGGGATCATGGAAAATAGTAGAGGTTGTTGCAAATGGTATAAGGTTAGTAAAAAGCTTGCGTAAAAGTTTACTTCCAGAAATTGAAGAAAATGGAATTGAGTCCGTAGTAAGTAGATTAGAGTCAGAGTCCTAAATATGGAAAAATTACTAATAAAAGGCGGTAGCGCTTTAAAAGGTGAGGTGAGAATATCTGGCGCTAAAAATTCTGTCTTACCTATATTAGCGGCAAGCTTATTAAGCAGTGAAGAAGTCATTATCGGGAACGTTCCTCATCTCCAAGATGTCACAACAACTATCTCACTTCTTACTGAAATGGGAGCCACTATATCTATAGATGAAAAAATGAAGGTGAGTATTAACGCGGCATCTGTAAATAGTCTCTATGCTCCATATGAAATGGTTAAAACCATGAGAGCTTCTATTTTAGTGTTAGGGCCACTACTTTCTCATTTTGGGAAAGCAAGAGTCTCTTTGCCTGGCGGATGCGCTATTGGCTCAAGACCAGTAAATCTTCATCTGGAAGGATTAAGAGCAATGGGTGCAAATATTAAAGTTGAAGATGGTTATATAATAGCTAAAGCAAAAAAGCTTAAAGGCGCAAAAATTACATTCCCAATAGTAACCGTCACAGGAACAGAGAATATAATGATGGCTGCAGCCTTAGCTGCCGGCAAAACAGTAATTAAAAATGCAGCAAAAGAGCCAGAAATAATAGATTTGGCAAACTGTTTAAGATTAATGGGCGCAAATATTGAAGGAGATGGTTCTTCAACTATTACAATCGAAGGAGTAGATGAGCTAAGTGGATGCCATTACGATGTATTGCCCGATAGAATTGAAACTGCTACATTTTTAGTGGCGGCAGCTATAACAAAAGGAAAGCTTACTTTAACTCATACAAGACCAGACACTATTAAAGTGATTATTGATAAACTAAAAAAAGCTGGTGCAGATATTCAAGTAAAAAATGATATTATTAATATAGATGTTAAGTCGCAACTAGATGCAGTGAATATAATAACTAATCCGTACCCAGATTTCCCCACAGATATGCAAGCTCAGTTCATTGCTTTAAACTCAATATCTAAGGGGAAAAGTAAAGTTATAGAGACGGTTTTTGAAAATAGGTTTATGCATGTCCAGGAGTTAGTTAGAATGGGGGCAGACATTGAAATCAATGGAAATACAGCTAGTATAAAAGGCGTTAGAGGTCTGACAGGAGCGCCCGTGATGGCAACTGATCTCAGGGCCTCCGCAAGCTTGATTTTAGCTGGATTAGTTGCAAAAGGAGAAACTATAGTAGATAGGATATATCATATAGACAGAGGATATGAGTGTATCGAGGAAAAATTAACTAAAATTGGCGCGAGCATCAAGAGATTACCAAAATGAATTTGAAAGATAATATTGTGATAGCAATATCAAAAGGAAGAATTTTAGAAGAGGGTATGGAGCTCTTAAAGAAAATGGGTGTTGAAACAGTAGATAATATGAGTGATTCCAGAAAGCTCATATATCAAACAAACAATAGCCTGTTAAAATTAGTAATTGTTAGAGCTTCCGATGTGCCAACTTATGTTGGAAATGGAGCTGCAGATATGGGAATAGTTGGGAAAGATACTTTGGTAGAATGTAATTTAAATAATATATATATACCGTTAGATTTAAATATATCAAAGTGTAGAATGTCTTTAGCAGCGTTACCAAATTGTAAGCCAGGAGCAAGAATTAAAGTTGCAACAAAATATGTAAATTGCGCTAACGACTACTTCAATAAAAAAAAGAAACAAGTTGATATAATAAAATTATACGGATCAATGGAGTTAGCACCTATACTTGGCCTTGCAGACTATATAGTGGACTTAGTGGACAGCGGAATGACTTTAAAAGCTAATGGGCTAGAAGAAATTGATTTTATTTTTGATGTTAGTGCGCAATTAATAAGTAACAAGGCTTCAATGAAAACGAAGACAGAATCTATTGAGAATATTATTAATGCTTTTGAGAAAATTATATAGTGAGTAATTATGACGCTTAAAACAGATGATTTAAGGATAATAGAAACACAAGAGTTAAGCACTCCAGAGGATGTGAGAACAGAGTTGCCTATAACTGAGTTTTCAGCCAAAACCATTTTAGACTCTAGAAAAACTATTGAGAATATTTTAGATGAAAAAGACGATAGAATTTTTGTGGTTATTGGACCGTGCTCAATACATGATCCTGTTGCCGCAATGGATTACGCGAAAAAATTAAAAAAGATATCTCAAGCCGTGTCTGAAAATTTATTCATAATAATGAGAGTTTATTTTGAAAAACCAAGAACTACAGTTGGATGGAAAGGCCTTATTAATGATCCAATGCTAGATGGTAGTTTTGAAATAAACAAAGGCATTAGGGTAGGAAGAAAACTTCTGTTAGATATTGTGGATCTAGAGATTCCAACAGGCACTGAGTATTTAGACCTTATTAGCCCTCAATATATTGCTGATATAATCAGTTGGGGTGCTATTGGAGCAAGAACAACAGAAAGCCAATGTCATAGAGAATTAGCTTCAGGATTATCCTGCCCAATAGGCTTTAAAAATGGTACGGATGGCAATTTACAGATTACTATTGATGCTATAAAAGCAGCATCTGGAGCACATCATTTTCTATCAGTCACTAAAGAAGGTAATTCTGCTATTTTTTCCACCAGCGGGAATCCTTATTGTCACACTATTTTAAGAGGTGGGAGTAATAAGGTTAATTATGATGAGAAAAGTATCGATGATGTCTCGGCAAGGCTTGATAAGGCAAATTTACCACAGCAAATTATTGTAGATTGTAGTCATGCAAATAGCCTTAAAGATCATAAGAAGCAAATGGTAGTTGTGGATAATCTTGTTGGACAACTAAGTCATGGTGAAAAAAGAATTAAAGGATTAATGATAGAAAGTAATTTGGTTGAAGGTAATCAAAATATTAATGATCCAGACCTTGTGTATGGAAAAAGCGTTACTGACGCGTGTATTGGTTGGGAAGATACAGAAAAAGCTTTATACGCATTGTCGGACGCTATTAAAAAACGAAGAGTTAATGCTTAATATTAAAAAAATAAGTTCCGCTGATAAAAATTTTTCTGAGA
>ENA-OSJC01003445-OSJC01003445.1-marine-metagenome-genome-assembly--contig:-NODE-3445-length-11305-cov-4.696651_pt1 | contig 11305 bp, 8 predicted proteins | sample MGYA00237885_ERZ534234 | MGnify/ENA primary metagenome ERZ534234 (study PRJEB26413, sample SAMN06343907) | marine metagenome | isolation source: coastal waters | place: Atlantic Ocean: West Antarctic... | reverse complement strand
AAAGAAAAGGTGAATTAATATCTAGAGACGCTGAAAAAGACAAAACAGAAACATTACTAGGCATGTCGCAACAACGATTAGGTGCAGCAAATAAAGCAAGACAAGATGCTACTAATAGTATAGTAGGTGGTGTTACTGGAGTAGTTGGTGCAACATTAGGAGGGTTTGCTTCTGGAGCAATTGATAAGGGTGGTGCTTTTGGAGAATTTTTAGGCGCACCTGGAAACGGGGCTTAACGGATAAATAATAAAATTATGAATATAAATTTAGTAAGAGGTGCCGCTGCGTTAGGTCAGAGTAAGGAATCTACCTGGGGAGCTCGTGCTCAAGCCGTAGCAAAAGAAACAGGGCAAGAGTTAGCTATAATAACCGCTCAAAATATGGCTAAAAAAGCTTTAGTTAATACTAAAGTAGGTGCTTATATAAATTCATTAAACTCTGATATTGATTTAACTCAATTAACAGGAGAACAAAATTCAGCAGTTTCTAACTACTTAGTAGAAAACAAACAAAAATATGCAGAGTATGCTACTCAAATAGCTAAAATAGATGATCCTTCTTCTGGGATGTACATGGAACTTAGAGACAAAATGAATGGTATTCAAAGCAGCTTTAGGAATTTAGCAGGTCAAATGGGTACATACAAGCAAGAAAAAATAGCTTATTTAAAAGATTTTGATGATCAACGATTATCTGATGGTAATAAATTAGGTGCTTTAAAAAATGCTGGTGATATATTTACAGATCAAGGCATAATGGGAATTGGTGAAGGAGGTAACTTAAACTTTTGGAATGAAGGTGATGGTAAGTATTCTAACTATGCTTCTATAGAGAAACCTTTCTTAAAAGACTTTGCTTCTGCCGATAAAATTTTGCAGCTAAACGAGAGCGTGTATAGCGCAGGTAAATCTTTAAGTGGCGCTAGACAAAATATGGTTAGGAATAAATTAAAGAACATGATAAATTCAGGAGGTAGAGATACATTGCTGTCTTTAGCATCTGATGATTTTTTAATTGAAGGTGGTTTAAATTTAGAAGATCCATCACTTTTCGAACCGGCTAATGAAGATTTATTAAGAGAACAAGTTCTTGATAGTTACATGAATGCAATGGTAGATAGTGCTGCTCAAGGTGCTGCTGAAAAAAGACCAGCAAATAGTGGAAGCGGAAGAAAAGGAAGCAAGACTGGTTTTAGCGGAGCATTAAATGATGAAATTGATTTATCAGGTCCTGTTATTAATAAAGCAATGGGATTCTCTGAGTTAGCAAATGAAACTCCTGGTATTAATAAAAACAACAATATAGTTAATCAAATAAATGCTATAGATCCTACATCTAAATCAAATCCTTATATTAGTAGAGATAGAATGCTTGCTCGATGGGCTGCGGGAAATAATTATGATTCAGACGAAATGGAAGAAGCGGATGTAGAGTTTACTAAAGAATACGGTAATGCTCAAATATTCAAGTTTAATGCTTCAAATCCCGCGGATTCTTATGGAACAAATATAGATGTAAATAACCCTCAAGCTTTATATGAATTTTACATACAAAACTCAGGCTTCTCTGGCAAAGCTCAAAACTATCATTTAGGTCAATACGAAACTTATAGCGGCAGAGGTCAAAAGCAAGAGCAGAATAATGAAGAGGTAATAGTTAAAGAAGAAAAAGTAGAATCAACAGGTAACTTCGGTTAAATCAAATTTTATGGCAGACGATATTTTAAAAAACATATGGAACGAGTTATCTTCAAAAGGTAAAACGGATTCAGACTTTGATGCATGGCAAACAAATCTAAATGAAAATGAAGATGTGCAAGCTAATGTATACAATTATTTAAAGGATAACGATTATACAAAAAGCGAATTTAGCGAATGGAAAAGCAATGCTCTTGTAGCAAAGACAAACGACTCTGCAAGTGCGGATCCAAGTGTGGAGTCAGGAAAAAAAGATACGGGTTCAGAATCGGAAAGTGGTTTATCGGCTTGGCAATCGATTAAAAATTCTTTCTCTAACATGGGAGAGCAAATAGGAGATGTATATGAATTCTGGTTTACCGACGAAGGAGCTAACGCTTCTTTAGATATAGCTACCAATGCAGTATATTCTGGTTTATTTGGTCAAGAAGGTGTTGATAAATTTGTTGACGGTAAACCTCAATGGCTAGTAGAAGGAATAGGATCTAAAGATATGCTTGAAGAAGGTGGGTCTTTAGATAAATATAAGGAAGAAAAATTACAATCCAAAGAAACATTAGGTATTATTGAAAGTGTTAAAAACGGTGATGTTGGAGGAGCTTTAGCTGGGGGAATAAATGCTATTACTAGTATGATAGGTAGTGTCGGTTTTGGTGCTGGTACATTAGGTACTGGTTTTTTTATGGATTATGTTGCTGAAAACTACGTAAATTTTAATAAATTAAAAGCTGAAAACTTAGGTGTTACTTTTGATGAATTAGTTTTATCAGATCAAGCCGACGAAGCAATACCTATTGGTATGGGAGCTATATCTACTGCCTTAGAATTTATAGGTCTTGGAGCAGTTGCTAAAGGGGCGAAAGGTGCGTTAAAAGGATCTGGAGGAAACAGCTTGATGGGTATGGGTAGTAAATATCTTGCTGAAAAACTTATATATAATAAAGGAGCAAGGTCTGCAATGAATATGTTTGCTACTGGAGCAACTGAATTTACTACAGAAATACTACAGCATGCTGCTGATGAGGTTAACAATAATTTAGGATCTGTAGCTGGCACAGATAATGAATCTCAAATAATGAAAACAATTGTAGATGCCATAACTAGTCAGGAAGGATTGGAAGCTGGTATTCAAGGTTTTATAGGTGGTGGTGGAATGACTGCTTCTACTTATTCAGTTAAGGCTATGAATTCTATTAGAACCACTGTTGATGGTGATGCTGTGAATAAAAACATAAATAAATTAGCTTCACTAAGAACCAAATATAATACCACTAACGATAAGCTTGTTAAAGAAGGTATTCAAAAAGAAATAGATTTAACAGAAAGTAACATTGCAGATTCAGTAAGAAAAGGTAACGACATATATAATAGCTTAAGCAAAGAGCAATTAAGTGAAGTTGAAAGCCTAACAGATTTAGCGGATGCTGCGGCTTATAAAATTACTGAGCTTAATAAAAAGTTTAGAAGAGGTGAAATTACAGAAGAGCAATACAATGCTGGAGCTACAGGATTTAAAGCAGAATACGATGCTTCCCGTAAATCTCTTGTTAACATGGAGCTTGATAAAAATATAGAATTTGCTAAAACGGAGGCTGAAAGCAGAGGCTTAATTTTTAAAGTTTACGAAAGTACAAAAGCAATACAAGGAGCGGTAAACAAACTTAAGAATGTATCCGCTAAAGATAGAAAAACATTTAAAGATTCAAAAGGTAATATTCACGGATTCTCCATTGGCAATCAAATACTAATAAATAAAGAAGTTGCAAGAGAACAAGGAGCAATAAATGTAGGAGCTCACGAAGTATTACACCCTGTTTTTAATAAACTTATAGGAGATTCAAAACAACAAGGTAAAATTGTAAAACAATTTAGAAGAGCTATGACTTCTTCTCAAAGAGCTTTTGTAGATAAATCAATGAGAACTAGAGGTTATACTACAGCTAATCAATACAATACTGAATATATAAATGTTTTTGCAGATGCTTTAAGAAAAAAACAAATTAACTATGATAAAACCACTTTTGAAAAAATAAGCGGTGCTATCACAGGTGTATTTAAAAGCAAAGGTTATGACAATATATCTTTTGAGTCTGGTAAAGATGTATATAACTTTGTAAAAGAATATGATATAAGTGCAGAGCAAGGGTCTTTAACAGAGGCTGCATCTAAAGCTTTAGGTAATATAGATTTATCTGATTCTTCTTCAGTAGATATGAATTTATCTAAAACTTTAACGCCGGAACAAAGTACTGAAACATCGGCTGATATAGCTAGTATTAAACAGTTAGCAGAAGAGAATGCAGCGTTAGCTAAAAAGTATAATAAGGAACCTATAAAATCTCCTAAGCAGACTAGATTAGAACAAAAAGTTTTATCAAGCATTAAAGAAATCATAGACAAAGTTGTTACAAATAGAACAAAGGCTTTATATGATCCAATTGCAGACGATGCAAAAAGAAATGTAACTAGGGATTCATTTAAAGAATCTATGCGTAGTGACATTGAAGCTATGACTTTGAATGAGTATAACGGTTCCCAGGAATTAGAAAAATTTATAGTAAACAGAAGTTACTTAAGAGCAAATGATTTAGCTAAAAGATTAGGTATAGAATCTCAAGAAGATGGTGGTATTAAAAAGGATGTAGATGCAGCAAAAGATATTGTTTCTACAGTGGATACACAAAGCGTTGATAGATCTGGAACAGTAGAGCGTGGTCAGGCTACGTTTGATCAACTTGATATGGTTGATGATAAACTTATATCAGAAATAGAATCGGAGCTAGATAAGGAGCTTAAAACACGTGCAGCTAAAGGTACATTATCTGAAATGATTTCAGTTAAAAAAGGTAGAGATACTTATATTATATCTTGGTTAGAAAATTATATAGATAAAACATTATTTAAAAAGATTTTAAAGAAATGGGGAGCTATTGGCGAATCTAAAGGTAAGGTTGTTATACCTGCTGGTTATATAGATTTTTTAAATAGTAAAAAAGCTTTTGACATTGTTACTAAAGCTTTGCCTATAAAAACTATTAAAAAAAGTTATGGTAATTTATTTAAAATAGAAAGATTAGGTAGAGAATTAACTGCTGAAGGTAATCCTATATATAAAATACCGCCTACAGATAAGAAAACGTTTTTAACTTATTTTCTTGACGGAAAAAAGAATACTATATTAGAAAGACAAAAGCAATTAGCCAGAGAAATAATAACTCCTATTACCAAAGAAATAGTAGCTGATTATGTTACTGAAGAAAATTTAGCAACTTTAATGGAAAGACAATCTATTGCTCCAGAAACTGCTATAGATGTAATTAACAAGATAGTTATAGAGGCTCAATTAAATGATTTAGAATCTAAAGTTGATAGATATAAAGGAGAAACTAAAGGTTTTGATGTTATACAATTTTCTTATAATAAAAAAGATTTAAATTCTCTTTATGCTGCTAGTAAAACAGAAATTGATGGACCAGCATTTTTAAAGTTTCCTAAAAAAATAAGAAATTTTATATACAAATTAGTAGATGATGGCAAACTTACTGGAAATTCTTTTGGTGGATTAGTGTATGAATCTTTTTTAGTAAGCGTTTTAAAATCTGTTTCTAGAAAAATACCAGGCTTAAGGGTTGTTTCACAAAGAGGAGCAGGTTATGATAGCACACAACCAGATATAGTTTTAGAATTTACAAAAGATGGTAAAAAAGCTAAAGTTTTAATAGAAGCTAAGAAAGATGTTAATGTTAGATTTGGACAAGTATCTTTAGGTCTAGAAAATGGTATTGTTATATTAAGAAAAAATGGTAAAGTATTAGATCCTTCTACAATGCCTGGAGGATTAAATTTAGTAGCTAGAGCACAACAAGGTAAGGTTTACTTACAGGAAATACTGGATATAATAAATAAGGAAGAAGGTACAAAAATTACTAAATTTCCAATGGGCACATCTATAAGTAAAGAAACTTACGATAAAGCTGTTCAATCTAAAGCATATAAAGATTTTATATCATTAACAGAGCAATTAGATAAATCAAGAGTTGCTGATCATTATAATAAAAAAGGTGTATACTATATTCAGATAGGTAAGAAAGGTTTATATTATATGGGTAAAGATATAAACAACCTGGGAGTTCCTGAGTTAGAAGCATCGTTCAAAGGATCACTTCGTTTTAAAAGAGGTACTACTAAAAACAATAAGGTTTTTATGGGTATAATATCAGAACCGAAAGTTATAGCGAGTACATTAAAAAAATCTCCTTATACTTTAGCTGAAGCCGAAAGCGTTACTGAAATATACGAAAACATGTCTTTGTCTAAAGATTTAGATAACGAATTTAATGATATAGTAGAAGGCGCAACAGGTGTAGAAAGCAAGAAAAGATACTCTGATGCTAAAGGTAAAGTAAGAGGTAGGAACAAAGGTAGATTTAAGTTTTTTATTCCACCATCCGCTGATGATTTTGCAGGTCTTTTAAGTAGATTACTAGGTACAGGTACTAATGGGGATGCTAATGCAGCTTGGTTTAAAGAAAAATTATTTAATCCTTTTGCTAAAGGTATTAGAGATTTTGAATCTTATAAGCAACAAACTACCGCTATGGTAAAAGCTTTAAAGAAGCGTGTTAAAAATATTCCTAAAGGTTTATCTAAAATAGGTGATACTGGATTTACAAATGAAGCTGCAGTAAGAGTATATCTTTGGGCTAAAGCAGGTGTTGAAATACCTGGTTTATCTAAAACAGATCAAAAAGAATTAATAGATTTAGTAAATAATAGTCCAGGTTTATTAGGTTTTGCTAAAGAATTAGAGCAAGCGTTTAATGGCTACCCAGAACCAGACAATGGATGGCTAGCAGGTACAGTTACTACTGACATTATTAACATGGTTAACACCGCTAAGAGAGCTGAATTTCTACAGGAATGGCAAGACAATGTGGATGTAATATTTTCTAAAGAAAATTTAAATAAACTTAGAGCAGTATACGGTGACAATTATGTAGAGGCTATGGAAGACATGCTTTACCGAATGAAGTCTGGTAGAAATAGACCTTCTGGAGCTAACAAGCTTACTAATAAATTTATGAATTGGATAAACGATTCTGTAGGTACAATAATGTTTTTCAATACAAGATCAGCATTACTACAAACATTATCTATAGCTAACTTTATTAACTGGGGGGATAATAATCCTGCTAAAGCCGCTGCAGCATTTGCTAATCAGAAACAATTTTGGTCAGATTTTGCAATGTTATTTAACTCTGATTTTCTTAAACAAAGAAGATCTGGATTAAAGAATGATGTGAATGCAGATGATATCGCTAGTGCAGCAGAATCTGCTACTAACAAATCAAAGGCAGTATTATCTTCTATATTAAAAATGGGATTCTTACCTACACAAATGGCGGATAGTTTTGCTATTGCAATGGGTGGTGCATCATTTATAAGAAATAGAATTAATAAATACAAGTCTGAAGGACTAGATACTAAAGCCGCTGAACAACAAGCTTTCTTAGATTTTCAAGAAGTAGCAGAAGAAACACAACAATCATCAAGACCAGATAGAATATCGCAACAACAAGCAAGCCCATTAGGACGTATTATATTAGCTTTCGCAAACACGCCTATGCAATACATGAGATTAACTAAAAAGGCTTTCTTGGATCTTAAAAACAACAGAGGCGATCCTAAATCTAATATATCTAAAATAGTTTATTATACTTTTATTCAAAACGTTATATTTTCTAGTTTACAATCAGCTTTATTTGCAAGTTTAGCATTAGGAGATGATGAAGAGGAAATGGATAAAAAGGAACTTAGAATAGCAAACTCAATGATGGATACTATACTTAGAGGTTTAGGTATCTACGGAGCTATAGTTTCTACTGGTAAAAATATAGTAATGGAAATTGATAAACAATCGAAAGCTGACAGACCCGATTTTACTAAGGCTGCAGATAAGGTTCTGGATTTATCACCACCTTTATCTTCTAAAATACGAAAATTACAAAGTGCTGGTAGAGCATTTAGTTATTCTAAAATTAGAGATAGAATGGTTGGTTATGGCTTAGATAATCCTGCTTTTTATGCTGGAGGCCAAGTTGTATCTGCTTTAACTAATGTTCCTTTAGACAGAGCTATTAAAAAGGCAGATAATTTAAGAGTAGCTATGGATAATGACACAAAATTATGGCAATCAATAGCATTGATGTTAGGTTATAGTCAATGGGATTTAGGATTAATTGAAACAGGACCTAAGAAAAAAGGTTTTGGAGAAGTAAAAGAGTGGAAGAAAAAGTGGAAAAAGTCTAACTGGGAGAAATAAAAAAATATGAACTTAAGTGAATTAAAATTGTATATCATAAACGGAAGTACAATAGGTGTAACCACATATACTCAGATTGAGGATTGGTTAAAAATAATATTGTTAGTAGTTACAATAGGTTACACGGTAGCAAAATGGTCTTACGTAAAGAAAAAAGATGATGAATGAAAATAACAAATAATTTTAACTTAGATGAATTTCAATGCAAGTGTGGTTGTAAAATGCCTGAATTTGTAAAGAAAAACGTAATTAATTTAGCTGAAAACTTACAAATAATAAGAAATGTTGTAGGTAGATTAGATTTAACTAATGCTTATAGATGTAGACCTCATAATCTAGATGTTGGAAGTAATGATTCATCTCAGCATCCTTTAGGTAAAGCTGCAGATATTAAATCTAAAAAATTATCTGTTAAAGAATTATCAAAGATAATAGAAGGCTTAATAAAGTCTGAGGAAATTGATCAAGGAGGATTAGGTTTGTATAATACATTTACACATTATGATACCAGGGGAACTAGAGCTCGCTGGTCTAAAACAATAACTAAATAAATATGAGAACAAAAGGAATTGGGCCACAAGGCTTAGGCTTGTTAGGAAACAATGGCTATCACATAGGATCTCCTGCTAAGTTTAAAGAACACAAGATGTATAGCAAATCTGGCAAAGAGGTTAATGCTGAAACAAATCAAGAACACTTAGATCTAAAAGAAGATGGCTACGGTCATGAATCTCCTGCTAAATGCTGGAAAGGTTATAAACGAGTGTCTGGCACAAAGAAAGGTGCTAAGGGTAGTTGTAAAAAGAAATAAAAAAAGGGAGGCTAACTAAACCTCCCAATCTTTCAACTAACTAACTAACTAACTAACTATTTAACCGTCGCAAGCTATGCAATCTTCATTCATCGCTTGCTGCGCAATATCTCCACGTAGAACACTTTCTGTTCTAGTATAATATAAAGTCTTCACTCCGTTTTTCCACGCTTCCATGTGCACTTTGTTAAGCCACTTTGGTGTAGCTTCACTTGGAAATGCTAAATTTAAACTTACTGATTGATCTATATATTGTTGTCTTAATCCAGCTTGCTTAACCAGCTCTAATTGATTTATCTCTTTAAAAGTTTTAAAAACTTCTTTTGCAGGTATATCAAAGCCAACTCTAATATCATCAAGCTGATCAATATCTTGTACTGAGCCTCCGTCAGCAAGTATCTTACCCCATATTTCCTCATTATTTAACTTATGTTTTCTTAATAACTTAACTAATGTAGGATTCTTCCTTATAAAAGTTCCTTTAGCGCTTTGCTCTGTAAATACATTAGCAGCCCAAGGTTCTATCCCCGCAGAAACATTACCGCTAAGCTTACTATTAGATACAGTGGGAGCAACAGCACGCAAATGAGTATTACGCATACCAGTACCAACACACCACAAAGGTTCACCATAAATCTCTGCAAGGTCCATTGAAGCTCGCTCACTTTCAATCTTAATCTGCGAAAAAATCTTCCTAGTTTCAAACTGAGCAAGTAAACCTTCGAAAGGAATACCTTTCTCTTGGAGATACGTGTGCCATCCAAGTGCGCCCAATCCCAGTGCTCTCCCTTTCTGCGCAGATCGAATAGAATTTTCGAATCCGCGTAATCCCTTGGCTCTTTGAATAAATTCCTCCATAACTCCGTCAAGAAAGAATGTAGCGTCATAGATAAGGTTAGTGTCTTTCCACTCTTCATACTTTGCTAAATTTAATGATGATAAACAGCATACAAAACTGTGATTCTCATCTGTGTGTAATGTAATTTCAGAACATATGTTAGTCATATGAACTTTTAATCCGTTTTGTTTATATGCTTCAGGGTTTGCTTTGTTAACATTACCTTTAAACATGATATATGGTTCTCCAGTTGCTTTTCGTTTTCTAAGAAGTTTACTCCATCTATTCCTAGCTTCTGCATCGCCTTGTTCAAGCTTACGCATAAACTTATCACCGACAATTGCGCATTGATGTAAGTTAAGTGATTGTCTATTGACGTCACCTTTTGGTTCTCTAATTTCAAGCCAGTCTTCAAAATCATCGTGCTCAATGTTAATGTTAACGGAAGCAGCTCCTCTTCGGACAGATCCTTGATTAGTTGCGAGTATTGTTGAGTCATAAATTTTAGCGAAGGGTACAACTCCATCTGATGTTCCATTACCTGTTATTTTAGCGCCAGCGGGCCTGATCTGATTAATACCAATGCCAACGCCTCCTCCATGCTTAGCTAGCAACATCATTTCTAAATTCTTTTGACCTATGTCTTGGATAGAGTCTGCAACATCAATGCCAAAGCAACTGATAGGGAGGCCACGATCAGTACCAGTATTAGATAAGACCGGACTGGCAAGACATAGCCATCCATTCCATATGTAGTTAAAAAACGTTTCAGCCATTTCAGGCTTATATAACCTACGAGCAACTGTTTTAGAGACTCTTTGGTATGCTTCTTTAGGCGTTTCTCCGTCGAATAAATATCCCCCGGATATAGTCTTCTTGTATACGTCTGTATTACCCCACGAAGGGTAATCTTCTCCTTTGATCCATTCATTGTTCCACATATTATATTTCTAGTTTTTTCTCTTTGACTTCTTCATTTGCTTTAGCATCTCTTTCCTGTAGTTGTTTAACAACTTTATCCCACTCTTTTTCTCCAATATGTAATTGAAAAGCAGTTAAAGTACCTTGAGCTAAACTTGCATTTTGTTGAATTTCTTTTATCAACTGTTGAACTACTCTAGTTAAAGCTTCTACTTTTAGTTTTAATTTATTTTGTGACATATTTAATTATTTTTTTTAACTGGTTTTACTCTAGGTATAGTATTCATTGGCTTGTAAGGCTTAATCACTGTTGGTACATTGATTGGCTTAACAACAAATGGCTTTGTATTAGAGCTAGGCTTGTTATATGGACGCGCGTTAGATGTTCTATTAATATATGGAAATGGATATGAATTATAATTTCCAGGATACCAGTTCTGTCTAAATCTAAACTGATCACGGTCCATTAGTTCTCGTATTCTGCCATCAAGTATTCTAAATTTAAAATCTCTAACCGGCACCGCTATAGTGTCTCCGCTCTCCGCTATTGTTAATATACTTTTTATTCTATAATCTGTTGAGAAATTATAAGTACTACCACAAGATGTAAGCATTAATGTTAATGCTATAATTATTAATTTTTTCATATTTTTTTTTTATTTATTTATTTATATAAATCGTTATATATTTTGTTGTTTGTTATATTTATTTTACCA
>ENA-OSJC01003443-OSJC01003443.1-marine-metagenome-genome-assembly--contig:-NODE-3443-length-11306-cov-14.345178_pt1 | contig 11306 bp, 17 predicted proteins | sample MGYA00237885_ERZ534234 | MGnify/ENA primary metagenome ERZ534234 (study PRJEB26413, sample SAMN06343907) | marine metagenome | isolation source: coastal waters | place: Atlantic Ocean: West Antarctic... | reverse complement strand
TGACGGCTCACTAAGAGCAAAGCTAATCGACAATGAAAGAGCTAGTGCGAAAATCGATAGACAAAAAAAACCCCTCAATTAAGAGGGGAAAAATTGTCGGGTTTATTAACTGTAAACTTATTCCGATATCCTCAAGTGACAGTTGGATAATCTATTTTATTACGGAGTTAATTTAAATTCTTCATGTTGTCCAACGCTACAAATTTTTTCTACTCTTGTATCTTCATGTCCTCTTTCATATTTGTAATAATAATATAATCTTTTGGCGTCATCATAATAAACATAATCATCTGTAACTTCTGTTCCACCTACCCAAATTGTATACATTTTTTTACTCCTTAATATGCTTGAATAAATCCCAAGCGTCTTGATTCTTCAGCGTATTTATTAATTGATTTTTTAGCTTCCCAATTTCTATCTCTCTCAATAGGTAAACCAAAGGGTGGAAATTTAATTGACTTTAATTCTGCCAAACTAACATACCCCAACTCTGGGCAACCATGCCCCAAATCACACAACCCAAAAGCAGTATTTGTTTCAGGGTTAATTTCTGTTAGTAACCAAGTGCAAGAACTACCACCAAATAATTTTACAACTGGTGCAACATCTTTGCCATAATTAAATTTATGATTATCAATTAAATCTTTTTCATTTTTGCTTGTTAACATTTTCATAATATTATTTCTCCGTTTGTGTTGGGGGATTTCTCCCCCGTTAAAATTATATTCTGTAAGCGTGATTTGTTCCGCTATCGTATGGCTCAATTCCCCAGCCATGTCTATTCAAAAATTCTTCTATTGCTTCTTCTAAAATTGGGTGATAGCTTCGAGTAAACCATATACCATTTTCTGATTTTTCCTCGTAGAATTCAGCAGTAGTTTTTAAGTGGTCAATTTGTACACCATAGACTCCACCATTATTTGAAGTTAATTTATTCATCATTCCTTTTGCAGTTTTTATTTGAGTAGCCATTTTGTAAATCTCCGTATTATTATAAAAGGTCTTTCTTTGTAACTGAGTCTATTATAACAAATCTACACCTTACTAGTAAATACTTATAGAACCAGATACAACTATTTTTATTCAATCTGGACTAGTAGATTAACAACCATAAAACCCTTTTGTCAGCTAAAATTTACCTGTAGCAATTCACGACATAAGCTCCACGCTTATAATTATATCTTTAATATTTCCTTTATATCTTTTCGTGGTAGATAATCTTTTTATTCCTGCAAATATTGTGTACCCTTCTCTCTTACACTTCACTCTCAGAAATGGGCTCAACTATGCTCCGATGTCGCTAAGTTTCGCAAGAGCATGAAGGATTCGCCTAAGAGTCGGCTCAACTCGGCCTAGCATAAGCCTAGAGTAACTGAACTATCTTACGGTTCTGTTACTGCCAGCCTTATTACCAGTCCTCGCAAAAGCTATGTAGCCAAAGAGCAGGCTTAGTTAAAGGAAAAGGTCAAGAGCACTGCCTTAGATATCTCAGCCTAAGACTAGTGTGGGGGGAGGCTCATGCTACCGTACATACTAATATATTACCTCCAACGCACAAAAAACGAAATATGAAACATAACTACTAGCTGTGCTATAATACTCGCAAGATAACTCTTATACGAGCCTAATGGCATTACCAAAGAAAAAAGCTGGCAACCCTAACTTCCATAAGGGTATGAAACCTTTAGAGGGTGTAGGCAGACCTAAGGGTTCTGTAAACAAATACACTGCTCTAGCTAGAGAATTAATGTCAGACAAATCACCAGAGATTGTGGCTAAAGTAATTGAGAAGGCTATGGAAGGCGATGTAAACTGTTTAAAAATGTGCCTTGATAGGATATTGCCTGTTCATAAAGCGGTTGACTCTTCAAGAACTAAAGCAGACGCACAAGTCATTATTAATGTATCTTCGTTAGATAGCATACAACAAAAAATAGAGATGACCCCAGACGCTGAATTAGTAGAACCAGAAGAAAAATCAGATGACGAGGTAATTGTTTCTATAGATTCATCATCAATGAGTAAAAAATTCGATGGCTGAACTAGACATTAACCTACACCCTGCTCAATTAGAAATATTTAAGTCGGATAAACGATTTAAGATTGTTGCTGCGGGTAGACGCTTTGGAAAGTCCTACCTTTCCGCTTGGTTATTATTAATTAACGCAATCCAGTCTGATTCTAAAGATGTATTCTATATAGCCCCTACATTCCAGCAAGCAAAAGATATTATGTGGGCGATGTTAAAAGAGTTAGGTAGAGATTTAATATTACAAGCCTACGAGAATACTGCGGTTCTTACACTTATTAATGGTAGAAAGATATACCTTAAAGGAAGTGATAGACCAGAAACATTGCGTGGCGTTGGACTAGCATACGTTGTTTTGGACGAATACGCTTCGATGAAGCCTGTGGTATGGGAACAGATAATAAGACCGACTTTGGCTGACGTGGAGGGTCGGGCACTCTTTATAGGTACGCCCGCAGGAAAAAATCATTTCTTTGATTTGTACCAAGACGCACAGGATGACGAGGATTGGGATTGTTTTCAGTTTACCTCTATAGATAATCCTTTCTTATCTGAAAAAGAGATTGCTGCTGCAAGTAAGTCAATGTCTTCAATGTCTTTTAGACAAGAGTTTGAAGCATCTTTTGAAACTTTTAGTGGTGGTATTTTTAAAGAAGAGTGGTTTCAAGAGTCAGAAGAACCAGAAAATGGTAGTTATGTTATAGCTGTTGACCCAGCAGGTTATGAAGATAGTGAGAAAGAAAGAAACTTAAAGCGTTCTAGGTTAGATGAAACCGCTATAGCTATTGTAAAAATTGACCGTGATAAGTGGTGGGTTAAGGATATACTACATGGTCGGTGGAACATTAAAGAAACCGCCAAAAAAATTCTTTCATCTGCGATGAAGGTAGAGTCTACCTCAGTAGGTATCGAAACTGGGGCATTGCGTAATGCTATATTACCTTACCTTGAAGATGAAATGAGGACAGAAAATCAATTTATATCTATTATAGAGTGCCGACATGGTGGTAAAAAGAAATTAGATAGAATCACATGGTCACTACAAGGTAGAATGGAACACGGTCAGATAACATTTAATCCAGATAAAGACTGGAAACATTTTAAAAACCAAATGTTAGACTTTCCAAACAGATTAGCACATGACGATTTGCTCGACTCGTTAGCGTATATAGACCAAGTAAGTGTTGCCGACTTCGCACATACTATAGAGTTAGAAGATGACTGGAGTCCAATGGATGATGTGGCAGGATATTGACGATTTAGAACAACAAGAATATAATGATGTTTGGGAGTTTGCTCAAGATACATCGAATATTAAATTAAGGTATGTGGCTGCTTTGTCAATTATTGCTAACTTAGCAAATGACTTAGACCCACAGTTATTACCTAATGATGAAAATGTAGACTTATCTATATGTAAAATGATAATGGATGGAGCAATTGAAATAGAAAGTTTAAGCGATAGCATACATTAAAAGTAGTTTTTGTGTTATAATCGCCAGCAATTTCTGAGGAAAATCTTATATGCACGATAAGAAAGAATTACAATACCAAGCATTAGCTAGTTGGCTTAACTATAGACTAGATGGTTGGAGAAATCACAGAGAACAAAACTATACTTCTAAGTGGGATGAGTATTATCGTCTGTGGCGTGGTATTTGGAATGAATCTGATAGAACAAGAACAGCAGAACGCTCAAGAATTATAGCACCTGCCTTACAGCAGGCAATTGAATCTTCGGTTGCAGAATTAGAAGAAGCAACATTTGGTAGAGGCAAGTGGTTTGACATCCAAGATGACATGCTTGACCAAGACAATAGTGAAGCTGAGTACATTCGTAATTTATTGCAAGAAGATTTAGAAAAGACTGGTTGCAAAGATGCAATAGCAGAGGTTTTTCTGAATGGTGCTATCTACGGAACAGGTATTGCAAAGATAGTTGTAAATCAAACAGTTGATAGAGCACCATCAGAACAGCCTGTTGAAGGCTCAATGACTGGAATGAGAGGTATAGTTGAATTTGCTTCTATTGATGTAAAGGTTGAACCTATATCTCCAAATGAATTTCTTATTGACCCTGCTGCAAATAGCATTAATGAAGCATTAGGTGTCGCCCACGAAGTAATAAAACCTAGATACCATGTAGTACAGGGTATGCAATCGGGTATTTATCGTGATGTACCGCTTGATGGTGATTATGATACAGTTAACATGGGGTATAGCCCAGATGGCAAACAAGCAGATGAGTCTGATAATGTAAAAATTACAGAGTATTGGGGTTTAATACCAAAACGCTTTATGAAAAAGAATGTTGACAAAGATGACTTTGAATATTCTTCTAAAGACGAACTAGTAGAAGCAGTAGTAACTATAGTAAATGATGAATACATTTTGCGTGTAGAAGAAAATGCGTTTATGATGGTAGATAGGCCTTTTGTTTCTTACCAACACGACATTGTACCAAACAAATTCTGGGGCAGGGGGGTTGCTGAAAAAGGATATAACCCACAAAAAGCATTAGACGCAGAAATGAGAGCAAGAATAGACTCATTGGCTATGACAACTACGCCTATGATGGCTGCTGACGCTACAAGACTACCTCGTGGAACTAAATTTGAGATAAGAACAGGCAAAACTGTACTGACTAATGGTAATCCTAGAGAAGCAATCATGCCTTTGGACATGGGGCAAACAGACCCTAGTACATTTAATCAAGTAGCTAGTTTACAAAACATGATACAGATGGGTACTGGTAGTGCTGACATGGGTCAACAACAAGATACTGCTAGTGGTATGTCAATGATGCAATCAGCGTCTATTAAAAGACAAAAGCGTACTTTGATGAACTTCCAAAACACATTCCTTATACCTTTAATTAACAAAGCTATGTATCGCAAGATACAGTTTGATGTAGATAGATACCCTGTAAGTGATTACAAGTTTGTACCTTATTCTACTATGGGTATTATGGCTAAAGAGTTAGAAATGCAACAAATGGTACAGATGTTACAAGCTATACCTAAAGATTCACCCGCATTTAATGTAATATTGTTAGCTATGATGCAAAATTCTAGCATACATAACCGCGACCAAATAGTATTTGCCCTGACTCAAGGTCAGGAAGTTAATCCAGAAGCAGAACAAATGCAGCAAATGGGTATGCAATTAACTATGCAACAAGCACAAGCAAACATTGCTAAAACACAAGCTGAAGCACAAGAAGAACAAGCTAAAGCACAATTACATATGGCTCAAGCTGGTTCATTACAACCAAATGAAATGGATGCAATAGAACAACAACAAAACATGCAGAAAACTGCACTTAGTTTAGACAAAATGGCTGCTGATACAGATAGACAAAGGTCTGAAACTGCAAGAAATATACCAGAAGTAGACCATCTTAAATCTGAAACAATATTAAACCTAGCAAAAGCTAGACAAGCTGGAACAACAACTAATATAAATACTAGAGTACAATAACTATGCCAAAAACAGACGAGGCTTTCTTATCTGATAGAATAAACATGACAAGAAGCGATGGATGGTTAGATTTAGTAGAAGAAATAGAAAATTTAGAGAGAAGTATTATTAATTTAGATAATATAAACTCTGAGCAAGACCTTTGGGTAATCAAAGGTCAGTTGCGTATTATAAACTTTATATTGAGTTTAGATACTGCAACAACCTTAGGGCTAGAACAACTCCAAGACGGAAATCTAGCGTAATTAAACTTCACAACCCCACGAGGGCGGAGAAAAAATGAGTATAGTAGTAGATGGCACACCAACGCCAGAACAACCCATAACAGAAACGCAGGTAGAAACACAAGCAGTTGCAGAACCAGAACAAGTTACAGAAGTTGATGGTAATGTAGCAGATATACCAGCTAAGTATGCGGGTAAGAGCATGGCAGAAGTAATTGAAATGCATCAGAACGCTGAATCAGCGTTTGGTAAACAAGGAACAGAAGTTGGAGAACAACGGAAATTAATCCAAAGTTTACTTGAGGCACAAAACAAGGCAACTACTGTTGTAGAACCACAAGAGGAAGCAGTTAGTTTTGAAGATGCTTTTTATACTGACCCTGCACAAGCAGTTAACTCAGCTATAGAAAATCATCCAGATGTACTAAAGGCAAGGCAACAAACAGCCCAACAAGAACAACAACAAAAGTTGAATGTACTTGAAAAGGCATATCCAGACTGGGAAAATCGTGTTTCTGACAAGAATTTTCAAGATTGGGTAGGTGCTAGTGAAATTAGAAAAGATATTTTCCGTAAAGCTGACACAGACTATAGACCAGATTACGCAATTGAACTCTTTGATATGTACGATAAAGTCAATATGGTTGAAAAAACCAAAGAGGTTAAGAAAAATGAGAAGGCTAAAGTAGATAAAGCATTACGACAAACTGTATCTGAAACTCGTTCCACACAATCTGTAGGTGGTAAGAAAATGTATAGAAGGTCTGATTTAATCAACCTTCAAATTACAGACCCCAACCGATATGCCTCGCTTGCTGATGAAATTCAAGAAGCGTATGCAGAAGGAAGGGTTAAATAATCATTTAATAGGAGAAGTAATATGGCGTTAGGAACAAATAACACCACGGCTGCCGTAGCCAATAACTTCATCCCCGAGTTGTGGAGCGATGAAGTAATAGGTGCTTATAAATCAAATCTTGTAACTGCTAATTTAGTTACAAAAATTTCTCATAAAGGGAAGAAAGGCGACACTATATACATACCAGTGCCAGCCAGAGGTGCAGCAAGTGAAAAAGCAGCTAATACACAAGTTGTGTTATCAGCAGCTACAAACACAGCAGTAACAGTATCAATCAATAGACACTTTGAATACTCAAAGCTAATTGAAGATATTGCAGAAGTACAAGCGTTAGCATCAATGCGTAAATTCTACACAGATGATGCAGGTTTTGCACTGGCAAAACAAGTGGATAATGATTTAACTAAATTATTTGAAACTTTTTCAAAGACTTCTACTGTAGGTGTAGTAGGTGGTACTGGTGCAGCAATGTATGAAAAAGCAGTAATTGGTAGTAATGGTGCAACACTATATAATGGTGCTTCATCTAATGCTGCTGATATTACTGATGCTGGTATTCGTGCAATGATTCTACAACTAGATGATGCAGATGTACCATTTGATAACAGAGTTATGGTTATTCCACCAATTGTAGCAAGTGATATGTTAGGTATTAGCAGATTTACTGAGCAACAGTTTATTGGTGATGGTTCAGCAATTAAGACTGGTAAGATTGGACAAATTTATGGTATTGATATTTTTGTATCATCTGCTTGTCCTACTGCTACTAGCACAGATAGAGTTGGTGCTATGTTCCATAAAGATGCTTTAGCACTTGCGGAACAAGTAGGCGTTCGTTCGCAAACTCAATATAAACAGGAGTATTTAGGTGATTTGTTCACTTCAGATACTTTGTATGGCACAGCTACACTTCGTCATACTGCTGGTGTTGCGTTTGTAGTTCCAGGAACTTAATTAATTAAGTTGTAGCCCCTTCTAACGAGGGGGTTATTCTGAATTAATTGGAAATAGTTATGCCATATTACGATTACGAATGTAAAAAAGGACATATATTTGAAGAATTATGTTCGTATAAAGAAAGAGAAATAAAAAAAGAATGTCCAGAGTGTGGTACTAAAGGTAAAGTTATTATAAGTGTAAATGATATAAGCCCATCGTTTGGGTATGCACCAACACAATGGAATCAAAGAGAAAAAAAACGCATAAGCGAAACTAAGAACAGTAAATATAAGGATAATTTTAGTGGACATATTTGAAGATACTTGCGAGCACAACTCTACAAACAACTTAGAAATTGAAAGATTTAAAGCTAAGATTATAGAGATTTGGTCAAGAATGTTAGAAGAAACTTACTCTACAAACTACAAAGAAGGTGATGAAGATTCTCCTACTAAAGAAGAGTATATGATTCATAACGCATTAAAGTTTGCAGATGAACCAGAAGCAGAAACAGAATTAGACTCATTAATGGATATGTTAGATGGCTTAATGGAGTCTGATGAAGAGTTAGAAAGCGTACAATCAGAAGGTCAAGCACCTAAATATGGTTCTTCTTCTCTTAAAACAAACAATGAACAAGGTAAAAAAGAGGCAACAGTATATGAATTTAAACACACAAGCACAAAAACTCCAAGCGAATCTAGTTCTGGAATACAAGGTGGCTCGTATGTGGGTACGCCATCTGGTGGAATCAGTAAGAAAAAATCTGACACAGTTGTTACTAAATACGCACCTCTTATTAAAGAAATGCAAGAGCAAATTAGGTCTTTAACAGACAGACAAAGAATTGGTAGAAGAAAAATGAGGTTTAGACTTTAATGCCTAAGTTTAACTGGAAACAAAAAAAAACTATTGCTATGTACTTAAATAAAAGACAAGCATTAGAGGAAAATCCTATTAGCACTTCTGGAATTGAAATATTAATGGAAAATGGAAATTTTTTAGTTAGAGAAACTTCAACTGCTAACGACCTTAAATATATTATTACGGAGTAAATATGTCAACAACTAAAGTATCAGCACTAGCAGAAAAAACCAATACAAACGGTAATGAAGAATTATTAATTAATGATGGTGGTACTTCTAAAAAAGTTATAATTACTAATGTTTTGCCAGATAATTCAGTAAAAGTAAAACATCTTGATTTAATATCTACATCAAGTGTTCCTTCTTTAGAAGCTAAAGGAACATCTGGTTCTACTTCTGGTTATATTAAATTAAACTGCTCTGAAAACTCACACGGTATAAAACTATTAGGGCCTCCTCATTCAGCAACCGCAGACTATACATTAACATTTCCTAATGATGATGGTAATAATGGACAGAAACTAACAACAAATGGTTCAGGTGTTTTAACATGGACTGCTGATGCTAATACTGTTTATACTCACCCTAATCATAGTGGTGATGTTACATCTACTGCTGATGGTGCTACAGTTATTGGTGCTGGAAAAGTTATTACAACTAAGATATTAGATGATAATGTAACCGCAGCTAAGTTAGCCAACTCAATTAACACCGATATTGCTACTGGCGTTACAGCCAATACTACAGCAAATGCTGCCTTACCTAAAGCTGGCGGAACTATGACAGGTAATCTTGTTATGGGTACGAATTTAGTAGATGGTATAGATATATCAGCAAGAGATGCTGTTTTAACTTCTACAACTACAACTGCTGGAGCTGCTTTGCCTAAAGCTGGTGGTACTGTAACTGGCAATATTATACATAACGATAATGTTAAAGCATTATTTGGTACTGGCTCTGATTTAGAAATATATCACAATGCTAGTTCTAGTTATATTAAAGATAATGGTACTGGAAATTTACATATATCTACTAATGGTGCATCAGTAATATTACAAACATCTCAAGGTGAGAAAATGGTTGAGGGAGTTAAAGATGGTGCTGCTAATCTTTACCATAACAATGCAAAGAAACTTGAAACAACTGCTACTGGTGTTACGGTAACAGGTGCTATAGCTGGTGCTACTAATCTTGGAAAGGTATTACAATGTTTACATTATAGCTCTACATCGTCAACTTCCGCCACTAATGCTACAGTAGTAATAGGAACAGTTTCTATAACTAAAATTAGCGGCACTTCAAAACTATTCATTATGGCTGCTGCATATCTAGGACAAAAAACTTCTGCTACTAATACAGACGGAGCAAATCCAACGCTTACTATAAGTAATGGTGCTACTGAAATTTTGAAGTTTTATCATAGTGATGTTCCTATGTGGAGAACTGATGCTAATCACCATGGTGAATATGATACACATCCATACTTTGGTTCACTTCTTTATTCAGTTGCTGCGGGAAGTCATTCTATTTATTTAAAGTTAGGTGCAACAGGTGATGGTGTTTGGGTTAATAGGTCAATAGGTGCTGCTGGTGGTTATGGTGCAACAGGATTAACAGTAATGGAGATAGAAGTATGATAATTTCTTTTTGTGATGCTTTAAGTAGCTTAGTTCCAGGAGCAGGTGTTTCAGCATTTTATAATGACGATGGCTCGCTTAATAGGGTGGTATGGGAAAGTGAAACTGCACAGCCAACAGATGCTGAAGTAAATGCAGAAGTAACTAGACTTCAAGCAGCATATGATGCCCTAGATTACTCAAGAGTTCGCAAAGCTAAATACGACTTGCTTAATCAATTTGAAATGAGATTTGATGACCAAATAAACAGCACAACAACTTGGGTAGATGCAATTAATGCTATTAAAGCAGCACACCCTAAACCATAGGAGTAACGAATGGCAATAGTAATTAATGGATCAGGCACAGTAACAGGATTAGCAGTCGGTGGACTTCCTGATGGAACAGTCGATGCTGGAACACTAGCCACAGATTCAGTAACCGCAGCAAAGCTAGAAGTAAGTGCTATAACAGGTGCTGACTTACCAGCGGGTAGTGTGTTACAAATAGTTAGTACAAAATATGCATCAGCAGTAAATATTTCTTCTACAACATTTCAAAATTCAGGGTTAGGTGCAAATATAACGCCTTCTTCTACTTCTTCTAAAATATTAATAATGATTACAGCATCAGTAGGTGGTGATGGTTATGATAGTTCATATTTGTATGGCGCTCCGTTTAGAGATTCTACAGAATTAATGGAAGTAGCTTTTTGTCGTGACCAACCCGTTAGTAATTACGGAGCAACATCAGAAAGTCTTGCTTTAACATACTTAGATTCACCTTCAAGCACCTCACAAATTACTTACAGACTTAAAGGCAGAGCAACTAACGCTAACCACCAGTTTAGATTTAATTATGTAAGTGGGCATTCAACAATAACACTTATGGAGATAGCGGGATGATAGATACAGTAGATGCATTAAAATCATTAAAGCCAAATTCAGAATGGGTACTTCGTGAAGATGTACTAGAATGGCTAGACTCAGAACAAACTGAACCTACAGCACTAGAACTATCTAATGAAGTAACTAGACTCCAAGCAGTCTATGACTCTCAGCTATATGCTAGAACTCGCAAAGCTAAATACGACTTACTCAATCAAGACGAGATGCGGTATGACGATGTAAAAAATTCAACAACAACTTGGGTAGATGCTATTGATACAATCAAAGCAGCTCATCCGAAACCATAGGAGTAATAGATGTCAACAATTAAATCATCCGCAGAAAACCTAACGCTTAATGCCGATGGTGCTAACAATGATATTAAGTTTCAGAGCAATGGCTCAGA
>ENA-OSJC01003439-OSJC01003439.1-marine-metagenome-genome-assembly--contig:-NODE-3439-length-11312-cov-5.283756_pt1 | contig 11312 bp, 10 predicted proteins | sample MGYA00237885_ERZ534234 | MGnify/ENA primary metagenome ERZ534234 (study PRJEB26413, sample SAMN06343907) | marine metagenome | isolation source: coastal waters | place: Atlantic Ocean: West Antarctic... | reverse complement strand
GGTCGTAGGTTCGATCCCTACCGCCGGAGCCAATTAAAACAATAGCTTAGCGCATATTCCGCTAAGCTTTTTTTGTTGATGGGTTACAAATGGGTTACAAAAAACTTAAAGTTTATAAATTTTAAATCACTTCACAAAGCCAAGTTAGATGATAAGGTTGAGCCCGAAGACCTTGTCTATGATTTAAAATTGGAGCTTTTTTATAATGTGGGGTAAGACATATTCTGACCTAGCAGTTCGTAATGCTGTGCGTTGGATAGGTGAGTGGGATAAAGAGTCGATTTCTTATTTGAAACACCTTACCCCAAAGTTATATTCTGATATTTTTAAAATTGGAGCTGGAAAAAGAACCCTTAATGAAGTTCCTCGTGAGGAACATGCATTAATTAGTTTTGAGTTTGGGCTTGGCGTAACGCAGGCGACACTAGATTATTTCTTTGATGGTCGACCACAACACTACGAAAAATATGAAAAAGAGGTTGCTAAATCATTATTTGATGATGGTTTTTTGATGAATTTTTCTAAATCGATACTTAGAAGCTTGAGGGAATTTAAAAGAGCACCACCTAAAAATTACCAAAACGGGATTGGTTGGGTTAATGAATATTTTATCGATATCTGTATAAGTGAAGATAAAAACTTAGAAGCATTAGAAAGGATCCACGAAGAGGAGCTAGAACAAAAATATCAAGAAGAAAACCGACTGGAATCACGCTCAAATACAGAAAAATTTTCAGAAAAGGTTATAGATAATCCTAAAGAAAGACTTGGCATTTACAAAAAGTTAATTGAATGGGAGCGACTAAATTTTCCAGATGTTTTGAATTTTACTGAAGATGACCTGTATGACGATGACAAATGGAATTTAACTTCAAAAAGTGTTTCTCAATATGAGTATCCTCGTCTCACTCCACAGCACAGTATAGCATGCATTGAAACCACTCAAAAAATCTTTAGAAGCTTTGGTTTTGATAGTGAAATTGAAACTAAAATAACTGTTAATGATGAGAAAATATCAGAGTTGTCTCTTCACCGATATGCGAAAGTATTAAAAAATTTAGAAGGCTTTACACTTAATGATTTGAGATTCGATGACGCGAGGGCTTGTCGTTGCCGGACTTTATCAGCTTGATTTCATAACCGGATTTTCGCAGTCCCGACATGGCCGCTCGGGTCGAATGTGTCTGCCAGCCCAGTTTCTTGCTTAGGCTGTTGACATCAACTCCGCTGTCTTTGCTCAATAGGCTGATCAGCCTTGCCCTTTTTGTTACCTTCGGGCGGCGTGAAACGCCGGCATCCTTACTTTGTTTCGCTGGTCTGGGTGAATTGTTCGCAGATTTCTTTGACATGTGTTTCTCCCTCGTCATCAGGCAAGGCAGGTTTGGCCCTGTTACTGACCAAAGCCCGGACGTTCGGGCGAAGAAGGCGACATAGTGATTGCGTCGGTAGTGACAGTACCGCTCTGTGTGGCTCCGAAGTCCAGTGGAATCTGGAGATACTACACACATTATTTTTATGTAAGCCGCTGGTTTTAAATGAAGATTCGATTGCAACAAATGATGTGTCTCTGGTTCGAATCCGATACGGGCACGCTCAATGAATATAAACTTCTTTAGCGAGTTGCGATTTGACAATAGAAGAAAGCAGTGACTGGCACGCCCGACTAGTTCCGTGATCCTTATCCAATCTCCCGTTCCATCCACTTAGTGAGATTGCGCATAGCGAATTTCGTGAGGCGAAATCTGAACAGTGGTTGATCGTTCGTGCTAGGCAGGGCCCATTCGCCACTGGATAGTTGTTGGCAGGAACCTCCGAGGCATCGACAATATCGTTGTCGATGTGCAGATGGACTGGCCTTTCGAACGTCAGGTCATCCAAGGCGTCCAATGTCATGCGATGTACCCTCGATTTTCGGAGCGCCACTTCTTCGAGCGGGTCGAGATCACGGGCATCAATCAGCCAGACGTCCTCTTCAGAAACGGGAGATTGCCCAGATTGTCTAGGTATCGATAAATCGCCACGCCCAACCATCATAGCCAGTGGCATTCCTCCCAAAAATCCCGAGGGAGATGTCTCAATCGTATTGAAATCACCATGAGCGTCGAGCCAAACAAGTATTGGATCAAGTCCAGCCTGTTGCAGGCCTGCCATAACTGGCAGACTCGCGGCACAATCGCCTGCAATCGAAATAGGTAATTCTTTTCGCTTAACAGCAGACACCACGAATTCTGCAATCGGAAGATGCACTCGCGCCAAGCTCGCAGGTCCAGATCGCGCAACCAGCTTTTCGATTTGCCTGGCGGAGTGAGCGGTTCAGTACGCCTTATGAAATAAGTCTTTTACTTTCCGGGTCGTAAAATCCATGCATACTGATCGTGGCTGCGCATGCTTTTCCTTCCACCAATACTTGATAAACTCCGGTTGCCAGATCACTCTTTCCGGTTGCGCTCTCTGGTAGATCAAGCAGGCAGATCCCAGAGGCGCATCCCAAAACGGCACTAAAGCAGGCGCTATTTATTGATCCGACAACTTCCCCATCTCTGAGCACCGGTTCGCGACCAAAGAGCAAAGGCTCGGCATCATAAAGCTTGATACAGAATAGATATGGTCCCTGGGCTTTTTCTTTGCGCGCCAGATAAGCATCGCGGCCAATAAACGGGATCGGTTTTTTGGTTTTGCACAGGAAATCAACACCCAACTGGTGGGGAGATTCCATGTAGGCCATGTCGGTGCCCCAGTGCAGATACCCTTTGTCGATCCTAAGTGCATTGAGCGCATCAGTACCCAACAGGCGGATGCCGTATTTGTCTTCGTGGGCCATAATTGTTTCGAACACATGCTCCGCTATATCAGGCGTCAAATAAAGCTCGAAGCCTAGTTCACCGCTATAGGAAATGCGTTGCACCCATACCTCAGCATAACCAATCCGGATGGTCTTGCCCCAGTTGAATTTGAAATGCTCACCGGTAAGATCAGCATCCGTAAGTGATGAGAGTAAATCGCGACTTTTGGGGCCCATGACCGATAGGGCCGCAAAAGCGGTTGTCACGTCGCGAATACGCACGTCTTCCCCTGGTTGCACATTGTCGCGCAGACGATTGAGATCGCGGCGACGTCGGCCAGTCGAGCTGGTAACGATATACCGATCCTCAGTGTGACGCGCGACTGTCATGTCACTTTCAATCCCGCCATCTTCATTCAACATCAATGTATAGGCCAATCGTCCTGACGCGATGGCCATGTTGTTGGTGCACATCCGCTGTAAGAAACTTTCCGCGTCTTTGCCTTCGACTTCGGTTTTACCCATCGGAGAATAGTCAATGATCGCCACGGATGCGCGGGCCGCTTTCTGTTCCTCCTGCGCGTATTCAAACCAGTTGGCGCGGTCAAACGTGGGTTCAGCTTTGGCCTTGATACCCTTGGGCGCATACCAGGCCGGGCGCTCCCACCCAAGCGCTTCGCCGAAATAGGCACCACGCTCCTCGAGCAAATGATGGAACGGAGTTTTACGCAATCCACGAACGGTCGAGCGTTGATGATGCGGATAGTGCAACGCATAGGACATCGCCAATGTTTCGGGCGCGCGTTGCTGAAGATAAGCATCGCCTGCCTGAAACGCCTCTAATCGTGCAGGATCGACACCGGACAAGTCACGCATCGGTTTGCCGTTAATGATCCATTCAGCAATTGCACGGCCAGCCCCGGCCCCGCATTGGATGCCTGTTGAATTAACGCCGGCAAGAATGAAATAACCTTTGACGTCCGGCGCCTCACCGATGGTCGCGCGCCCATCGTGTGTAAAGCTTTCCGGTCCATTGAAGAAAGTGCGAATACCCGTCTCCTGAAGGACAGGAACCCGCTCCAGAGCCTGCTCCATCACATCCATCACGTGGTCTTCTACAAACGGTAGCGCATCAAAGCTGAAGTCTTCCGGGATGCCGTTTTCGCCATAAGGCACGACAAAACGGTGGCCAAACCCTACCAACAACTTGCCTGCATCTTCTTTGAAGTAAGTCGCATCGTCGTAGGAACGCAGAACTGGCAAATCTTTGGGCAAATTTGGAATAGTTTCGGTTACAAGATAGTAGTGCGCGCACGCGTGTAGCGACACTTCGACGCCATTTTTACGGCCCAACTCACGGGCCCACATGCCAGCCGTGTTTACGACGATATCGGTGGCAATCTGGCCTCTTTCTGTGCGAACGCCAGTTACCCGTCCGCTTTCAACGATCACTTCCTCCACTTTGGTATCTTCAAACACCTTTACACCTCGGGCGCGGGCGCCTTTGATCAATGCGGCTGTCAGATCAACCGGATTGATCGACCCGTTGCTGGGGATCCAAACACCACCTGCGATTCCATCGAGATTAACAAGCGGGTAGCGATCTTTAATTTCATCGTGCCCAATTTCACGGGCTTCGATGTCAAAAAGACGGGCGAAATCGATTTGCCGACGAAGTTCCCTCATCCGATCAGGAAAGCGCGCAACTGTAACTGATCCCGTCTGGCGAAATCCCGTAGTCTGTCCCGTTTCAGCTTCGAGATCTGCGATAATCTCTGTTCCGTAAGATGCAAACTCAGTTGATAATGTATCCCCGCGCAAACGTCCGACCAATCCAGCGGCATGCCAGGTTGTACCGCAGGTCAGCTGCTTGCGCTCAATCAGCACCACGTCAGTCCAACCCTCTTTCGCTAGATGATAGGCAACAGAACATCCGTGAACACCACCTCCGATTATAACAACCTGAGCATTCTTGGGGACTTGGGAGGACATGTTTTTTTCCATTTATTTGGTTGTTTGGTCGCGCGCGTAAAAAGACGCCCGAAATAACAGTTTTAGCCGGGTAATTTTCATCGAGGTTGTGACATCTGAGTTGAAATTACGGCGGACACAGGTCACAAGGTTAAAGACGCCAAATCCAAGCATCCCGTAGATAGCGGTAAGTGACCAGAGTCCAGGCTGTCTAAATATGCTCGCCCCGTCAATGTGCCGCAGTTCGTTGTCGATGTTCAACCACATAACTACCGCAAACAGAAAGGCTGCCAACGAAAAGATTAACTCAGCGCTGATGTGCTGTGGCTCAATGATCTCGACCACCTCGTGTTGCTCAGACTCTGGCAGCATGGCTTCCTCCGGTTCGATCCTTCACATCCTGAAAGAACGGTCACTTCGTTGCTGACGTCAATTAACTGACCTGTGCGTTCAGTTATTGACGCGGTGACTGTTTTGTGACATAAAATTTGGAACGTGTAAACACATTTGGCTATTAGTGCAGCAGTTCGTACCGCTGCGTTGAAGGATGTGCCCCAATTGGCCAAGTGAAATTAATCTGAATTGTTTGATTAACTGAGGAGAGAGAACTTGAGCGAGCCAATGGAAATCAACAACACTTCAGAGTTCGATCCGCTGATTGCAGAAATCGCTGCACAAGTGCCCGGTTGGGATGACGGAAAAACAACCTTGAAGTGGCTTTCCGGCGGTGGCGCACATAAGAACTTTCTCGCAACACATAGTAGCGGGAAATCGAAATCGGTCATCAAGTTGTGGAACCGCGACTGGGAGAGTCTGGGGATCGTTCCACCTAGCGCTGTACCGATTCAGAACACAGTTAACGCCGGGCTCATAGGAATCGGAGCACCTGTGATTGCCGTTATAGACGAGCCGCTCTCTATCGTTATCGAATTTCTGGACGGGACGCCTGTCGATCTGAAAAACGACGCCGTTCTGCCAAGGGTCGCGCAAAAGACAAGACAGCTGCACGATAGTGGCCTGAATTTTTTGCGTGACTTCAATCCATTTGCCGAGGCGCGTGTCATTCTAGCTTCGGCAGAACGTGCGGGCGTAACAAAACCGGACGAATATGCAAGCATTCATCCCGTTTTGGAAAGAATTGAAAAAGCGCTAGATATCCGGCCAAGAGATTTTGTTCCAAGCCACAATGATCTCTATAGTGCCAATCTGATTGAACAACCGAACGGTGAAATTCGACTGATCGACTATGATCTTTCGGGCAACAGCGACCGATGTTACGACTTAGGGTTGATGTCAACATTTGAGAAACTTGATCCCGATCAGATCAGTCGGTTGGTAGAAGCATATTTCGGTGAACCCACATCAAATATGCGAGCGCGGGTGGAAATGTTCGCGATAGCCGCCGACTATTGTCAATTTGCATTGTTCTCTACGGCGTTGGCGGTCGCGGATATGAATGACGACTATGACTATGTTGGCTACATGAACCAGAATTGGACAAGTATCGTCAATCGGATTGGCAGTAGTGGTTTTGGAGCTCATTTCGACAATGTCTGAAATCGCGTACACTAACCATCAAGCATTTAGCTCTCAACAGAAGTTTCTAAAATGACTCGGTGTACGAAATATGAACACCTTTTAAAATATAAGGCGCGTTGGTAGAATGTCTTCCGACAGGAAGCCAGCAGTGGAGATCAAAAAAATGCCCGAGGAAAAACAGAGAATTTCGCTTCGCGAACGGAATAAATTACGAACAAGACAAGAAATCCAATCTGCCGCCTTGGAAGTCTTCCAAGAGGCTGGTTTCGTCGGTAGCTCGGTCGACAAGATAGCGAAAGTAGCGGGAACATCAAAGGGCACGATATACGTCTATTTTCCGGATGGTCTGGACGACATCTATCGCGAAATATACGTGAACCTTAGCGACAAACTATTGGTAGCGGGACAAGAAAAACGAGATGCCTGTAGCGATCCGATTCAACGCATTCTCGCTCTGGCCGAAGCACTTTTGGAGCTTAGTGCTCAAAGTGAATTTGGCCGGTTCTATAATCTCCTAAGCCCGGCGATGCGCCCGGTCCTTGCACCTGTTTTGGGGCGCGCATCAAAGGAGTTTATTGTTTTGATTTCCGCCGATATTGAAGCTGTTTACTCTGATGAGAAAGTCGAACCCAGAATATTCGCTGAACTGTTTACCGGTGCCATCCGAGAAGCGGCAAAAATCGTCAGCGAAACCCCCCGGAGTAAGGGGGCCCTTTTGGAAGGGCTGGAAGCTTTGATTAGCGGCCTGCAGACCTCGTCGAAAAAATGAAATGGAACTGTCAAATGTCTGGATAGTGGGTGAAAGAAAGCCCACGCATCTTGATTATGGCACGTGAATTAAGGGAAGAAAAAATGAAAACTTACTCACTTATTATTGGGGGCAAAGCTGTCCCCGCGAAAAAACACTTTGAGGTGCGTAACCCTTCTAACGGTGGGGTGGTTGGATTTGCCCCTTGCGCCACCAGTGAGCAGTTGAACCAAGCGGTCGATGCGGCGGAAAAAGCGTTTGAGCGGTGGAGCAAACGTTCTAGCAAAGATCGGTCAGCGGCATGCTTGAAAATCGTAAAAAAGATTGAAGACAACGCAGAAGAGCTCGCCCAACTGATTACCCGCGAACAAGGAAAGCCACTGAATGGGATGGGCTCGCGCTGGGAAGTAGGCGGGGCGATGGCATGGACAGGATACACTGCCACGCTAGATACTCCGGTAGAAACTTTGCAGGACAACAATGAAGGCAAGATTGAACTTTACCGCAAGCCTCTGGGTGTAGTCGGATCAATCACACCGTGGAATTTTCCCTTGTTGATCGCGATCTGGCATGTGATCCCCGCTATTCGCGCTGGCAACACAGTTGTGATTAAACCTTCACCGTTCACACCTTTGGCAACAATTCGGCTCGTTGAACTGATGAATGAGGTCCTCCCTCATGGCGTGATCAACTGTATTACGGGCGAAGATTTTCTTGGTGCAGAGATGTCAGCGCACAAAAAGATTCGTAAGATCGTGTTCACCGGTTCCTGTGCAACCGGGCAGAAAATAATGAAAAGTGCCGCGGAAACCATGAAACGGCTTACATTGGAATTAGGCGGTAATGACGCCGGGATTGTGTTGCCGGATGTGGATCCAAAGCAAATTGCCGAAGGCCTTTTTTGGGGCGCATTTATCAACGGAGGCCAAACCTGTGCGGCTCTGAAACGCTTGTATGTGCATGACAGCGTTTATGATGAAGTGTGTAAAGAACTCACTGAATTTGCTAAGAATATCAAGGTTGGTGATGGTCTTCTCGAAGACAGCATTATCGGTCCTATTCAAAACCAACGCCAGTTTGAGTTAGTTTCTGAACTTGTTGAAGATGCTAAGAAAAATGGTGGAAAAGTTCTGTTGGGTGGCCGTAAACCGACAAAGAGTCCGGGACATTTTTATCCAATTACGCTGATTTCTGATCTCAACAATGGAAACCGGCTTGTCGACGAAGAGCAGTTCGGCCCTGCCCTTCCGATCATTCGCTACACGGATGTGAAAGAAGTTATCATTCGTGCCAACGACAACCCTAACGGATTGGGTGGTTCAGTTTGGGGTCGAAACGTCGACAAGGCCAAGAAAGTAGCGCGCCAGCTTGAGTGTGGGTCAGTTTGGATTAACAAACACGGTGCGATCCAGCCAAACGCACCTTTTGGCGGTGTTAAAGCTTCAGGGATTGGCGTTGAATTCGCCAAGGAAGGCCTTGAGGAATACACTGATATCCAGGTCGTGTTTTCATAAAAACTTCTAGCCAACTGATCGGAAAAACCTATGAATTCGTTCTCAAAACCAAAGATGTCGGCAGAGGCGCGCTTGATGATGGCGCGGCGTGAAAGGCTTCTTGGCCCGAACAATGCGACTTTTTACGACAACCCCGTCCACTTCGTGCGGGGAGAGGGCGTATGGCTGTATGACGCTGATGGGCGCCGTTACCTCGACGCTTACAACAACGTCGCGCATGTCGGCCATTGCCATCCCCGTGTCGTGGAAGCTATTTCGAGGCAAGCGGGAACACTGAACACACATAGCCGTTATTTGCATGACAACGTGCTAGATTACGCCGAGCGGCTGACATCAACGTTTCACCGGGACCTGTCAACAGCGCTTTTTACCTGCACAGGTTCCGAAGCTAACGATGTAGCTTTGCGTATGGCCCGTGCTATAACAGGAAATCATGGCGTTATCGTCACGGATTTTACGTATCACGGCAATACATCGGCGGTAATTGAGTTAGCCACACTGCTGCCTCGGGAAGATGGATTCAGCACACATCTTCGAACCATTCCAGCCCCAGACAGTTATCATCTGGAACGGGGTGAAAAAGATGAATCGGACATGGCCAGCCGGGTGCTCACGCACCTTGAGGCCGCGATCGAGTCGCTGCAAGTAGCAGGCCACGGTGTGTCTGCAATGTTGCTCTGTCCAATTTTTGCCAATGAAGGATTTCCTAACTTGCCACCTGGATTCCAAGATCGGATGGCCAAGATGGTTCGGAAAGCGGGTGGCATCATTATCGCCGACGAAGTGCAACCTGGATTTGGGCGCACAGGGGGCGCAATGTGGGGGCATCAGCTTACTGGTTTTACACCTGATATTGTAACTATGGGCAAGCCGATGGGTAACGGGCACCCGATCGGTGGGGTCGTCACCACGAGCGAAATCATGCACGCTTTTCGCACCAAAAATCTCTACTTCAACACATTCGGAAGCAACCCTGTTTCTTGTGCTGCAGGCCTTGCGGTTCTTGACGTTTTGGAAGAAGAAAACTTGGTGGAAAATGCCGCCAAAGTTGGCGCGTACTCGAAAAAGAAACTAAAAAGGCTTGCGAAAAAGCACAGCTTTATGGGGGACGTTCGGGGAGCAGGCCTGTTTTTTGGAGTCGAATTTATTCGTCCTACCCGACGATTGACTGCGGACCACAAGCTTGCAAAACGCGCTACCAATCTCATGCGTGAAAATGGTGTTGTCATGGGTCTGATCGGTCGCAAGAAGAATCTCTTTAAAATCCGGCCACCGATGCCATTTTCGAGATCAAATGCAGACTATTTATTCGAGGTCATGGATCATGTTATGACCCGTATCTAGCAGTTCCGGTCATATTTAGACCATTCTAACGGCGTGCCCGATGTAACGACGCCAGACTGTATCGAAGTGGCGGCGTGGGTCTGCAATGATCCATACATGAGAACGGTTACATCATCAAAGGCATTGGGTGGTATTTCAGAGGATTTTGAGCCAAAGCAGTGCAATGAATATTAAGAAAGTACAAACTCAAAATAATCCCATGACCATAATTCAAAAATACATGATACAAACTTTTTTGGTTGCAGCACTAAATGTAATTATTACATCTGCTTATATCGCATATAAGAACTATATGGGATATTTCTGGGCTAATAGCTTTATATTCGCGTCAATGGGGCCCTTACCATTACTGAGTGTTTTATTAGTCTTAACAAGCTTAGTACTACTTGGCTTATCAATATGGAGGGTGTGTGGCGTTCTAATTTATTTTAAAGTTAATAAATACTTAACAATTGCAGCTAAAATAATATCAACCTTACTATTCATTTTTTTAATCTCAGAATTTAATCTCATCAGCGCACTTTCTCTAGTTTCTCTTTTTGGATTACAACACGGGGCTGGTTACCAACCTTAATTAAGCAACTATATATAGGATAAAGATGGCACGTCTTACTAATCTAACCATTCAATCATGTTAACACTTTCAGATATTTTTGAAAGTATTGAATTGGGACTGCACCAAGTACCCCCAGTCCTAGCTTTAACTATAAAAATATGGTAAAATATCACCCTATATTCGGGGTTATTATGAGCTTTACAAAAGATAACACTGTCGGGTTTCAAACAAGGTTCGGAGAAAACTGGGAAGGCGTTCGTTGTGGGGCTAAAACTAGATCTGGAACCATGTGCCAACGGCCAGCATATAAACAAAACGGCAGGTGTCGGTTACACGGTGGAGCGTCCACTGGTCCAAGGAGCAAGGACGGGATTGCCAGGATTAAAGCAGCCAACACAACCCACGGTAGAACGACCAAGGAAAAGCTGGCCCTAGCTAAGCAGAACGCCCAGTACGGTCGGGAATGCCGAGCGGAACTACTGGAGCTAGAGCGGTGGTTCGTGGACCATGGACATCTGGACAAGGATTGGCGCGAAGATTGGGACAAACTCTGAGACGATGATAGTAGGCCCTTGGACCATAGGCCTATAATACTGGAGTGCTAAATTTGTTGTGGTCCAATTTTATTTCGGTTTGCCCCCTTCGTGGAGGATTGAAGTTCGGCCTTTTCGTTGCTCTATCCAATATCCCTCGCAATGTTGATCAATCTTTTTGAGCACCCTCGTACTTTGGCCAAAAGGTTCATGATTTTGTCCCACATATCTTGGCCGTATAACCGAGACTATAACCTTGGATCAGTGGATTTGAAATTATCTTACGGTAATCTGAAGCTGAATCGTTATTAGATTTGTTCCTGTT
>ENA-OSJC01003438-OSJC01003438.1-marine-metagenome-genome-assembly--contig:-NODE-3438-length-11313-cov-6.785422_pt1 | contig 11313 bp, 6 predicted proteins | sample MGYA00237885_ERZ534234 | MGnify/ENA primary metagenome ERZ534234 (study PRJEB26413, sample SAMN06343907) | marine metagenome | isolation source: coastal waters | place: Atlantic Ocean: West Antarctic... | reverse complement strand
TCGGAAGTTTATTAGATGAAGAAATTAGATAATAAGATCAAGGGCGTTAACATCGAGCTTGATAAGAATACAAAACTTTATGAACTTAATGGAGTTATAGATAAGTTTAAAAAAGCTACAGATAAAAAATTCGAAGTTAAAATTTCATTATCTTTTGATACTTCACACACAACATTACATCTTAAAAGAATAAGAAAACCATACGTTTCTTTAATAACAAATAATGGAAAATTATTAGATAAAAAAAAATTAAATAAAGGAAATAAACAAGACTAATAACTATAAGATGTCAAAAAAAGCTAACACTATTAATTCAATTTTCAAAAAAAAATTTTTTGATTATACAAATTTAGAGTACAAAACAATTATTGATGAAAAAGAAAAGATACTAAACTTACCTGAAATTAATAATCTATTACTCAACATTGGCTTAGAAAAAAAATTTGATTTTATTAATTTTATAATACCAAGCAATCAAAATATTTCATACTTAACATCTTTTTTTTTAAGCATGGAATTAGTAAGAATTGGTTACAAGGATTATCTTGATAATTACAGTAATTTATTAATGAATAAAAATGTAGAGTTATGCGCCAATGGAAAAGATAATGGTAAAATATGTAAGTATATTGGGCCAAGCAATAATTATCCAGGCAAAACTATCATTGAAACTCTTAAGTCCAAAAATACTAGTTCTTGCAAAATGCATATTGATATTGAAAATATTTTTCAGTTTGTTGTTACAAATAAAACTCCAACAGATAGAAAAATTTTAAAAAAAAATCCAATACAACCAAAAATTTCATATCTTGATGAAATTCTTAATATTAAAACATTTAATAACCCATCTTTAATTAATAGTGAGATTATATTATTAACAGAGTCAGAAAATTTTAATAAATTTATAGAGACTAGATATCTTAATAATAACTCGATAAGTGATTTAATAAGTTTTGATACTATTAATGAAAAAGGTGAGATTGAAAAAGAATATGAGTCAATGATACTACAAACACATTCACTATATCACATTTATGAATATTTTAAAAAAAATAAAGAAAAGCAAAAAATAATCATTACAGACAACATAATAAAATTATCAGATTCAGTTTTATTAAATCAAATTTTTCAGATTAGTAGTCCAAAGTTTATGATTTTTTCAAACGATCAACATTATGCAAAAGTAAGAGATTTACATAAAGTAAAAGATCATCATATTTGGAAATTTGAAAAATCAGAGATAAATGATTGGTTAGATAATCAAATTTGTAAAATTAATCTTGCCTCAAAAAACTTAGTATTTAATGATGAAAACAATAGTATTAGTAGGCATAAAAATTATGCTGAAAAAAAGATAGATTTTATTGGATTACCAGAAAATAATTTTGATTTAGTTACGAAACAGCTACAAAAAATTAACGATATCAAAACAGATTATTATGAAGATATTAAAGAACTTTCACTAGAAGTTTATTATCTAAAATATCGTTTACAAGACTATTTATTTGGTTTTACTGATGAAATTAAAGAGAAGTATCAAACGATACTCGATTCAGTAATCTTTTTTAAACAATCAAAAATAAATTTTTTAAATGATGATGAGTTTAATATTTTAAGTAAAATCTTACTTTTATTGAAAGAAATAGATATTAATAATGATGATTATTTCAATTCTAGACAAAATGAGTTGAAAGAAATCTTAACCAGTCCAGATAGTGTATACAATACTTTAAATACAACTCTAATTGTAGATAATCAAAAAGTAAAATCATACTTATTTAGCAATATTAAATCGAAGTGGAATTTGGAAATAGATATTAACACATCAATAACACCTAATAAATTATACGAATATGCAATTGTTACATCTGAACTAAATGAAGCAAAAATTTTAAAATTAATTGATGAAAGTAGTTATAAAAATATTATTTTTTTAGCAACACCATTAATAAAATCAAAAATTAATAAAATAATTAAAGTTAAAGAAAAACAATGGTCAAAATATTATTTAGAAAAAAATATAAAAGCTAAATTATGCAATCTAGATGACACTCAATTAGAAAATTTTGTTTATCCAGAACATTTGACATATTTAGGTCAATCTCAAAACTTACATACAGAAATCAATCTAGATAATTATTTTTATTCATCTTTTGATTTTTCTAGAGTTAGATCTAAATATAAAAATTTAGATGATGTTGATGGTAGACTGTTAGTTTTTAATGGAGATGCCTTTGGAGTTTTTTCAGAGAACACCAAATTTAAAAATATTAATAATTTATTTCTTAAAAAATCAAAAAAAGATTTAATATATAAAGATATAGAGTTTAAAGAACTTAAGGTTGATGACTATTTATTAATCAGAGACTCATCAGATCGAGATGTTGTAGAAGCAGAAGCAAAATTTATGTCAAAGGGAGATTTTGATTATGTAGTTGAAAGATCACAGTCTAAAAAATGGTTTGATGAATTAAGTAACTGGTATTCTAGAAGTTTAAAAAATAATCTTACTAACAATCACTCACCTAATTTTAACTATAAAAACCAATTATTTATTGAAATGAAAAAACTTGGATATAAAAAAAGTAAACTTACATTAAATAATTTGATAAATAATGTTGTTATTTGCCCTGATGATTTATTTGATCTTGAGGTATTATTTAAATCAATAAAAAATATTTCTGGAGAACTTTTACTTTCAATGGAACAATTAAAGGAAATTTTTAAATCCTCTCAAAGAATTAAGATTGCACATAGAATTGCTGGGCGAACTTTTTCTAAGAAGATTGCACATAGTTTATCTAAACAAAACATTGAAATTGGTAGAGAAGCAATGCGTGTCGATTATAATGAAGATGGCACAATTGCATTAAATTCAAACGATTCTCAAAACCCAGAGGCTTGGATTGTTCAAATTCAATCGATAGAAAAAGAAATATATCCAGTAGCACCTTCGGATCTTAATAAGGTGCAATTTTAACATGAAAATGATCCCACCAACAATAGATGAGGCTTCGCCAAGTGGTGAAAAGGCTATATTCCAATTTTTAAAAACTAAAAAGTTAAGAAATTCAGATAATTGGACCGTTTTTCATTCTTTAAACTATCCTCCCGATCTAAAAAAATCAGATAAAAAACATTATACTTTTTTTGGTGAAAGTGATTTTTTGATATTTATACCTGATAAAGGATTGGTAAACATAGAAATTAAGGGTGGTGCAGTATCGAGAGAAGATGGTGTTTGGTTTACAAAAAATAGACAGGGTAAGTTTGAAATAAAAGACCCTTTCAAACAAGCACAAAATTCATTATTTAAAATTGGAAAATACTTAAAAACAAAAAATATTTTCATACCTCAAGATTTTCTTGTAGTTTTTCCAGATTGTGAATTTGATATGGATACTATTGAGTTTCCAGCTAATAATTTTTTATCTGGGGAAATAGACCCATTTATTATTAACAAAATAATTAAGATAGAAAAAGACCATTTACTTGAGTCTAATGGAAGGTTTTTTCCCAATAAAGAAATTACTAATAAAATTGAAAATATAATTAGACCTAATTTTGAATTTCATATTAATAACAAAAACCTTCTTACACAAAGTACAAATGAAATAAATGAATATACCACAGAACAAATCAAAATTTTAGACCTTCATGAAAGAGAAAGAATGATCGTAACAGGCAGTCAAGGGTCTGGAAAAACAACTATAGCTGAGGTATTAGTAAAGCGTAAGCTATTAGATGGCTCTGTGTTATTTATTAATGCTGGAAGACTAAGAAATGAAGAAACTAAAATACGATTTAAAGATAATAAAAACTTTGAATGTCTTACTTTTAATAATTTTTTATACAATATTTCTAAAAAATTATCACAAGATTTAAACTTAGGAAATATTTTTTTGGAAAATAAGACTTCTGTTGATTTTCATGAGAAAATAGAACTAAAATTAAAATTCATAAGTGAAAATATTTTAGATGTTAATTACGAAAAATATGACTGCATCATTCTAGATGAGATACAAAACTACTGCACATATAATGAATTTTATGGAGTTTTAGATTATTTTTTAAAAGATGATTTAAAAAATGGCTGTTGGTATTTCTTTGGAGATTTTAATTATCAAAAATTATGGACAAACAATAATGTTGACGATATTAAAGATAGATATCCTCAAAATTATTTAAAAGATATTGATTTTAATTTAATAAATTTAAATTATAATGTTAGAAATGCTTCAAAAATTGCTTCTCATGCACCTTTTTTATCTGGACTATTTGAAAAAAGAATACCTTACATCCCTTACCCAAAAAAAGTTGAAGGGAAAGTAATTAATTATTTTGAAAAAAAAAAAGATGAAAAAAAAAAAAGATTAGGAAAAATAATTAAAGACCTTTACGATCAAGGAATAAATGGATCTGATATTGTTATACTTTCTCCTTACAAAATTAATAATCCTAAAAACATTCTTAGCGATGTAGATTTTAGTGATTATTATAAACTGACTGATCTAACTCAAATAAATATATTCACTAAAAAAATAATAAAATCTACCGCTACTACTAATATTTATTTTTCTACAATTCAGGGATTTCAAGGAATGGAAAGTAAAATTGTTATTCTACTAGATCCTCAATCAGATAATTTAAGACTTAAAGAAGAAATTAATAAACATGAAAAAATTACCAATAGTACACTGATATTTAATGCTATGGGCAGGGCTAACATAATTTTGTACAATATATGGGATAAAGATGATGAAATTTATGTGGCTGAACAATTAACAAAAATTTTAAAGATTAATTAATTTACACATGTACAAAACAAAAAAAACTTTTTTAAACTCATTAGATGCTAATCATTTTTTAACAGAAGAAATTACTAAAAATCTATTAGGACCATCAGAAGATAGAGAAATTTTATCTCAATCACCCAAACAATCCTATTTAGCGGGTGTGCTGTATCCTCAAAAATTAATAAATGAAGAAATAATAGATGATAATGATGATGATAATACTTTAATTGAGGAAACCTCTGAGAACCTACAAAATGAAACAAGAGAATATTTAGATAATACCACATTAGGAGAAAACTATGATTTAGATACAGCTGATAATGATAAAAATTTAGATCTAACAAATGAATTAAAGCCTTCAGCAATGGGAATTTCTGTATGCATTAATTTACCTGAGATATTGGTTATTTCTTTAAAGAATGTAGGACAATATTTATCTGAGGATAAAATCATTGAACATGAAACAGACAAACCAAAAAAAGAATTTATAAGAAAAAACATAAATATTGATTTAGAGTTTACAAGGGATGAGATCAATTCTGGTAAGGCAAAAAATTTTCTAGATGAAAATAATAAACCAATTGGTCTCGCTATTCATATAATGAAGAGTAGGCTTTTCAAAAAAAAAAATAAATACCTCACATTTCAATTAGTAAATCAAAATACAAAAAGTGGAGAAAGTATTTCTCTTAAAGATTGTTTTTTCCAATGTAGTTTTGAAATTAAAGAAAAAAATAATCTACCTATTTTTGAAAAATATGAAGAAAAAAATATTAGATATATGAATGATGAAGAAAAATCATTACATCTTTTGCATAGAAATAAAAAAGCTTTTTCAATGGGTCATGGTTGTTCATCTTCTTGGAATCTTAATGATAAAGGTGAATGTATTAAGGTTTTTTCAGAAATTTTTCCTTCACATGAGATCAAACCAATTAAAGCAAAAACATTTTCAGACATTGATTTAAATATGATTAAATTTTCAAAAAATATTGATTTTGCAATATCTGAAATTAATAAACTAATAAATAAATATGATGAATGGTTATTATCTGAAAGTAACACAACTAATTTATTAGATGAAGACCTTATAGATATCTCTAAATTAAATATTAAAAAAGCAAAATCTGTTTCTAAAAGAATAAAAGAAGGTTTAGATATCTTAAAAAAAGATAAAAATGTTCAAAGTGCATTTATGTTTATGAACAAAGCAATGGCAGAACAACAATTCCATTACATGCTAAGTACTGCAGATACTAATGAGAATAACTCTTTATTTACAGGTAATCTAGGAGACATTAATTATGACAATGAATTAAAGAAAAATCAAAAAGGAAATTGGTATCCTTTTCAAATTGCCTTTATAGTTTTAAACATAAAAAGTTTCACCGATCCTTTGAGTGATGATAGAAAAATCATGGACTTAATATGGTTTCCTACAGGTGGTGGAAAAACTGAAGCATACTTAGGTTTGTCTGCTTTTGTGATATTTTTAAGAAAAATTTTAAACCCTTCCTCTACAGGCAATGTTGTAATAATGAGATATACTCTTCGATTATTAACAACTCAACAGTTTTTTAGAGCATCAACGCTTATTTGTGCATGTGAAAAAATAAGATCTGAAAACGAAGAAATTTTTGGAACTGAGGAAATCAATATTGGAGTCTGGATTGGAGGAGATGCAACCCCCAATACTGAACAGGGTGCAAAAAAAATTAGAGAAATGTTTGGTAAAATGAAAATAGAAAATAAATTTTTGATAATTAATTGCCCTTGGTGTGGGAGTGAAATGGGTCCAAAAAGTGAGCTTAATTCAATAACTGGAAAATGGAAAAATTCTCTTTTAGGATATAAAAATGAAGACAATAAACATGCCTTTGCTTGTGAAGATAAAAAATGCTTTTTTTCACATAAAAATTCTAAAACTTTACCTATTTATGTTGTGGATGATACTATTTATAAAAAATCACCCTCTTTAATTATTGGGACAATTGACAAATTTGCATCTCTACCTTGGAGAATTGATGCAATTAATTGTTTTAAAAATGAAAAAAATAAACTTTCTACTGACTTAATAATACAAGATGAGCTACATCTTATTTCTGGTCCCTTAGGATCTGTAGCTGGAATGTATGAAATATTAATTAACGCTATAACTGCAAAAAAAATTGAAGGTAAAGAAGTTAATGCAAAAATAATCGGATCTACCGCAACAATTAGTCGAGCGGAAAATCAGATTAGGTCTCTTTATGCAAGAGAAGGTGTTATCTTTCCTCCACAAACAAATCAAATCGAAGATAGTTTTTTTTCATATGAAAATCAAAAACTTGATGGTAGAAAATATTTTGGAATTTTTTGTCCCTCATCATCATCTCCACAAATTACACTTACAAAAACTATTGCTTCACTTTTAATTGCTGGAAAAAAAATAGCCGTAGATACTGATTTTAATTCTGATATTTTTGATCCCTACTGGACTCAGGTTATCTACTTTAATAGTATTCGAGAGTTGATGGGAGGAGCAACTCTAATTAGTGACGATGTTAAAGAAGAGTTGAATGCTTTGTATGTTAAAAAAGGTGTTAATGTTATCAAAAATAAAAAAGGAGATATTGTTAGTGGTAATTATGATTATTACAGACCTATCTACCAAGAAAATGTAGGTGAGCTTACTTCACGACAAGACAGTAGCGAAATACCAGTAATACTTAAAAAACTTTTTATTAAGAAATCTAAAGAAAAATCCTTTCCACTGGATGTTTGTTTGGCAACAAATATGATTCAAGTTGGAATTGATATACCAAGATTAAGTTTAATGGTAATGAATGGACAGCCCAAAACTACATCTGAGTATATCCAAGCATCGAGCAGAGTCGGTAGAGATATGAATAAGCCTGGTCTTGTTTTTACTATTCTTTCTCCTTTTAAACCTCGTGATAGATCTCATTATGAGCACTTTAAGAGCTACCATCAATCATTATATAACTTCGTTGAACCAACAAGCGTAACACCTCACTCTGATGCGGTAAGAAAAAGATGTCTTCATGCAGTAGTGATAGGTCTATGTAGACTTTGGGATGATAAATTGAGTAAATCACCAGCCGTTCCTAGTACTGAATTAAAAGAAAAGATCACTAAATATATAATAGAATATATCAAAAAATCAGACTCAGATCCTGATCATCCAGAACAACCCAATCATCCAGAAGAAATAGAAAAAACGAAAAAAGAACTTTTATACATATTTAGAAGATGGGAGAGCATTACCCCAAGTAAATATGGCTCTATGAGCCCAAATCAATCTCAAAAGGGTGTTTTAATGTATCCGTCTGGTAGTGAAAAGTTTATTGAAGGCTATCCATTCGAAACTCCTACATCAATGAGAAATGTTGACAAAGAATGTGCTGCACGGATTTCTGAAACTATAAGAGGTGAAAGATAGTGAATAAAAAAAGTATAAAGATTAAAGAAAAAAAACCTCCTCAGATGTTAAAAACTATCAGGAGATCACATATAATTTCGACTTATGGCATAGGTTCAATCTATCAATTTAAAAATAAATATGACGCTCAAAGTCCGAGCGAATCTTTAATGTTATTAGGTACAGATGAATGGTTTAAAAATACTGAAATTCCACAAGAATGGATAATAAAAGAACCAAGATTGCAAAGCTATCTTAATAAAAAATTTTTTGTTATGCCCCCAGATTATCGTAAGAATGAAGACGATATAAAACTAAGAAAAAAAGAATTACCTTACCAAAGGTTTCCTAGGTGGCATCGATGCACATCTTGTGGTTGGATGAAATATATAGGAGAGCTTGCTGATCAAGATTCTTTAAAATGTGAAAAGTGTATTAAAAGAAATTCAATATTAATACCAATAAGATTTGCTGTAGTTTGTGCTAACGGACATATAGATGATTTTCCATTTAAAGAATGGGCACATCAAAAAGATAAAGGCAAAAATACAGAAAAATGTGAAATTAAATCTTTTGGTGGTAAGGGAGGCAATTCATCTATTTTAGGGCTTAAGTTCAAATGCATTGTATGCAACACAGAGCCTGTAAATCTTGCAAGTTTTTTTTCTAACGAAAAAGATGAGGGCAATGATAGTTTAGGGCCTGGATTTAAATTAATAAATTACTCTTGCAAAGGTAAGAGACCTTGGCTTAACGATACACAAGCAAACTGTAAAGCAAAACAAAAAGTATTGTTAAGAGGGGCGTCTAATATGTACTATTCTGTGATAAAAAGTTCTATTTTCATTCCCATAGTTACAGATCAATTTGACCAAGAAATTATTGATAAAATTAATGATGATGAATTTTGGGAAGATATTAAAGATTTAGATCAAAAAACCTTAGACACAGTTCTAAAAGTTTCATTGGGAAAAAAATTTGATAAAGAAAAATTGAAACTAGCAATAAATAAAAAAAAAGAAGGAACATTAAATCAAGAAAATAATAGTGCAGAAAATGAAGAAAATTACAGATTCCAGGAGCATGATTTTATTTTAAATAAGAAGACTTCAGATGAAAGTGAATTAGTAAAACATAAAATAGATATAAATGAGTATAAAGAATTAAAAGAATTTTTTTCTGATATTATATTGATCGATAGATTAAAAGAAACAAGAGCACAGCTTGGCTTTACAAGATTAAACCCTTTTGATGAAGAGTCATCTAACAATTCAAATAAGATTCAAAGCTTAAGTATTAACAAAAAAGACTGGTTACCAGCAATGGTAGTTAGAGGTGAGGGTATTTTTATTGAGTTTAAAAAAGAAAAGATTGATACATGGATTAATAATTTTGATAAAAACATGATTAAGACTATCAACAAAAATTATAATTCATATAGGATCAAAAAGAATTTAAGTGAAAGAGAGATTGATCTTAAATTTTTATTAATTCATACATTTTCTCACCTCTTAATAAATAGACTTAGTTATAATTGTGGATATGCCAGTGCCTCTCTTAGAGAGAGAATTTACTGCAATTCACCCTCAGCTAAAAATGAAATGAATGGTGTTTTAATCTATACTGCTGCAGGAGATTCTGAGGGAACTTTAGGGGGGTTAGTTCGAGAGGGAGAGCCTCAATACCTTAGAAAAGAAATATTTGAGTCTGTTAGTAAAGCTGTTAGCTGTTCATATGATCCAATATGTATCGAAACTAAGGCTCAAGGTCTTGGAGGCACTAATGCTTCTGCTTGTCATGCTTGTGCTTTTATTTCAGAAACTTCCTGCGAAGAAAATAATCAGTTGTTAGACAGAAAAACTATCATTGGTAATAATAATTTTAGAGGGTATTTTCAAGATTTAATTGAAGACTAGTTAAGCTACTTTCTTTGATTTAACTTTTTTATTACCAATAAGTGTATCAATTATTTTAGCACATATTTTTTCAACAACTTTAACTGGAACCGCATTACCTGCTTGTTTATAAGCTTGATTATTTGAAACAGGTATCTTGAAGTTTTCAGGAAATCCTTGCAATCTAAATACTTCTCTTGGTGTGAGTAATCTTGGGTTTTTATCTTTTCCTCTTGAAATTAAGCATTCACCACCATCTTTAAAATACCTTGATGAAATAGTTCTTGTGTGTGTGTCTGTTGGATAAGAAAGTTTAAAACCAAAACCTTTGCCTGCTTTTATGTTTTTAATTTTTCTACTTTGATGACTTTTCCACAAAAGATTTGAAATAGTATATTTCTTCTTTGGATATTTATCTAAAAAATCTGAAATTAAAGTTTTTTTGAAAGTAGGTTTTGGATACTTAAATTCTTTAATATCTTTATTTAAAAAACCAACAATATAAATTCTTCTTCTTTGTTGGGCTAAACCAAAATCTTTAGCATCTAGTATTTCAGGCTCTGGTACATAATAATTTTTTCTAAGAGATTTTAATATCTTTTTTAAAGCTTTGCCATTGTCATAGTTTTTTAAATTTTGAACATTTTCTAATAGAAAAGCCTTAGGTTTTTTTTCATTTAATACTTCTAAAATATTAAAAAATAAATTTCCCTGGTCTTTGTCATCAAATCCATGATTTCTTTTTAAAAAAATCCTGTTTGAAATCCCAGCTTTTGAGAAGGGTTGACAAGGAAAACCTGCTAGCAATATGTCATGATCTGGTATTTCACTGTCAATATCACTTATTTTTACAGATTTAATATCTTTAATTAAGGGTGTGCCAGAGAAATTAGCATCATAAGTATGCTGGCAATATAAATTTAATTCTGAATAAAGTTTACATTCATGATCTAAGCCCATTTTTTTTAGTGCTTTATTTAGAGCTATACGCATTCCACCCACACCAGCAAACAAATCTATAGAGGTAATTTTTTTCATAATTGAATCGTTACATTATACATTTTAAAAATTCTTTTTTTAAACAAAATTCAGACTTAGTGGAGCCAAAGATTGATGATTTAAATAGAATCATGCATTGGATTTCATTCCTTTTCACCCGTTTACGTTTCTTTTCATTGTTCTCCTCTTTACGTAGACCTCT
>ENA-OSJC01003436-OSJC01003436.1-marine-metagenome-genome-assembly--contig:-NODE-3436-length-11316-cov-2.911469_pt1 | contig 11316 bp, 13 predicted proteins | sample MGYA00237885_ERZ534234 | MGnify/ENA primary metagenome ERZ534234 (study PRJEB26413, sample SAMN06343907) | marine metagenome | isolation source: coastal waters | place: Atlantic Ocean: West Antarctic... | reverse complement strand
AAAAGAATAGTAAGTAAAAGAATAGTAAGTAAAAGAATAGTAAGTAAAAGAATAGTAAGTAAAAGAATAGTAAGTAAAAGATCAAACCTCCTACAAAGTTAGGATTAATAAAAATTATTTTTTATATTTTTTAGAGGTCATCGTTTGAGGCGAACATAGTCTAGAGCAAGATAATAAAGAACCTCATCTCTCATTTAGGGGGGTGCGGTAGTGTTAGTGTTTAGGGGACGCCGAAGGCGGAGCGAAGCGACCCCGAAGGGTCGGGCGAGGATTACCCTTCAGATTCTAGAATTTGCCTCTTAGAGGAACTTATTCTGAGTGGATTACACGCTAACAAAAAATAGTTTAACTGATTCACGAACGAGATATGAGAATCCTAAATCATGTATAAGTTGTTAGTCACAACTCGGTCACACCTCAGTCACAGTTATCAAGGTAGGACTCACTATTTGAAGATGATTTAACTTTATGGTATTAGCTCTATGTGTGGATCCGTAACTCAGTTGGATAGAGTGCTGGTTTCCTAAACCGGATGTCGGGAGTTCGAACCTCTCCGGATTCACCAACTATACATTCGCTTTTTCTTTGTAACTGCGCCAACATGAGATAATATGAAATCTAATTAGAAAGAATATCTGCGGTGACCCGTGATAAATTACTAATGAGCGATCGTTGTTGTAGCAAGTGCCATTGATCCCGCACCAGATTCCTAATCTGGGGGTCGTGAGTTCGAATCTCGCCGGGCACGCCAATTAAACCCTGGTTTTTTTCGAGTGATAAAAAAAAATTTTGGTTTGTATCACCTACGGATCACTAAACTTGCAGAAAGTGAGTGATTAATTATTCTTGAAATTTTCTAGTTGCAACATATAAAGATAAGATAGCTAATAAAGGATAAATTGATAAAGCTATTATAGGAATATCTGCTTTATATTTAACGATTATGAATACTGCTGTTGCAAATATTATCATAAATCCCATTCCTGATCCCAGTAAAAGTCTTTGAGCTCCCGATTTAATAGATATTCGAGCTAAATATAAAATTATTCCAAGAGCCAATTGGCCTGCTCCCATTAAATACCTCAATATAATACCAGTCTCTAAAGCTTCTGGGTTTGAAATTATTTTAGGAAACATAATGATTGTAATTTTTTCTGGAAAAATAAAAAAAAATAGGCCTACCACAATCATTATTATACCGTTTAATGCCAATACTGCTCTTGAGCTTCGAAATATTCTCATTTTAAAAAAGAGTAACAAAAAAATATCTTTATGCAATAAAGATTTATTTAATGGTTAAGAGCCTTGTTTTTTCTATCATTAACTCCAATTATAATCCCACCTTACTCTCACTTTTATATTTAAAAATAATGTTTTGGACTCAACATTCCTCGTGTTTGGTGGTAGTATAATCGCAATGAAAATTTTTTTAGGGATTATGGTTCTGGGTTTTTTATGGTGTGGTAATGCTAACGCAGTTAATGAATCAGCTAAATATACCCATGAAGTTAATTTTGATCACAAAGGTTTCATTTTAAGACAAGATCAGAAATCACTTACTTATAAAACTAAATTAGATTTTTAATTTTATTTTTTATGGACAAAAAAAAAATGAAGCTAATTGAAGAGCATATAGATAAAATTGAGCATATCAGTGCATTGACGTGGGAAGAGAAAGTTTTGTGGTATTTTAATAGCTTAGGTACATACAAACAAGAAACAGATAAGGATACAACAATGCTTTCAGATGTTCGTAAGGAATTAACTCAAGAGAAAATATTACAAATTAATTCTAAATTAGAGAAGAAATATCACATAAAAGAGAAATAAATAATAATTTATCCCAAGAAATAAAAAATGAATTTTTCAGCCTTAGGCAACATAAAAAAATCGTAAAATTATTATCTAATTATAACCTTTATCTTTCGAATTAAATTAATTTAGATAATCCATTTGGTATTTTATATAAACACCTTTATAGGCTTGTTAGCGGTCTAAAGTCACTCTGCGGCTGCAACTTTAGAGTGAAGTTTGGCCGCTTGTTATTTGTGAAAACAGTTTCTGTTGGTAGTAAGGCCTATTGCCTTCAGAAAAAAGGCGATCTTCGAGTCGTCTTTTTTACTTACACAGCACGAACAATAAATTTCTAATTTGGCAATCAAATTTTTGAATATTTTTAATTAATTCAAATAATCAGTCATAATTTTTTTATTAATAAATATACAAAGAACTATCTTGTTTATTAACTAAATATTCATTATAGGATAACTGTACAAGGTAATGCTGAACGGTAATCTTCGGGTTACTGTTTTAAAAGCGGTTAGTTCTCACAAGGGATTAGCCGTTTTTTTTTGAAAACATGTTTTAAATACCTAGTCACCTATTGTGCTTACCATTTACTGTTTTTATTGAAATTCCAACTAAGTTTAGTTTTAAACAATATATTATCTTCCTTGTGTTTGAGAGCGTTACAATTACACAAACGTATAGGCTGGGATCCTTAAGTAGGTGATTTCATCTTTTATCACAGTAAACACACTATATAATTCTCTAAAACACTCTCTAGTTGTTATTACAACCCTCTATGCAAAAGAGTGAACATTAGATATAAAGTAAAGATTAACTTTATAAAAAATGTTTAAAAAAGATTTTAAAAATAACAATATCATTATTACTGGAGGTGCTGGAGGAATTGGATCAGCAACATGTAAATTATTTTTAGATTTATCTGCTAATGTTTTTTTAGTTGATAATAATGATAGAAGTATAAAAAAAATTTTGAAAGAAATTAAAAATCCTAAATTAAAATGTTTTAGAGTGGATATTACTAAAGAAAAAGAAGTAATGAGATTTTATAAAAAACTTCATAATCATGCTCCAAAAATAAATCATTTAATAAATAATGCAGGAGTTGCCACACTTAATTTATGTAAAGATTTATCAGTTAAAGAATGGGATTTAGTTATGAATGTAAATCTTAAAGGAATGTTTTTAATGACTAAGCATGCTATTCCTTTTTTAAAAAAAGGATCAACAATTTTAAATATATCATCTCAAGCAGCTAGAAGGGCACAAAAATTTACATCTCATTATAGTGCTTCAAAAATGGGAGTAATTGGGTTTACTAGAGCAATTGCTCTTGAATTAGCACCTGATGTTAGAGTTAATGCAATTAGTCCAGGCACTATAGGAACTGACATGATTAATAATGAAATTAATTGGCGTATTAAAAAGGGCTGGAACAAAACAAAAAAAGAAGTAGAAAAAGATTGGCTTGATAGAATTCCTTTAAGCAAATATCAAATGCCTGAAAACATTGCTAAGGCTATAGCATCAGTATGCTCCTCACAATTTAGTGAAACTACCGGAGAAACTATTAATGTTAGTGGCGGCGCTGTTATGGAATAGTTTTTTTCATCTTAAAAAAAAAATAATAACGTCTTAACGACAATATTATTTATTCTTCTTTTCTTTTTTTGCAGCCTTTTTATCTTTAATGCTTTTTTTAGGTTTTCCCTTTGTATCTTTCTTTTTATCTAGTCCTTTAGCCATAATAATCCACTCTTCTTTCTGTGTTAAAAATCTTTATAAATTAAAAAATGGGATTTCGCAAAACAAACTCTTTTTTATTTTTTGGAAATATCTCTTTTCTTGCACTTCTTGCATTTCTTGGGTTTACTTGCTTAAGTAATACAGACTTAATATTTCTTATCCGCAGATAATATGATCTAATTATGATACAAACTTCATATATCAAGCCATTTATTATTTTAAAAGATTATTAATCAATTTTGATTTTTTAAGTGGCTTCTTTTGTATTCAGAATTAGCGTTTTCAACTCAACATTTATAACGGTTAATGTTAGGGTGTCTAAATGAAAAACTTTATTATATCCTACCAAGTTAACTTTATTTATGAAGATCCTAGTGAAAATATTTCAAGATTAATTGATATATCAATGCAATCAAAAAATTTACATTCTTTACAAAAAACCTTACATGAACTTTCGGTTGATGACGATGTTGAAAGAAATGAAAATGCTAAAAGTAAAGTTAGTAACATAAGTGCTGAACCTTTTCTTATTGTTGATCATAAAGGAAAACAAGTTTGGAAAGATTGGAGTTTTAAAGAAAATTAAAACTACTTTTCTTAAAACTTATTTTTAATGAATTTTAATTTTTAACTCTTTCATAACATCTTTTATAGCTTCGATTGTATTATGCATGTCTTTAGAATCTAAATTACCAATACATCCAATTCTAAATGTTTCTGATGCAGTCAATTTTCCTGGATATATTAAGAACCCCTTTTTGCTTAAACAGTTATAAAAACTTCGAAAATTGAAGTTTGAGTTTTCTGGTTGAATAAAAGTAATTATGATAGGTGCCTGAATTGAATTAGAGAGTAATTTTTTAAATCCTAATTTTTCCATTCCGCTGCATATAATTGAGCAATTATTAGAATATCTTTTGTGTCTTCCTTCTATTCCACCTTCTTTTTTATGTTCTATTAAAGCTTGAGAAAAAGCTGCAAGAACATGAGTTGGAGGGGTAAATCTCCATTGTTTATTTTTTTGCATTGTTTGCCATTGGTCATATAAATCTAAACTTAAAGAGTGAGAATTATTTTTTGCCATTTCTATAATATTTTTTTTTACCAGAACAAAACCAACCCCTGGAACACCCTCCAAACATTTATTTGCAGAAGCAGCAATAGCATCAACCTTAATTTTTTTACTGTTAAGTGGAAGAGCTCCAAAAGCACTCATCGCATCAATAAAAAGAGATAATTTTTTTCTATTAATTAAATGAGAAATTTCTTCTATTGGATTTAAAATACCTGATGTTGTTTCACAATATACTATAAAAACATGAGTTATTTGTTTATTCGAATCAATGATTTTTTCTATTTCATTGATATTGTGTATTTCTGTTTCACTGACTTCATAAGTTATATAGCTTCTATTTAGATAATCACATATTATTTTCATTCTCTTTCCGTACGCACCATTAATTAAGATTAATATTTTATCATTTTTTGATGTAAGAGAGCTGATCATAGACTCAACCGCAAAAGTGCCACTTCCCTGCATTGGGACACATTCAAATTCATCCTCACCATTAATAAGCTTTACTAGTGATTCAAGAATAGATTGATTTAGTTCAATAAAATTTTTATCCCTTGATCCCCAATCATGTAACATTGCTTTCTTAGTTGAATAAGAGGTTGTTAATGGTCCAGGAGTTAATAGTTTTTTATCCATTAAAATTACATTCAGAAAATTAGTTATATTTATTGTTTCAGTTGTTCAAGTTTTATTTCTTTAGGTTTAATTTTTTAAAAGATTCATTAAATTTATTAAAATATTTAGTCGTATAATCTTTATAATCAAATTCTATTTTAGAAGTTAATTCTGAAACCATGCTCCACATAGTTTCTCTTAAAAGAGCTGAACATTTAATAGAATAATATCTTTTTAATAGCTCCTCACTAATTTTTTTTTCATAATAATTTTCAAGTAAAAAGAGCTCCTCTTTTTCAGAAAAATTATTATTAGCAGCGAGGCTTCCTAAATCAAACAAAGGAGTATTAAAACCTGCATATTCCCAATCAATAAGCCAAAGACGAGATCCATCATTTAAAAAATTTGCTGATAATAAATCATTATGAGAAAAAACTATTTCATAAGGAGAGGATTGTTTTTCTAAGATCTCTGACTGTTTTAGAAGGTCAGGTAATAATTTACCATAATGGCTATTTTGATTTTTTAAGAAATTAGCATAGTTTTTTATTATATGAAAAACCCAAAAAAAAAATGTTTGCCCGTATAAAATTTTTGGAATTTCTTCATGAACTTTTTTAATTAAAGGAATAATAGAGACAACACTTTTTCTCACGTCGTCTTCTGATAATGTGTGACTTTCAATATAGTCTAAAATTAATATTCCTTTATTACTAAAAATTATGTTTGGACCTATTTTTTTTTCTGCCGCAGCTTGACTAGCAATAAGCTCATTGCTACGTGAAACTAAATGTTCTGGAATATCATTTCCCAATCTAACAAAATATTTTTTTTCACCATCTGTTACTAAAAAATTTTTATTAGTTATTCCCCCACTAATTTTATCAATATCAATTTTATTCTTCCAAATTGGCACTGATTTAATAAAGTCTTCATTTTGAATATTCATAAAAGGGTATTTTAATAGATTAGATTTTAGTTTATTTATATTTTAATGAAAAACAACATAGTTTTATCTATTTTAGAGCTTTTGAAGACCAAAGGTTCATCAATTCAATACGGCAATGAGGACGTTACTCAGTTAGATCATGCATTACAATGTGCACAATTAGCTGAAATAAACAAACTTTCTAAAGAAATCATAACTGCAGCTTTATTGCATGATATTGGACATTTATTATATGAGAGTGAAGACCCTATTCACAAAGGAAAAGATGGTCATCATGAAAATATAGGAGCTGATTATTTATCTAAATATTTTACTGAAAATGTTGTTTTGCCAATACGCGCGCATGTAGATTGCAAAAGGTATTTAGCTAATTTTGAAAGTGAGTATTATAATGCCTTATCTGAAGCTTCTAAGATTTCATTAATTGCTCAAGGAGGTCCATTCTCTAATGCAGAAGCAAAAAACTTCATAAAAAAACCTTTTATGAAAGAAGCTGTTCAGCTAAGAAGATTTGATGATCAGGCAAAAATTTTGAATAAAAAAACTCCCACTTTAGAGTATTTTAAGCATTATCTAGAAGAGACTTTAAAGTTTACTTCTGATAATTAACTTTTATGAATTTAAAAGATTTTGATTACATTGATTCAGATAAGTTTAAAGGAAAAATTATTCTAACATCATTTCCAGGATTAAACGATAAAGGTATTTTTGAGCAATCCTTATTTTTGTTACAACTTGATATTTTTGAAAAAAATAATTGCAGTTCAATCACTTCCTTTGTTGAAGATAGTGAATTCGAAAAATTGTGCAATAAAAGATTTTTTGTAGAAAAAGTATATAAAAATAATCTAAAATGGCATCATTTGCCAATTACTGATTTATTGGCACCTAATTTTGATTTTACTTACAAATGGGAAACAACAAAAGTTTTACTAAAAAATGAATTAATCAATGGTCACAATATAATTTTTCATTGTCGTGGTGGCATTGGAAGAGCTGGTACAATAGCTGCAATCTTATTAATTGATTTTGGTATTGATAAAAAGGAAGCAATAGAATTAGTAAGATCTAAAAGAAAAGGTGCTATTGAAACAAAAAAACAAGAAGATTTTATTTTTTCTTATCGCGCTACTGTTTAGCAATATATTTGATATTACAAATTTATTAAAATTTTATATTTTTTATATCTTAACAAGAAAATATTAAAAAATTTGTAAAATATATTTATTAGTAGTATTTATAACATAGTTTTTTTAAGGTAATTAAGATGGACAAGCACCATTCTTGTCTTGTTAGGAATCTTGTTAACAAACTAAATATCCACCCTTTAAATATTTTTATTTACAGTATAGGTTTTATTGATTGATCTCTTATTGGCTATTTATTAAAGGATAAAGCTTTGTTAACTAATTTTGGATTATAAACTTCTCTTTTTGTGATTGGTTATTATAATTATTTTATTTTATAATAAGTTATAACTAAATGGCTTGTATATGATGTAAATTTATCTAATAAACCTTTATGAAAAAATTATGGTTCAAAAAAAAATCTTCTCTACATGGGTCTGGTCTTTTTGCGTTGTCTAATATAGAAAAAGGTGAGCAAGTTATTGAATATGTAGGTGACAAAGTCACAAAAAAAGAAGGTGATAAAAGAGCTGACAAACAAATCAAGAAAGCTCAAAAAAATAAAAGTAAAGGAATGGTTTATGTCTTTGAGCTTAACAAGAAATACGATATTGATGGTGGGATAGCCAGAAACTATGCTAGGTTTATTAACCATTCATGTGATCCAAATTGTGAGGTAGAAATTACAAGTAATCAAATTTGGATATCATCAATTAAAAGAATTAAAAAAGGAACAGAGCTTTTATATAATTATGGATACCCTTATGATAGTGATTTTGAAGACCATATTTGTAAATGTGGTTCTAAAAAATGTGTTGGTTATATTTTAAGTGATGATGATTGGCCTAAGTTAAAAAAAGCCCTTAATAAAGAAAAATAATTTATTTAATTAAAATCCATTTGGAATTAAAACGTAGTGAATTGATAAAACAATTCCAACTGATACAGAAAGACCAAATATCATTTTTAAAAAATCTTTTCCTATTAATGGAAAAACATACCTTAGCTTATACTCTTTATTCATTGTGGCTATTGCTAATTCTCTTCCACACAACAGCCCTACAAAAACCCAAGTTGTAGACATGGGGATATCATTATATTGTTTGAAGTAGAGAAGAATTATTGCATAAACAAAATCAATTATTGTAGCTGAGCGCGTATAGCGTGTACCAGTTTTGGAATAGATAACTTTTTGAATTTTTCCTCCCTTATCCCAAAAAATATAAAATAATAATACACTAAGCGTAACAATGCATACTATAAGGAGTTCTATAGATAAGTTTCTAGGAAGAAAAACAGCTATATTTGCAACATCGTGACTTAGCCATGTGAACCAAAGAAATCCAGTTGTTAGCCATTGTCCCACCACCCAAGCTTTACGATGATTTTTTTGAACTTTATCAAATTTTTCATTGATGAAATAACTCACGCAGATCCAAACAATATAAGCAATAGTAGCAGCTAGCCCATAACCAACAACAGATTTTATTAAAACTTTTTCTAATACAACTGTTGAAGCAAAGGCTGATAAAACTAAGAAAGTTGTTGAAACGGGTATGCCTCCCCTGGTTAGCATTACTAAAATAAGAGGAGCTGCTGCATGATACCATTGAATAGCTTGATAGGGAATTTTATTTAATCTGCCAAAAGTAATGTCGCCATCATTAACGGACCAGCCATAGATAAGAGTAAATGTTAAAACAATGGATGCAGCAGTAGCTAACCAATACCACTTAAAGCGCTCATTAGAGGCGATAAAAGTCCCAAGTGTCTGAACAGAGTCATTTGCAATAACTGAGTATGCAGCTAATCCGAAACCTATAATAGTATATACGAGTGTAAGATCCATTTTTTACAAATTACTTTTAAATTTATAGTTTTAATTTGGCTAGGTTAAACTGAATAATAACTCACAGATTATATATGTGCTACTTGGTAGGCCCACAGGACATTATTTTGGCTCGTAATTAAGCCATAAATTTAATTTATACAAATCACTCATCACAATGTAAAATCACTTTATGCAAGGGTTGTTTAGATCATTTTTTACTGTTAGCTTTTATACTTTTCTTAGTCGTATTCTGGGATTTGTTCGCGATATATTTATTGCAAAATTTCTTGGATCAACCATAATATCTGATGCCTTCTTTGTCGCTTTTAGATTGCCTAATTTTTTCCGTCGAATACTTGCAGAAGGCGCTTATAGTGCGGCACTAATTCCTGTGTTTTCAGGGGTTGTTATAGATGCTACAGATGATCATGAAGCTGCTGATTTTGTTGAAAATACAATGTCATTTTTACTATTTATTACAATAATATTAACTTTTATTTTCTATTTTGGTATAGGATTTTATTTAGCTAACAAAATTCTAAAAATTGATCCAACATGTGGTTTGCATGAAGGCTCTTTGCCTAATAGTTGGTCTACCTTAATTGATCACCATGAATATAATATATTACAGAGAAAAGAGCTTAGGAAAAATTTTCCCTTTAAAGAATATTATCTGAATAATTGGCAAGAAGTATATTTTCCATCAAGACAAAATGATATAAAAATTAATGGTTGGTTATTCAATTATTTTCCTGAGAAACCAATAGTTATTATTGTGCATGGAATATTTCCTAATGGTAAATGTAAACCTGAATCTAATTTAATTGCTAGCTTATTAATTAAGAATGAAATTAATGCCTTAACTATAGATTTGCGTAATTATGGTCAAAGTGAAACTATAGGCAAATATGAAAATTTAGGTCTAAGCGAATACAATGATGTTTTGGGTGCATATGATTTTTTACAAAAAATTGGCTTTAAAAAAAATAGTATTGGTCTTCATGGCATTTCTTTAGGGGGAACTTCGGTAATTTTTGCTGCAAAAAAAGAATCTTCTATAAAGGCAATTTGGCTTGATAGCACACTTGCTGAATTTAAAATGATCTTAAAAGATGAAATATCTAGATATGGAATACCACATGATTTTGGGTTTGCAGTAAGTGTTGCGGGAAAAATCCTTACTGGGATTGATCCAACAAAACTATCTCCAGCATACTCCTTATCATCTAATCAAAATTATTTTTTTACTCATGGAGATAGCGATTTGAGAATATTACCACATCATTTTAATTTCATTAAAAAATATTCAGTTGAAAGAAATATTAAAGCTGATTTTTGGTTGGCTAAAGAATCATATCATGTAGATGCTATGTTTAAATATCCTAAGGAATATGGTGATAAAATGAAGTCTTTTTTTTATAAATATTTAAATTAAAATAAATAAAAAAGCCGGACTCATCTTCACTAGTTTGTACCTTGGCAGACACTTCTCTAGTTTAGACAAAAAACTCAAATACATTCATCCGGCGGGAATGAGTGTAAACTATCTCTCGGCGTTCCTCCGAAGCTAAGAAACGAGCTTAATATCCGGCTCTAGCTAAATTACGCTTAAAGGTAGTAAAATTCAATAGTTAAGAAAAAAAAAAATGAATATAACTAGGAAAAAATATAAAATTTAGTATTAGAAAAAGTTCTATCCACAATTCTATCCACAATATTTATCTATATTATTCCTTTCTAAAAAAAATATTATTTTTTTGAATTTTTAAGAAAAAAATATATTTAAAAGCTATAATTATTTTATTAATTATCTTAAAATGACCGATAATAGACCTTTGTCCCCACACCTCAGTATATATAAAAAAGTTCTCACTGCTGTCTTTTCTATTTTACACAGAATTACTGGAGTAGGTCTCAGTATAGGGTCAATATTTTTAACTATTTGGATTTCTTTATTAGCTTTGGGGCCTAATTATTTTTATATATTCGAAATAATATCTAAAACACTTCCCTTTAAAATAATTTTATTTTTTTGGACTATAGGAATATTTTATCATTTATTTAATGGAACTCGCTATCTGTTTTGGACTTATGGTTTAGGCATGGATCTTAAAAGTGTTTATGCCTCAGGCTATTTAGTTATTTTACTAACATTTATATCATGTTT
>ENA-OSJC01003433-OSJC01003433.1-marine-metagenome-genome-assembly--contig:-NODE-3433-length-11323-cov-9.207452_pt1 | contig 11323 bp, 21 predicted proteins | sample MGYA00237885_ERZ534234 | MGnify/ENA primary metagenome ERZ534234 (study PRJEB26413, sample SAMN06343907) | marine metagenome | isolation source: coastal waters | place: Atlantic Ocean: West Antarctic... | reverse complement strand
CTTGATGATCGACTCGCCTGGTCCATTGGGAGTTCACCTGACGCTATCTTTAGCGCCGTACTCTCTGGTACACCTCTCCTTACTAAATCCCCAGCAATGTCCGACAGACTGTCTAATATTCCTAGTATTCTGCCACTCATACAATACCTTTTAAATTAACCCTTAACGGCTTACCCCATGATGCGTTCGGTGGCTCATACACCACCGCCATCATTCCGAATGCGTCTGCCGCGTGGCTGGACCAATCGTGGTTAGGTCCAAGCCCTATGTTCCTGTTCTCGTCGCGCTTCTCGTGATACCAGGCCAACGCCTCTAAACCATCCTTACAGGCTGGCTCATTGAAGTAGACACTGGGTAACACTCTTCTTACCGCCTCAACTCTGGCACCAGCAGCGCCAGCACCCTGATTGGGCACCACGATGACGTTATAGCCAGCCTCTCTCAATGCGCTCTCATAGCTCACCGAATAGACCTTGTCGTGCGTCTTGCCATCATGCGGTAGCACAACAGTCTTAATATCCTGTGTTTGTTCTCTTAACCAGGCAACGTGTGTCGCCAGTGGCTGACCCTGAGCCTCGTAGTAACCAAGCACCCTGATCTCTGACTTATAAAACTGGACGGTCCAGATCGATGTCGCGTCTGCCTTCGCCCCGGTGCCACCAATGTCAAAGTAGGCACGGGTCTCCATCAGCGGGTCTTCGTGGACGTTACCTACCCGACCCTCTCGCTTGGCCTTCTCTATCAAATGCGAGAAGTAAGCGCCCTCATGGGCTGCTAGGTAGCTACCCTCCCAAACATGCTCGTAAACATCAGGCCTGACCTTCTTGTCAGCAACCCTCTCTAGCTCAAGCACCTTTGGAAACCACGGGTTATCGCGCCAGTTACACTCAACAATCTTGGCGTTCTCTGGGACGTTCTCTCTAAACCTTTTGTTGGTCGATGACCGGGTTGACTCCGGGTTCCAAGTGACCCATATCTCTGAGTCTTCTTCTCTGACCGTTGGGATTAGCTTGCGCCATGCCTCTTCACTAACAGGCTCGGCCTCATCTACCCAGGCTATAATGATTCGGGCCTTTGACTTAATGCTGTCTAGGTTTCGTCTTAACCCGGCAAACACATAGTTAATGCGCCCATCTTTAGACTTAATATACTTCTCGCCGACATCGTAATAGTCAGCAAGCCAGTCAACACTGCGGATAGCCGCCTTGATCTCCTCAAGCGATGACTCATCGAGGCTGTTCAGGTGCTCTCTGGCGCACAGTATCTGACCAGACTGCCCTGACATACCGCACTGATAACCCTTAATGGCTGTCATCAGCGCAAATGTTCTTGTCTTACCACTGCCCCGGCCACCATAGGCACCCCGGTATCTCGCCTCACCAGCAAACACTGGCACCAGGACTTCTGGCAGATTAACTGTCGCCGTTGTCATCAGGACTAACAGGTATTAGCTGGATCATTGTTGGCTTCATGCTGCCGTCACTCGATAGATGATCTAGGGCCACTTTAGAGCCTTCCTTACGGTCAATCATCTTATGAGCAGTAGCAACATCACCATCGCGCAAAGCGTCTATTAGAACGCCTCTTGAGAGCATATAAGGGTTGCTCTTCAAGACCTCTTTTCGGTCGCTAAACTCAGGGTTCTTCTCCTGATAACGATAGAGCGTACTGCGATCAATATCGGCGTACAGACAGGCCTCGTTGTCCGTGCAACCCATCAGGAAAGCACTCTCCAATTTAGCGACAATATCGTCGGTCATTACGGTCGGTCTGGACATTGCTTCTCCGGGGTACTGTAAAAGTCCCGTGCAAAAAAAAGCCGCTAATTAAGAGCGGCCAAAGGGGGGGAGTTACCGCGCTAGGCGGGTCGAAACATTTCAATAGAGTTAATGTCGTGTGACAGAGACCCTATCTTGGGACTATTTCAACACGTTTTGGCAGGTCGTTGAAGTACTATGTGTACGTTTTGTGTATTTTATGTGTATTTAATCGAATTTAGCATCTAAACAACCGCCAAATTAAACGCTAATCCATTAGCGGACAAAGTTTAGGGTTTTTTGTCCGCTTCAATTTTAGCCGCCTCAACGTGGAACTCTTTCCAGGTCTTGGGGTTCTTGTTAATTGGCTCTTTCTTCTTTTCAGGCTTGCCGTAAATGGCATCCCAGTTTGACTTAAACTTTTTTAAATCCGTTGGTCGTTGCTCAGAACCCTTACTCATCTCGTAACCCTAAGTATAAAACCGTCTGAATCGCGTCATCCTTGACCTGATAGTCCGACAGTAATGTTTGAAAACGCGGCATCCACACCTTCTGTGATCGCCACCGCCCTGCTCCCATCGCATCAGCCAGCCGCCTTGCCGACAGTTGCATATTGCCTGTGCCCTGACACTTCGGGCAGCTATCAACCTTGCTTGCAGCCGTCACCTGGCCCGTACCCTTGCACATCTGGCATCGACTAGGGCTAATGCTAAAAGACAGCGCCAACAATCCAAGACGCTCAACACTGTCGTCAGGCTCTTGGCTCTGGAACGTGTAACCCCGGCCCACAGCATCTTCTATCGCCAAATCATTTAACTCAGCCCGTGAGTGATCATCTAGGCAAAACTTGCTCAATGCGTACAGGTAGGTGTACCGATCAACGTGGGCCAGACACGCCGCAACATCGCTTGGCGTAATACGCTGGCCGCTGGTCCCTCGAATCTCTGCGTCGATGGGTGGCGCACCGGGCGTTAGCATTGCGAGCAACTCACTCATCATCAAGCATTGCCGTTATGGCTTCGATCTTCTCGTCGGCCATCTTAGCCTCTGCCGCCTGCTCCTCGGACTGCCTGTCTATCGCACCATTAACGGCTTCAACCCACATATCGATACCAGCCTCCTGCCAGGCGCTCGATGAGCTTGCCAGCGTTTCCGCTAAACAGCTAAATAACTCTGGGTCGTTCATGTCGCTCGCAGCAACTAGCCAAAAGTGCATGTTCTCTGCTGTCATTTTCATTCTCTTGCTCCTCTCAAGTGCCGCTAAAAACCTTTGCATGGCGGCAATATCGGTTAGGGAATAGTCTGTTTTTACACTGACCGAGCCAGATCGCGTTTTAATGCCCATCATGCGGTGACCTTGACCCGGCTATCTTCGCCCCGCTCCTTGTGATAAATGATCGCTGTCATGCTGCGCTCGGCGTTATAGCCCTGCGAATCGTGCCACTGATCGACCGAGCATAACGATCCAAAATGCTCAAAATGCATACTGCCGACCTCGCGCCTAGTGTGATGATGGATGTGCCCCAAAAGGCAATACCGTTTCTTGCTTGCAGACCACTGATCGTCAAGATTCGTTATGACTGCTTGAAGAATCTGCTCGTGCTTGATTCGATCACCGTGGTGAAAGACAAACAGGTTGTTGCCATAGTTCATGTGCAAGAATTTGGAATAGTTAGGCAATACATCAATGCGCGGATCGTTCTCATAAAGCAGGTCAAGCGCGCTGCTCAAATGACAGGCCATGTCGCCATCGTGGTTGCCACGGACGTTAACCACCGTTAGGTGCTTATGGGTTTGCAGCAGTCGCGCTATCAACGTCTGAAACAGCCGCCCTGCAAGTTTAAAGGTCTGGTGAATATTTAAATCTGTATCAAGCGCCGTGCCTTTAGTGGTTGTCCCTGCGCTATTGTCCGCATGGAAAAAGTCACCAACATTTAACAGCACCGCCCTCTCGCAATTACCAACCCTGGCCGCTAACTTATGCACTGCCTCGGTCAGCACTTCGGTAGCTATATCAACGTCATAATCGCCATCACTAAGCTTTGTCTCCGATGTGGCCTTCATCCCCATATGGTGATCGCCCACAACATAAATCGCCAACAAATCAGCGTCTACAACCTTGGGTGCCTTTACAGGTTTTCTGAACCCAGTCAGGTCGTCTTTTAGGCCTTCCATCATGGCATCAACTTTTTCCTTTATAGAGCGCCTCTCAGGCTCCTGAATGATCCACTGGAGTGCGACTTCACCCTCGTTGTTGTAGGCAGTTGAGACTCTCTTGGCCTCAAAGCCCTCCATCACCTGCTTATCAACGCTTCGATGCGGTGCCACAGCGCCCCTGGCAGCGAGACCCTCCAGGCGACTCATCATTTGCCAAACGCCACTTTGGCTGCGATCTAACTCTTTTGCAGCCTTGGTCATATTGCCGCCGTGCTTAATCACCGCCTCAAGCACCCGCTCCTGTATCTTGCTTTTGCAAAACTGCCGCAAAAATTTGTAATCAGTAGCCATTTAGTCGGTCCTCGTGGAACTTAATTTGTTCTTTAAATTCAGCCAACAACTCTCGGTAGTCAGCCGCGTATAATTTCTTGATCTTGCGCTTGTCACGCAGCATCTGCTGCACAAAGTCTTTGCCGTAATAGTCTTCCATCCAGAGCGTGTACCAGGCCTCGGCAGAGCCGTACTTGCTTTTGAAGCCATTACAGCCCTTGCACTGTGGGTGTATATTCTGGACCTCAAGCGCCCAATAGCCGCTGGAGCCTTTAGGAATAAAGTGCCCACCATCCATATCCTTCCAATGATGCCAAGAGTTAAGCTCATTCGGATCGCAGGAAACGCACTGCGCGTACCCGTTGCTGTTCGCAGCAGATATCCGTGCCAGCTTCTGAGCAGCCACAAGGCACTGCGCTCGTAATGTTTTAGCCAAGTCCATACACCTTGGGGTCGGTCAGCTTGTATCGCTGCCCCTGTACCCGGTAAAAATCCGTTAAATACTGAGACATCTGCTCAGTGGTCATCAGGCTGGTCACCGGGAAAAATAGCAGCAACTCATCAACCTGCTCCTCGTAGCTTGGAAAAGACTGGATCGCCTTTAACCAGGCAGCGTTAAACTTCTCGCTATGCGCCAACAGAATCGGTACGCCAAAGTGCTTCTTGGCCCGGCACTTGATCTGTTCGGACGTGTACTCTTGCCCCTGATCAGCAATCTCGTCATACCATAGGTGGGATACCCTGTTTTGTGCCTCAGACCGCTTTTGGGTGTACGTCTTAATCTGCACACTAATTGGCTTCTTGCTCGATACCTCAACAGCCTCAACCGCTGCAAGCGCAACCGCTTTCATGTGCTCTGTCCGCAAAACATGGAAAACGCCTGTCATATTTTTTTACTCAGCCAGTAGCTGGAGAACCAATCACTCCACCGCTCCAAGGCGTAGCCTGAGAACATTTTTCGCTCAAACTTGACCCGCTTAACAAGCTGCTCATCTCTAACAATGTTGCAGCCTGCGCTGATGTAGCTGGCCGCGTAAATTCTGTTGGCAATCAGCGTTGCCCTTATTCCGCTTGCCTCTTCCAATTCTGACGCTGTGTACCAATCGCCTTGTGTTAAACCAAATTGGTCCGGCGACACATAGCAATATCTGTAATTAGCTCGGTAAGCAGATTTGGTGCGTCCATTACTCAAAACATCGCCTTCATGGCAGCTAGTGCTTCTGCCCCGGCAGCCTTAGCAACCTCTTTGTCGTGCCCTATGAGCGCCGCTGGCTTCTCAAACGGGCGATGCAATGCCCTCACCCGGTTGGCCTCCTTGATGCTGCCAATGATCCTATCGATGTTCGGCCATTCGAACTCAGGATTGCCCTTCTGGCGCTCCTCTTTGACATAGGTCACGCCCTTGTCGATCTCCTCGCGGCTAAATCTGCCGATCAGCGGCGCATACATTCTCTTGGCCGCCACCCGCATCTCATCGGGAAAGGTCACGCTCATCTTCTTTTCGCCATAGACAATTGCGAGTAAGCCGAACAAATAGTTGGTCGCCTGAGTCTCTTCTTTGCTCCGAGGAACATCAGAATTGCTCGTTGATGTTGAGCCACTTGTTACTTGCTGAACCAGTGCTTGCACGTTTTGCATTCTTACTCTCCCTTTCCTTTTTAAATTCGTGATGGTTTGTTTCCCAATTTCTAAATGCCGCCTTCCAGCATTTCATCTTTCCGCGCCCGACGACCCAACCACGGCTTTCGTGGTAATCGATAAACTTTTGGGGTGAACAGTGGGCAGCCCTCTCAACCTTGTAGGCTTCAACGTCTGCTATTGATGGTGGCGAGAATGTTTGTTTTATATTTTTATTAATCTTTGTATTAATACCCTCACTGTTTTCCGATGGGGGGTCTTCGGAATCCCGATGGGGGGTATTCGGAATACTGACCACCTTGTTGGTGATCGTGATGGTCCTTTTGATGACCTGCTTGCCCTTATATTCAAGGAAGCATTTGATGTACCCGGCTTTTTCAAGCGAGCTCACAAGGTCGCTGATGCGGCTTTTTGACAGTTGAAGGTGCTCGGCAAAGTGAGCGTTGCTGGCAAAGCAGTGGTCGTGGGAATCGAGACTGTCGATCTCAACCAGAAGCAGCTTCTGCATCCAGGTTAAAGTTTTATCTAGCCAGATTTCTTTGGAAACCCAAACGCCTTTAAAATCGCGGTTCATACTAATTACTCAAAAAAGCACGAATAGCTGATTTTGCCGCCAGAGAGCTTGACGATAGTGGGTATTTGCTTTATTTTCGGCGACCTCTCACCACGGCGGTAGGCCTTGGCTGTTCGCTCGGTAATTTGAAGCTCTTCGGCAGCCGCTTTGTCGCCGACCTGGGTGAGATGTTGTTGAAATCTGCTAGTGTCATTATTCATAAAAAAGCTTCGTAAATTGCTGATCTGTGAATGATGACACATAACGTGTTACTTTTAAACAGTGGTTGGTGTTTTTCGTGTTATTTTTTATTTGCCCTAAAAATTTGTTGACTTTCTTGAAAGTTAATGACACTGTTTGTGTCGGTCAGAATTGTTTTGACCACCCAGAGGTCACATCGTGAACCGTTTGAAAGCCGCAAGAAAAGCAGCAGGCTTCACACTTAAAGGACTATCGGAAGCCACAGACTGCAACATCAAGCCAGCCAGGATCGCCAACTGGGAATCTGGCACGCGCCAAATTAATGTTGATTCGGCCAAATGTTTGGGTAAAATTTTAGGCGTTACTGCACCTTATCTGATGGGCATGTCAGAACCTGACAGCGTTACTGCATCTCTGGACGCAATGTCTAAAGAGCAGCGTGAGATGTATGTGGCAATGGTTAAGATATCTCGACTGACCGATGCCGACAGCAAGGCTGGTCTGGCTATTGTTCAAGCTTATTTAAAATCGCGGTTAAAAGAGGATTAATGGTCCTGCATTGTTCGTCCGTGAATTCCTGGGCAATCTGCAAATAAAACATATGCTTGGCTTGCGAGCCGGTCACTGATACTCGCCGATCATGCGCCAACTGTTTTTTCAATAATTCTTCCAAGTCATCCATAAATCTCCTTCTATTCATATCTGCATATTGTGACTCTATAAAATCACAGCTTGTGGCAAAAAACAAACTTTTTTAAAACATTCTGTCGTTTTTTTTACCCTTTTTAACTTAATTTCATGCACATAGATGTAGGTGTTTTTTTGTTATTTTATATCGCTTGCGTTTGACACAATACGTGTTTAAGATAGAATCAAACAACACGAAAAGGATAAAGCATGTATTACTCAACTGCCTACGACAACACACATTTTTCCGACGACCCAAGTCGCGTTGCTTGCCCAGACTTTGCTGATCACATCCCGGCTAATCCTAGCACGGGTCAGCTTTGCGAAATTCTCGAATGCGACATTATTTTCTGGGAAGCATTTAGCGCCGATGGCATCACGCAGGTATACGACTTTCCCAACGGACGTTTCCAAGAAGCGGCCAATCGTGCCTGCGAAGGCGACTTCCAGCGCGACATCAATGACGCAATCGCTGCACAAGACTTTGAAGGCCTTGGCCGCCTAGTCAGCCACCACATGCTCAATTATGCGGAAAAAATACACGAGATTAGAAGCTGATTTTGATCCTTGGCGTACCTAGCAGTGGCGCTAACGAAAGGCAAATGAAGCGCCTCAAGATCAGTAAATACATAGTAAGGCCAATTTGCCAACTGCACTAATTTTTAGGAGAAGAAGATGAAGAAGAATATTTTTAAGTTTATCGAGCGCCAGCCAAGCGAGCACATGCACTCTTTTGAAACTTTTGCCTTTGGCGCGTTTACGGGCGCAATTGGCCTTTACATTTTTGTCGAGATATTTGGAGTCTAGATTATGAACGCAATAGCAAAAATTGATTTTGATTTATGGAATTTAGCCGACTTTTTCAAAGGCGAGCTTGATTGCATCCACGGAATCGGCGCAAAAAAAGATCAGTCAGCAGAATATTATCGCGGTTATGGCGAGCGTTACGAGCTTGAAGCCATCGCTGGTCAGGAGGTGATCTGTGGGTAAGCACAACGTCCCTGCAATGGTCGGTGAGGTGCTTAAAGAGATTGGCGAGACCACGGCCACCGCTGGCTGGGATTGCCACGGCACCTTTGTCCTTTTGCACAAGGCGCTTGAGCGAGTCGCGGCTCACAAGAACATCACCTTTGACCCGCCTACCGTTATCGAAAGCGACATTGCAGCAAAGAGTGTCGTGATCGTGGTCACCGGGCACCTGGGCGACAAGTCAGAGTGGAGCTTTGGCGAGGCCGCAACCTACAACAACAAGAACGCCTACCCTTTTGCGATGGCTGAAAAGCGCGCCAAGGACCGGGTAATTTTAAAGCTGGTTGGCCTGCACGGTCATGTCTATTCGGAAGAAGAGGCCGACGACTTTAAGCAAGCAAGACCTACTGGCATTGCTGATGTCCCTGCGCCCCAGGATGGCCTGGTGGACTACAACGCGGTCGTGCGAGAGCACTCAGCCACGATATTTGCCATTAAAAATGCCCTTGGCACAGGCGATCTTGAAACCGCCAATGAAGAATGGCGCGATCTAAATGAAGAGCAGCAACGTGCGGTTTGGAAAGCGCCCTCAAAGGGCGGCATTTTCACGACTGAAGAATTAAAAACAATGAAATCAACTGCGTTCAGAGAAGCAGGTTTAACGGGAGCAGAAGCATGAATATTGAAATGACAACGATTACACCGCCAATGGCGGCACTACTACTTGGCAATAACGCTGCGAATAGAAAGCTAAACAAGCGCCACGTTGATTTTTTGGCAGACCAAATTAAGTCAGGCAAGTGGCAGAAGAACGGCCAAACCATCGTAATAGCCAAAGATGGCACATTAATGGATGGGCAACACAGGCTTACCGCAATTGTCGCTGCGAATGTGCCAGTAGACATAGGGCTTTGCACCGGCGCACCCAGGGCATCCATGCCGACCATTGATAACGGCAAGCCGCGCAGCAGCGCCGATGTGCTAACAATGTCCAAATGCAGCTACGCCACGCTAGTCGCAGCAAGCATTCATTTGCTCTACAAGTTTGATAATGAAAGCCTCGCAACCAACGGCACCGGCGGCGGTACAAAAATGCCTAACTCCGTTGTGATGCCTGCCCTAAAGGATATACAGGCCAGGGTCGATTTAGACTGGCTCGCCAAGATCGTCCAAAAGACCGGGCGCAACACCCGCATGAAGGTGAGCAACTTGTTTGTCGCTTTTTATCTTATCGCATCAAAGTACGGTGAAGACATTGTCACTCAATTTGCTGAAAAGATGAATGACGGCGGTGACTACCCCAAAAGCCCCACTCTGGTGATGCCGCAAATTATTGCTCGCATTCATGCTTCTGGACGCAGTCCACACCGAGCCTATGATCTTGCAATGCTCCTAGCCGGTTTTGACCGCTGGATAGAGCACAAAAAGATGTCGCAGTACCGCGAGAGCAGTGTTGTCAATGATATCCAAGAATTCACAAAAACCTATAACACCCACATCAAGTGGTAGGAGAACAATTATGAAAGTAGCCGTAAATTTTAAAGTAGACCTCAACAAAATTGATTTGAATCGAGCCTTTGCAGGTGCAAATGGATCAAAGACCATTGACCTGACTTGCTTTATTTCGCCGGAAGAGCCTGATCGCTTTGGGCAACATGGAGGCATTCAACAAAGCACGACTAAAGAAGAGCGTGACCAAGGTTTGAAAATGCCCTATGTGGGCAACGTAAAAGCATTCTGGGGCCAAGGTGTGAACATCGTCAAAGAAGAGGGTGGGCAATCAGCAAAGGCACCAGCGCCAGCACAAGCCGATTTTAATAAAGACGACGACATTCCTTTCTAGGAGATGACTGATGACGCAAGCTAATAGAGTATTGGAGTATCTTGAGCAGGGGCAGTCAATTACCCCTATTGATGCATGGAAGGAGTTGGGTATTACCCGGCTCGCTGCCAGAGTGCATGAGCTTAAACGTGACGGTTACGTCATTGATAAAAAACTGATATCAGTGACTAATCGCTATTCGGAAAAATGCAGTGTTGCCGAATATTTCATGGAGGCTGCGAATGCTGCTAGATAAGGCTAAGTTTGCCGATGAGCATGGCGTAAAGGCATCCACAGTATCTGGGTGGATGCAGCGCCACTGGACAAAAGGCCTGCAATATTATGTAATCGGTCGCACGACGATGATTGACACAGAGGAGTTTGAGCTATGGATCAGAAATTCCCAACAGGAATCAGACCTCGCGGAAACGGGCTTGAAATCAGAATTACCCAAAGAGGAAAAGTCGCGTACCAAGAGATTATACCAGCAGACCCCAACAATGCGGCTGACCTTAAGCGCGTAAAGAAATACCGGGACGAAATGCAGGTCAAGTTTCGGCTTGGCCTTGCGTTTGAAGAAGAAGAGTACCCCACCCATCTTCAGCCTTTTCATTGCATGGCACAGGAGTATCTTGAGACTCATCAAGGCAAGCACTCTACAAAGCTAGGCTACCTCAACATCCTAAATAAATATTGGATACCGTTGTTCGGCAAGAAGCCCTGCGCCTCGATCACCACCCGTGAGATCAAACTGGCTCTCAGTCGGATCGATGCATCTAGCAAGACTCGTGACAATGTCCTTGGACCATTGCGCGGCGTTCTCGATTATGCCGAGGTGTTCCCGAACCCGGCAGCCATTATAAAGACCAAGAAAGCTCAAACAAAGCCAATAGAGCGTTATGTGCCATTAGAGCGCGACAAGATCATGTCGTGCTTTAGTGGTGATGTTTATGTGTACTTTGCCTTGCTGTTTGGCTGCGGCTTTCGCCCTGGTGAGATTAAAGGATTGCTTAGAAATGACTTCGATGGCGAGCACTGGCACGTTCACCAGCAGATAGTGAGAGGGAGGTTGATCGATTCGACCAAGACTGGACACCGCAGAAAGGTCTATGTGCCGCTTTGGGTCAGAAAGGCAATGAAGATGATGCCACCGCGCATAGACTCGCCCTACTTCTTTGTTAACGAAAACGGTGATTTTTTCCAAGACAC
>ENA-OSJC01003428-OSJC01003428.1-marine-metagenome-genome-assembly--contig:-NODE-3428-length-11332-cov-9.619103_pt1 | contig 11332 bp, 11 predicted proteins | sample MGYA00237885_ERZ534234 | MGnify/ENA primary metagenome ERZ534234 (study PRJEB26413, sample SAMN06343907) | marine metagenome | isolation source: coastal waters | place: Atlantic Ocean: West Antarctic... | reverse complement strand
TAAAGTAACATTTTTAACTTCTACAAATATTTTTTGTTTATTTTTTTCAACTAAAAAATCAAACCGTGTTTCTTTATCAAAAAATACCTCAGGCTTAATACTATCATTGTATGAAACTTCTTTAACTAAATTATTTGATAAACCATGGTAGACAATTTTGTTTGCAAAATGGGTATTAACGCCCACTAAATTCTTTTTAACTTTAATTATTTCAAGAGTATATTTTAACTTTCTTTTAGGGTTATCATTTTTAGATATATAAACTTCATTCCCCTCATCCAGCAAACCTTTCATAGATCCGGTATTAGGACAGTGTGCTGTAACGACCTCATTAGCAATCCTGACGTCAGTAAAAAATCTCTTATATCGCTTGATAAGTTTGCCTTTTATTAAAGATTTGGTAAATTCCATATTTAAATTATATATTTAATAATGAACCAAAATACAAAATTTAATGCCGCAATACTTATTATTGGCAATGAAATCCTCTCTGGAAGAACACAGGACACTAATACTGCCACAATTGCCCAATGGTTGAATTCTATTGGTGTAAAAGTTAATGAGGTTAGAGTTATTCCGGATATCGAAAATATAATTATTGAGACTGTTAATCATTTAAGAAAAGTTAACAATTATGTATTTACAACTGGTGGCATTGGCCCAACTCACGATGATATTACTGCTAATTCTATTTCAAAAGCATTTAATCTTGAGTATGAAATTCACAAAAAAGCTTTTAAGATATTAGAAGCTTATTACAAAGTAGGTGAGTTCAATGAAGGTCGACAAAAAATGGTATGGATGCCAAGAAATGCTAATTTGATTTTAAATCCAACAAGTGGTGCTCCTGGATTTAATGTTGAAAATGTTTTTTGTTTACCAGGTGTTCCATCAATTTTAAAATCTATGTTGGGTGGTTTAAAAGATAAAATAGTAGGAGGAGATCCAATATTAAGTCATACAATAAGTTTAAAAACTGTTGAAAGTGAAATTGCAAATTCTTTAACATCTGTCCAGAATAAAAATAAAGATGTAGAAATTGGAAGTTATCCTTTTTTTCAAGCAGGAAAATTAGGCGTATCTATAGTAATTAGATCTGAGGATCGATCAAAAATTAAGAGTTGTACCGAGCAAATTTTAAAATTTGTAAATAAAAAAAACATAGAAGTTGTTGATCGTTAAATGCTTTATTTTGCATATGGCAGCAATCTTAATCATTTTCAAATGAAGCGTAGATGTAAAGACAGTATCTTTCTAAAAAAGATTTATTTTAGAGATTTTAGATTAACTTTTAGAAGCAAATATAGAGCAGCAGATATAGAGCCTAAAAAAAACTCAATTGTACCCGGTGGACTCTTTGAAATCTCAAAAAGTGATGAAAAAAAACTTGATGTATATGAAGACTTTCCAATTTTATATAAGAAATATTATTTTTATTATTATGGAAAAAAAGTAATGACCTATACTATGGTTAAAAAGTCTTCATTTAAATTTCCAACAGATCGTTATTTGAATATTGTTAAAAGAGGTTATAAAGATTGTAAATTAGATTTAATATACCTCAAGAAAGAACTATTGGCACAGTAAAAATACAACAACTTATGACTAATCATGAAAAAAATTTTTAATAATCTTCTAAATTCACTAAATGGTTTAAAGATAGGTTTTAAGGAGCATTCATTTATTATTGAGATTATTGGAGGTGTTTTTTTAATTTCTTACTTAATAATAGCCGATTTAGAAATTATTTTAAAAATATCAATAATAATGACTTATTTCATTCTCTTGGCATTCGAACTACTTAATACTGCTATAGAATTGCTCTCTGATAAAATTACTAAAGATTTTGATTTGGATATAAAAAAAATTAAAGATACATCAAGCGCTGCTGTTTTTGTAATTCTTTTATTATTAATAATTTTAATAATTTTATCATTTTTAATATTTTAATAGATTATTTAATTTTTTTAAAAAAATATATATCTATATAATCTTCAAAATGTATCCTGTCTTTCTGCGAATAAAGAGGAGGGGTATCAGAAAAAAAAACTACCAAATCATCATGGTTTATATTGTTTATAAATTTATTTAAGTTTTTATTAAAATTTAATTGATTATGATAAATAGTGCAAAATTCAGGATGGATGTTTAATGGGTACTCATTACAAATTAATTCGTTATGCTCTTTAATTACTTGTGGAATATGGTTTTCAACAGTTAGATAGACAACAAGTTTTTTATTCTTACTTTCTTTTAAATTATAAAACAAAGTATTGATAATTTCATTTTCACAAATCCCAACATAATAAATGTTTGTATTACAACTTTTATAACCCATATTTAATAGATCATCCTTAAAGTATAATTTATCAAAAAATATACTCTTCCCTCTTCCATAACGTGTCCTATTAAACAACTGACCATTATAAGAGTGAATAAAGATTTTCTCCCTTTGAGAAAATAAATTAATCCAACAATTATTGTCCTCAATAAAATCACCAAGGTCGTTCTTGAATTCAAACCATGAACCTTTTTTATCACAAAATAATTCTTTTTCAGCACCTTGAGTGCTGAATCCTGTAAACCAATTTTTTTTAAACTCATTAATTTCTATATTTTGTAAATTTGATTTGAGAGTAGTTGTGAGTTTATCTTTTATTTTCTTCATTTTAAAATTTGGATAACTTTCATTTATAATCACATACACATCCCCTAAATTTTCATAATTCTTAAAACTTTCTTCAAAAGAAAAATTAAAAGTTTCATAGCTATTTGCTGAGTAATTTAATTTATTATTTAGAGCAATGTACCAATTATCATTTCTGAAAATATTTCCCTTTGCCACAAAAATAATTTTATTGATAAATCGTGATGTTATTTTTTCATAAATCTTGGGAGTAAAATTTTTAAAAAAAAAAGTAATAATAGTTAAAAAAATAAAAAATCCTAAAAATAAAATAAATAAATTTTTTAAGTTTATAGGTTTTATTTTAATAGATTTATAAAAATTATTTTTAAAAATAAAGAAAAATATACTTATAGCTAAATAAAAAATATATTTTAAATTTGTAAGCAGTATATATAAATTAAAATCTAGATTTAGATATTTTTGATTTGTGAAGATTACTTGCAAAAAATCTAATGATAGTCCATAAAAATCTAAAAATGAGCAAATAGTTTCAAATATTATAAAAAAAATAAAAAGATAACTACTGACACAAAAAAATAGACTTTGAATTGAAATTAATCCAGTATTAAAACTAGTTGTATCATTTAAGAATATGATTGAAAAAAAATTATAAACTAATAATAAATATATATATTGTTTAATTTTAAAATTTGAAAAATACTGTAAATTAATCATATTAAATTAGTTTTGATTATGAAAAAAAAAAATAAAATCATTACAATTACTACATCAGTTTTATTTTTATTTATAACTATATCCATATTATTATTTAATTTTTATCTAAATGATAATAGAAATCTTAGAATAGCACACGCGGGTGGAAAATTTAATAATAAATCTTATCCAAATTCATTAGCTGCAATTGATTTTAATTCAAAATTTACTAAATATTTTGAGTTAGATTTACAACTTACTAAAGATAATAGACTTGTTTGTCTTCACCACCCAATAATTAAAGATAAAAATTTTGGTGATATTAAAGATAAAATTATTAACGAAAATTACTGTTATGATGTTACTTTAAAAAAATTTCTTGATGAGAATAAAGAAATTATAATTATTACTGATTTCAAAACGGACAATATTCAAGGGCTAAATTTTATAAAGAAAAACTTCAGTAATATTTCATCAAGATTTATTCCACAAATTTATCGTGAGGACGAATATAAAATAGTTAAAAATCTTGGTTTTGAAAGAATTATATTTACTCTGTATAGAGTCAGCTCCTATTCAAATAAAAAGATAGTTAAAATTATAGAAAATATGGATTTGTTTGCTATTACGATGAATCCCCCAAGGCTTAGAAGTGGTATAATGAAACTAATTACTAAAAAAGATTATTTTGCTTATGTTTATACAGTGAATTCTTATCTTAGGTTTTTACAGTATAAACTTTTCTTTGGTGCGGATGAAATATATACAGATATTTTATTTTAGAATTGTTAAAAAAATTAAAGTTTAATTAAATATAAATCGGGTACTTAGCAATATATATTTTAAAAATTTACTTATTATGCTTGTTCAATTATAAATATTAGAATAAATACTCATGAAATTCATTAATGCCCTCGTGGTGAAATTGGTAGACACAACGGACTTAAAATCCGTGCCTTTTTGGAGTGCCAGTTCGAGTCTGGCCGAGGGCACCATTAAATTTTTATGAAAAAAAAAATATTAATTACAGGAGCTTGTGGCTGGTTAGGAATTAATTTAATAAAAACTTTTCTTGAAGGAATAGATATTTATCAAGAAACTGCAAACTTAACCAATCGATATGAAATTAAAGTTTTTATTCAACCAAATGAATATTTGAAACTTAACTCTATTTTTGGTGATAAAATTGAATATTTTTTTGGAGATATTAAAAATATAAATGATTGTGAAAAATTTACTAAAGATTGTGTTGATGCAACTCTTTATCATTTAGTTGGGGTAATTCACCCAAGTAAAATTAAAGATCTTTTTGAAATTAATTATACAGGAACTAAAAATATAACTGAAGCATCAATTAAAAATAAATTAAATAAAATTATAGCACTTTCTTCTAATTCACCGTTTGGTGTTAATAAAAATAGAAATAAACCATTTAATGAATTGAGTGATTACAATCCATATTTTAATTATGGAAAATCAAAAAAAATGATGGAAGATTATTTAAAGAATGTGCATCATAATGAAAGAATAAAGGTTATAATTATCAGAGCGATGTGGTTCTATGGACCATTTCAACCAGATAGGCAAAATCTATTTTTTAAAATGATTGTAGATGGAAAGGTGCCTCTTGTTGGTGATGGTACAAATCTAAGGTCTATGTCAAATGTGGAAAATTTAAGTTATGGCCTTATACTTGCTAATGAAGTTGCTTTAGATAAAAAAGATTATATGTTTTGGATTTCTGATGAGAAACCATACAGTCAAATTGAGATAATAAATACTATAAGAGATATTTTGCAAAAAGATTTTAATATTAATTCAAAAAACACATTTTTAAAACTACCCAATGTTACAAGCACCATTGCTTATTATTGTGATTTTATTTTTCAAAAATTAAATCTATATAATTCTAAGATTCATGTTCTTTCAGAACTTAATAAGAATATTTTTTGTGAAATTGAATATTCTAAAAAGTGTTTAAACTATAATCCTAAAATTGACCTTCACTTGGGTTTGCGTAGAAATTTTAACTGGATGAAAAAAAATAATTTATTAAATTTTTAATGTATCATTTGGTTACAGGTGCTTGTGGTTTTGTAGGATCATCAATTGTTGAAAAATTAGTATTACAGGGTTACAAAGTTGTATCTTTAGATGTTAAACGTGATCAAAGAGTAGAAGAAATTTCAAATTTTTATCAGCTGGATATTACAGATTTTACTCAACTTAAAAAAATTAGAGAGAATATTTCACATATACATCATAATGCCGCATTAGTCCCCTTAACAAAATCTGGATCAAAGTATTTTACTGTGAACACAAATGGTACTAAAAATATGGTTAACTTTGCTTGTGAAAGAGGTGTTAAGCATTTGACTCACATGAGCTCATCTGCCATCTTTAGCAAGAAGCTTTCAAATCAAAATATTGACATCACGGAATATAAGCCGATTGATATATATGGAAGATCAAAACATTTAGCTGAACTTGAAATAATAAAAAATTTAAATTTATTAAGGGCAAAAAATATTACCTGCTCTATAATCAGACCAAGAACTATTATTGGTGAAGAAAGATTAGGAATTTTTAGTATATTATTTGACTGGGTAAAAGATGATAAAAAAATTCCTATAATTGGAAATGGTCAAAATCTTTTTCAATTTGCACATATTAGCGATATAGTAGATGTAAGTATAGAGACAGCTTTAAGAAGAAAATCTGGTTTTTACAATATAGGAACTGACGTTTATGGTACTTTAAAAAATGACCTCAATAGTTTTTTTATAGAAGTTGGATCAAAATCAAAAATTCTTACATTAAATCAAAATATTTCTAAAATTTTATTATTTATCTTGGATAAACTTAATCTTTCACCTTTAAGTCCCTGGCATTATCTCTCTTATGGTAACACATATTACTATGATCTAAATAATACTTTTAAAGAACTAGAATGGAGACCTAAATATTCTAATAAAGAAATGCTTGTTGCTTCGTATTTAAATTTTCTAAAAAAAACAAAGTCCCAAGATGAAAATGGTTCAGTTCATAAAATAAACACAAAACAAAAATTTTTAAAAATAATTAAATTTTTTCTTTAATGAATTTTTTATTAGTAACTAAACTACTTAGAGTAAAAGATTATTTAAAAAATTTTATAATATTAATACCAATCTTTTATGCAAAGAGAATATTCGACTATGATTTAATTCAAGAATTATTTATTATTTTTATAACATTAAATTTATCAGCAAGCATAGTTTATATATTTAATGATTTAGTTGATCTTAATAATGATATTAAAGATAATTATAAAAAAAATAGACCTTTACCATCAAAAAAAATAACAAAAAATCAAGCATACAAAATTATATTATCTTTGTTTATTACGTTAACAACAATCTTACTATTGAAGCAAAACTTAGAATTAATTTTTTTTTTATCATTATATTTAATATTAAATTTATTTTATTCAATTTATCTAAAAAAATTATTTTTGATTGATATTTTGTGTCTTACTTTATTTTATATAATTAGGATTTTATTAGTAATATTTTATTTTAACTTAGAAGTTTCGTATTGGTTAATAACCATTATTTTTTTTATAATAATAACAGTTAGTTTGGCAAAGAGGTATATGGATATTAATAATAATATTGATAATGATACCTTTAAATCATTATATCAAAAAAAATCTCTATATATAATGATAATTTCATCTTCAGTTATTTCACAATTTGCGTATATATTTTTTTCAGTTGATGCAAATACTATAAATAAATTTGGTGAAGATTTTGTTTTTTCATCAATTATTTTTATGTTAGGTTTTTTTAGATTTTTACAAGCTGTTAAAAAAGGAAAATATTCTGATACAGTGGATTTATTTTCAAAAGATTGGCAATTTATTTCAATATTAGTTATATATATATTTTTTAATTTTAATTTAATATATTTAAGCAGTTGACTAAAAATTTTAACTTTTATCTAATTTTTATTTTAATACCTTTTGTTTTAAGCAAGATTTTATTTATTTCATTCTTAGGTTATGGAAATGGGATACCTTTTGGTGGCATGCACCATCCAGATTATACACTCTTACAAAATGACTTATATGAAACTATGAAGTTTTGGCATTATAGCCCTCCTTTAATAAATTTTATTTTAGGGATTTTGTTAAAACTTTTTAATGGTAACTTAATTCTTATTGATAAAATATATTTTTTTTATAATCTTTTCTTATCATTTTTAATAATTACCATTGGATATTATTTCTGTTTATTTTTTAAAATATCAAAAAAAAAAACGATTATTTTAAGCCTTTTTTTAGTTTTAAATCCTAATTTAATTTTTTATGAAAATTTTAGTAGACCGGTTTATAGTCATACAGTTGCTTGTTTGTTTGCTATAATTTGTTTTTTTTCTTACAAATATTTTTATACAAAAAAAGATAAATATATTTTTTTATTATATTTTACACTATGTTTATTGACATATACTTGGACATTATTTCATCCACTTTTATTAATAATTGTAACTTTTTTTTTATTCTTTTTTATTAAGATTAAAAATAAATTTTTTATAACAACAGCAATAGTATTTATATTAATTTCATTACTTCCACTTATTAAAAACAAAATTATATTTAATTTTTTCGGAGGAGGTAGCCATATGTGGATTCAAATTGCCCAATCTATTCCTGGTCATCGAGCTGGATGTCTTCAGCCTATTAAAGATATCATAAGGTCTGAGAGGCTAAGTTTTGCACCAACTCCTGATAAACTTTCAAAATTACATCAATCAATGAAAGAAAAACCTGTGTACGAAGAGGAAAATCATTTAAATTTAAATCATGTTGCTTACCTAAGAAATATTGATAGCTGTAAAAATTGGTTTATTGAAACAATCCTTAAAGATCCATTTCTATACCCTAGAAAAAGAATTGAATCTTTAGTTGCTTCACACTCAAAATTTGCTTTTGAGTTTAATGTGGGCTCTCCCGATATATTAAAAGAATTTTTTAAATATAAAGATAAAAATATTTTAAAGAAATCAAAGCAAATTTTAATACTATTGTACATGTTAAGTTTGTATTTATTAATTTTTTATTTAATTTTATTTACTAAAGACAAAAAATTAAAAAATTTTTTATCAACAATTATGTTAGTTTATTTCTATTTACTTGGAATTGGTCATTTATTTAACGGTTATGAGCAAGAAAGAATGCTTTATGGAGGTTTTTTTATTCATTTTTTATTTTTTCTTTTGTTGAATAAAAGATTAATAATGATTAAAAAAAAATGAATATTAGCCCCTATATCAAGTCTGATAATAATAAGAAATCTGAAAAGATTAAATCATTAATTAAAAAGAAATTTGATACTTTCAACCTTAAAAAATCTAATTTAATAATTGTTATAGGTGGAGATGGTTTTATGCTTAATATTCTAAAAAAATATCAAAAATATAATTTACCATTTTATGGCATCAACTCAGGTAATTTTGGTTTTTTAATGAACAAATTTTCAGAAAAAAAAATAATAGAAAATATTATGAAATCAAAAAAAATAACAATTAGCCCCATACAAATGATTGTTAAATCAATAAATAAGACTATAAAAAAATTAATTGCTATTAATGAAGTTTCAATTTTAAGACAAAGTAAACAAACAGCATCACTATCCGTATATAATAAAAAACGTAAAATTATAAAAAAATTAGTAAGTGATGGTATTTTAATCTCAACACCAGCAGGAAGTACAGCGTATAATTTGTCTGTACATGGTCCAATACTATCTTTGGATTCTAAAAAGTTGGCTGTTACCCCGATAAGTCCATTTAGACCTCGAAGATGGAAGGGTCAAGTTGTAAAAGAAAGTTCTGAAATTATAATAAAAAATTTAGATCCTAAAAAAAGGCCAATCAGTGCTGTGGCTGATAGTTCAGAAATTAGAAATGCAATTCTGATAAAAGTTAAAATAGATAAAAAGGCAAAATTTAGTTTAATGTTTAATAAAAATTTTAGTCTTAATAAAAAGATTAAAATTGAACAATTAAAAAATGATATTTAATAAGATGATTTCTAAAAATTAAAAGTATTTATTAACTTTAGTGTATTCGGATAAGCTTTAATATTCTGATGTGGTGCCCCCGCACGGAGTCGAACCGCGGACCTATTGATTACAAATCAATTGCTCTACCAGCTGAGCTACAAGGGCATTTATTTTTAATGTCTGATTTTTATTAGAATAGATCAATTTAATCAATATATAAAAACTTATAATTAGTGTAATTATTTCTATGTTTCAAAAAATAAAATCAATTTTTTAAAATACAATTTAATACGATTTGTTTAAACTTTGATGTTTTAAGAGTTTCGGCTCTGCTATTAGTAAAAGCTGGGTTTAATTTTTTAACCTCAAAATTTGATAATTTCCAATTATCTATATTATTATCATCGATATAGTGTGCTTCATCTTGATTAATGGAAATAAATTGACCACCTTTCCTTAATTTTTTTTCCATAAGAGAAATATAATTATTAACAACATCTAACTTCATTTCTTGAAAGGAGCTATGATTCATTGCGAGGTCAATTTTGGAATCTGGAATTAGATCTGCTTGGTGTGGTAATAAAAAAACTATGTCAAAATCATCGATGTTTTCTCTATTTATCTCATGAGGCAATCCAATTTTAAGTGTATCTTTAAAAAATAATTTAAGAAAGGTGTAACCAAATGAAATTTGTTCTGGCAGATCAATTAGATATGTTTTTTTAATTTTTCTAAGTGAAATTTGCAACGCCACATTTATACAATTTGCAGGTCCGATTTCTAGAAAAGTATCTTTTTGATCATGCTCAATAATTTGAACTGTCTCTAAATGATCTATATATCTGACCGGGTAATAATACATAAATTCATTATGATTATTAGGTTTTATAAAATTCTTATAAATTTTTTCAAAACGGTGAAGCTCAATTTTCAACGAATGATTTTGCATTTTCCATCTAAAATAATAGCCTATAAAAACTTTAAAATTTCTAAACATGAACTTTATTTTAGTAATTAAATTATTATCAAATCTAGTATCAAAATGATAATTAATTCCAGGGCTTGAAGTGAATCTATCAGCACTTTTGATTAATAAATATTTATTAGATACACCTGTAAATCTTGCAGAGGATAGTTTATCCCAAAAGTTAGACTGAACAAATTTAGAATTTGTTATTTTTTCTTTATTTTCATTTACAAATAAGAGAAATTTTAAAATTTGATTAATTTCAATATCACTACACTCATAAAAAGTTTCAAAAGGAGCGTGTCTTAGTAAATCATTTGCTATTATGTTTTTATCTAAAATTTTCATACTTATTTGTTAAATTTGATAGAATTACCATTTAGCCTATTAAGCACATAATTAGATTATATTTAAGTAATGTCTAGATGAAATTTGAAAAATATAATTTTTAAAGATATTATAAGAAAACTAAGATTTTTTTTTCAAGAAACTTAAGTGATGAAATACAATTGCAGCACTATTTGATATATTTAAACTCTCAACGTTTTTATTTATATCAATTTTAACTAAAAAATCTGTGTACTTTCCAGTATGCTCCCTCATTCCAAATCCTTCAGAACCAAATAAAAGAACATTTTTTCCTTCCCATTTAACTTGAGTAAAATTTTTATCTCCCTTAGCATCAAACCCATAAACCCAAAAATTTTTTTCTCTTAAGTTTTTTAGTGTTGAATTAATATTAGAAACTTCAAATATATTTAAATGCTCCATGCAGCCACTTGCAGCTTTGTACATTAACTTGCTATCTGATGGAAATTGTCTTTCCTTAACTATTAATCCATCGATGTGAAATGATGCTGCACTTCTTATTAATGAGCCAATATTTCTTGGGTCAGTCACTTCATCTATACAAACAAACGTTAGATTATTTTTTCCTTTTATAAATTCTTTTAATTCAGGTTGGTCTAAATGTTC
>ENA-OSJC01003427-OSJC01003427.1-marine-metagenome-genome-assembly--contig:-NODE-3427-length-11332-cov-11.855886_pt1 | contig 11332 bp, 8 predicted proteins | sample MGYA00237885_ERZ534234 | MGnify/ENA primary metagenome ERZ534234 (study PRJEB26413, sample SAMN06343907) | marine metagenome | isolation source: coastal waters | place: Atlantic Ocean: West Antarctic... | reverse complement strand
TTTTTAACTCTTTCAACAAAGCCCATTGCTTTGTGTGCTGGCATGTTACCTACGTCAATATAGAACACACGTCTTTCAGGTGCTCGTTGTACACGATAGATAATAATACTATCTTCTAATAATTCTTTTTGCTTATATACTTTAAAGATGGGTTCTAAAATACTGTCGCCAAATGGCCAGTTAGTGTTTATTCCATCTGATAAACTAACATGAACAACATGCTTTGCAGATACTGCAAATTCTGCATTTTGTCCTGATGAGTTGTTTGCTGACACAATGCCTGCGTTTCCTTTACCAACTGAATAACCAGTTGTTGGATTAACTGCTGTTGAGTCTTGATGTTTTCTTGTGTCTGTTGCTACTAGGTCTTGTAAGTTTAACGCAATATTCTTAATGATGTATTGATCAATTTCTCGGCCTTCGCTTTCATTAATAATTGTTTTAGCTACATCGCCTGAATGCACTTGTATTAGTTTGTATGTTTCTGGGTCTCTAATAAAAAAGAAATCACCGTATTTAATACATGATCTAAACATAGCAAATATTCTACGTTCAAATTTATTAATTCTAACCCATTGCTTTAATGTAGTTTCTAATGCACTAATTTCTGAATCAGTTGGAGTTTGATTATACTCAATTTTAAATGGTAACCCTGATTCCGGATCTAGCTGTGTGCTAAATTCTGCAATTGTATCCAATGCCGCATTAACTTCACTATCCTGGTCCATTTGATCATATTGTGTATATCGCTCAACACGATTAGGCTGGCCCGAATATACTTCCGGTAACCAACTCTGCCATTTGCTTGCACTAGCTTTTCCACCAGTACCATCACTTGGGTTATATCTTGTAAAGTGTTTTTTCCAACTCATATTTTTTTGCCTTTTAACGTTATATTTATATTTATCATAAAATCTTTCTATGCTAGACGATTAGCTTTATGATTATGCACATTACTCCAATTACTATTTTGCAATAGTATGTTTTCCTGTAATTGTAGAGCCGCAAGCGATTTAGTGCCTGTAGTTTTATCTTTTAAATATGCAATCATAGCATTACTTTGTATTTTTATGTTTTCTAATATTATAGCATTATTTTCGTCAGTTGTCAAGTCAATTTGTGCAGTTTTTATAGATTCGCTAGTTGAGAGTGATTCTGCTACTGCATTTGCCGGAACAATTACTGTATCTGTGAGTTTTGATGTAGTGATCTTTAATTTAGCAAGCTCTGATATCACTATTTTCTCAATGTCTTGTTCTGGGTCGTATCCTGGAATTATTAAACGGTTAAGTTCATTAATTTTCTCAATAAATTTATTCATATTGTCTTCAATGCCATATCTAATAGCTTTCTCTTCTTTAAGAAGTGTTTCAAGTTCTTCTAGCTTTTCTTCTCTTGCTAGAACATTGTTGTTAACTACTTTTAGTGCTTTTTGTGTTTCTTCACTAACACTGCCGAACCCTTCAATTTCTGCAGCAGCTTCCGCTTCTACAGCCTTTAATTGTTCTTTAGTTCTATTCACTAATCCTGTTGCTGTTTTAACTTTTTTAGAAATGGCGTTAATTTCTTCATTTGTGGCATCAAGTTTCGTTGTTTGTATAGAAATCTCTCGTCTTGCATTCAATATCTCAGTATGTGCTGTATCTTTTTTAAACTTGTCTTTTTCAGATAGATCCGGCTTCTCCATTTTTAGGTCGTCGTCTGCATTAATAATAGCTCGTTGAGAAACGGTTAGATTTTCTATCTCCTCTAGTACTTTTTCGTATGCATCATTAATTTCTTCATTTGTTTCTTCGTTGTTTACGGCTCTTTCCAGTTCCTCTAATGCTGCACGTATCCACTTCTCTTCTTTTGGTTTAACATATTCGGTTTCAATTGCAGATTCTACATCCGCTATTAATTTGTTGTATGGAGCTTTATCTTCATTTGTTAGTTTCTTCTCACCAATTGAAACTCTGGTTTGAATATCGTCTCCGTGTCCTAAAAACTTTCTGGCTTGTTTCTTTAGTATTCCAGAATTATGTTCAAACCAATCGCTTATTGATTCAAGTCCGTAAGATAATTTATTAACTGGAAGTGTTATTGCATTCTGTAGTTTTAAAAACATTTCTTGTGCTGAGTTCATTGCTTCCACTGTTGTACCAGCTACGTCCATATTTTTTCCTGTTTTTGCTATATAATCTGCTAGAGTACCGTTTGCTTCTTTTTCATAATATGACTTAAAGTTTTGTTGCATTATATAAGACGCATTCTGCCATTCTTGTATCATTGATAACAGCGATGCTGAGGATCCAGTCTGAACAAATTTAGTCATATCTATATCTTTCATTGCAAGTAGCCACATACCGTCTTGTGGTTTTTCTCCGTCTACAAAGCCTGTTTGTAGATATTCATTAAGTTCGTCAGCTGTTCCATCTAGCAGGTCCATGACTACTCCTCTTACATCTCCGTCCAGTCCTTGGAACATATCAATGTTTGAAATATTGTCTCCATACTGGTCAAGGTTTCTTTGAAGTGACTCAAGTATTTGAGCTGAAATTGGGTCGTCCATTAATGCTAATTGTCCTAAGATATCCTTAGCTGCTGCTTTTTGATCAAGTTGACCATTCTCATCTAGTTTCTGAAGACCTGCTGCTGCAAACGTCTCGCTCATAGCTGATATCTGTCTAGCCATTATGTCGCCTCTATTAAGTGATGTTAAACTTGCTAGTGCGGTTGCTTGTACAGTCATATCTATAAAACCCATGTTAAGTAGTCTGCCTTGATTAGCTAGTTGTCTTTCTATGCCGCCAGTTAAACGTTGTGACTCGATGTATGCCGCATATGCACCCATTAAGTCTTTATTTTGATAACCTAAATCGCCGTATTGTTCAGTTATTCCTTGTAAGTGTTTATATAGTCCTAAAAAGTTTCGCGAACCTCGTGATACGTCTCCGCCGAGTGCTGTCATTGTTCCACCAAAGTTTCCAATAGTGTCTGCTAACGTGTTGTATGTTACACCTGCTTTAAAACTTTGAGAATATAATTTATCAAACGATCCAGCAGTTTCGTAAAAAATAGCACCACTGTCTATCATCTTTTTCTGTACTTCTGCAAACTGTTCAAACTTTGCCGCGTTCCAACCTGCAGCAGTTAAGAAAATATCTGCACCTATGTCGAGTGCTACACCAAAGCCTTTCATTACTCCTTCTAACGCAGGAAATCTAGCAAATAAATTAGATAAACCTTTTTGACCAGACGGTCCTTTTAGACTACCTACCATTCCTTTAACTGCACCAACTAGTCCTGACATTGGTTTTTCAGCATTGCCAAAGAACCCTGCAACTTTATTAACTGCTCCCACACCTTCTAACAACATGTCAGTTTTTGTAACTTCCTGAGCTTTATCTGTGTCTGCATTTTTCTTAGAGGTTGCGACTTGTTCAGCAAGTGCACCTTTAACTGCTTCAGAAAGTTTAAATTGCTTTGTGACACCTTTCATCATAGCCGCAGTAAGATAATTAGATTTCTGCGAACTTTGTAGCATTGTTGCAAGTGTTGTTTCGCTTGCCCATGCTGGTACGTCTATTCCATTTATGTTAGTTGTTTTAGCCATTAGTAAATAACTCCAATTTCTTTGTGTACTTTTCCATTTTCCATATCAATTTTTATCTTTCGTAGAAGTTCTAAGTACTTATCTGCTTTAATGTCTGCTGCTAGTAATACTTCTATTTTTTTATTTAAACTTATTAATTCATCAGCAGTTAGATCATGCATCTCGCCCTCTTCGCCGCCTGGGACTGCAATTTCTCCTGATTCGGCTACTGTACGAGAGTCTAATATATGTTTTTCTCTTCCTACATCGTTTAACTCTGCTTGTGCAATTGAGGCGTCGATATTTCCAGCGTCAATTTGAGCCAATGCATCACTTATTGCTTTCCCTTCATACTGCTTGTGAATCGCTGAAAATGCATGTTTATTTTTTATTGGTTCTACTTCAAAAGATCCAAAACTTTCTTTATTATTTAATACGTTATATTGATCTCGTGTTATAATAATAGCATCTGCTTTTACATCTGCATCTGTAAGTAATCCCCTATCTTTAAAATCTGCAAACTCATCTGCAGATATCTGAATAGGCTGCGCCTCTGCACTATACGTTTTTAATGTGCCATCGGCTATATGCTTCTTATATGTTTCAGCATTTATTATATCACCAAATTTTAATCCAGACGGTCCGTGGCGATTGTTGCCAATCTTTATTTTATACTGTCGAATTTCTAAGCCCGAGTCTTTAACATCAAGCACTTGGTATGATTCAGTAGCAAGACCAGTATTACCTATCTCGGTTACAGTATAGTAATCGGGGTCGGTTTGAAAAAAGTTACTTATATGCTCACCAAATTTCATTAAACTACCTGTTAAGGCCTCGAACCCTTTGCCTGTGCTTTCAAATCCTGGTGTTAATAGTTCTTGTATATTTTTAAAAGTAACTGCAAAGTCATCAAGTACATCAATAGTTCCATCTGCTCTATCTATAAACTTCTTATAATAACTAGTACTTTCTAGTTCACTTAAATCCTTATCAAAAAATCCCACTGGAATTAGTTTAGATTCTGCTATTAACAGGTTTGCACTTTGTAATAGAGGATCATAGGCTGCTATCTTTGTTTCTGCACCTTTAACTGCTTCAACAAAGTCTGTCCATTGATATGCTGCCTGTGCCTCTGTTTTTATATTTGATAGTCCTATATCTTCTATTAATTTTATATACTTCTCAAACGCACCGTTGCCTACTGCTATTAATCTGGCAGCTAGCTCTTCTGGTATGTCGTTTGCAGCAGTCTGATCAAATGATATGTTACCTACAAACGAAGAGACTGATTTGCTTATATCGTCAGTCATAGAACTCATAGAAGCTTTAGATAGCATTGCGAACCATCCTTGTGCATTATCAATATTTTCTTTAGCATTAATGCCAAGGTTGTCTGCTATCCACTGAGCGTTTTGCATTAGTGATACTCTAAAATCTATATTCATTCTTGCTTCATCCCTTGCCGCAAGTGCTACGTCTCGTTGTGTTCCAAGCGAATCACCTATGAACAACGCAAGTTTGTTTGCAGATTCAAATGAGTCCATTACTCGTCTTTTAGTCATAGCATTAAGTTCGCTAACTTCTTGTATCTGGTATAACATTTCTAGTTCTTGTGCAAGCCATTTGGATTGGTCTTGGACTGCCATACCAAAATCATTAAATGTTTTGTCATCGTCTATGTTTGCAAGAAACTCAGTTAATTTTATTTGTCCTTCAAGTACAGAGCCACCGGCTGAAACTATAAAAGGTTTAGTTGCGTCGGTAATTTCTGCAAGGTCGCCGAGGCCCATTCCTAATGCAGCCGCAGAGCTTCTTAAGTAAGTATATCTATCCAAATCTGATGCAATACTACCAACTTCTATTAATCCTCTTACCATTTTTTCTTGTTCAGTTAATAACTTTGCGTAAATAACTCCAAGCCCAGTAGTTGCCACTGCTGCCCACGCTACTGTGTTTCCTAGAACACTGGCCGCTTTACCGCCGGCTCCTAAGTTACTAGTAAATCCTGTTATAGCTTGTCCGGCATTTGCTAGTAACTTTGCACCTTCGTGCGCCAGTTCTGCAATAGCATCTGCTGGACTCGAGTCGCTTATCATTGTTTTTAATGTACTCTGAGTTCGCTTAGCCGTTGCTAATACTACTTTTTGAGTTGCTGTTGCTTCCTCACCAGCAGTTTCTGCGGTTCGTCTTATTTTTCGAATATCTGCAACTTTTGATTTACTAAGACCGGCTGCAATTTGAGACATGGTAATGTTAGTGTTGCCAAACACCTGGTTAACTCGGTCTAGTGTATCCTCGGTTGCCCAAGGATACTGTTTGCTTATCTGTTCAATTTCTTCTGGACTCATGTTTTCTGCCTTATTATATTAACTGGTGTTTTAATTCGGATAAATACTATTGTAATATACTGTATTTATACTATTCATAATATACGTATATAATTGGAGAAAATAAATGACAAACCCATTAATTCAAGCATATCGTAAGCCTGCTTTATATATTCCGCTACCAAGTGGTGGTAAATTTTACACAAATTTGCCGAAACTTAGTATTGACAATGAATTAGCAGTATACGCTATGACTGCAAGGGACGAGCTTATTACTAAAACACCAGACGCACTGTTTAACGGAGAAGCCACAATAAGTTTAATCAGAAGTTGTTGCCCAGACATTGAGGATCCAGAATCAATGCCAGTAGGTGATTTGCTTGTAATCTTAGTAGGTATTAGACAAGCGAGCTATGGTAAAAACATTGACATGGATGTTAAATGTCCAAAATGTGAATTTGATAATCAGTTGACGCTGGATGCAAATATTATGATATCTAAAGTAATAGACACAGAATCAATAGATCAAAGTGTGTCATTGCCTAGTAATTTTAAGATTGTTTGCAATCCGTACACGTTACGTGATAGAACTACACTGCAAGTACAACAAATTAAACAACAAAAAATGATTGAAGGATTAGGTAATGAGGCACTAGATGATGGTGCTAGAAACGATCTATTTGGAAAAACATTTGTTGAAATTGCTGAACTTACTGTTGCTTTAATTACACACAGTATTGTAAGTGTGCAAGGAAAAGATACCGAAGTCATTACTGACAAAGCATTAATTAAAGAATGGTTGCAAACTATTACCAGAGCAGACTATGATATAATTAAAGGTAAGGTAGAAGAGTTAAGTGAAAGTGGATTAGAAACTGAATTTAACGCTAACTGTCAAGACTGTGGTCATGATTGGAAAACTTCCGTGGACTTAGATATTGCAAATTTTTTCGCGGGTTGATAGCTTCTCGTCGACCCGAAGAAATAGCAGAGTTAGTTGAACGATATAATAAGATTCAGAAAGATCTAGAAAGTAACTATTTAGATATAGTGATTCGCAGCGAAGGAGCAATTAGTTATCAAGACGTAATGCAAATGCCAGTTGATAGTATTAAACTATTAATTGAGCGTATGAATAATCGTGTTGAGGAAATAAATAAATCTAGGAGTGGTTCGGTCCGGTAATTAACTTGTAATAGTCTATTGGCCAACTATCGTAGTATGTTGTATTATCTTTTAAGTGTGTACGCTTTTCTAATAAATCATCTTTACGCTGTACAAACACACAATCCGTAAAATTCTTAACAAAATGTCCACTTGTTCTTGTACTAGTAAAGTATAGCAAGTTATCATTCTTTACCGACAACTCCTCGCAAACTTTTTCTATTGGAGTTATATCATCTACATCACCCAACCAACATATACCCATTTGATACGTAACAGGATCAAACGATTCTAAAGTCGTAAGATCATCACGTGCATCAATAAACTGTAATGTCTGTTTCATTCTAGCACTACGTGCATATGGACAAACAGGATACCCATCATCTTTTTTATTTTCTATTGATTCTTCTACAAACTGTAGAAACTTAATTGTAAATTCGTCTAAAGTCATAACTGTCCATTATTCTAATGTTAATTGATATCTACGATATCATCAACTACGTAAAGCTAATCGCTTTACTTGTTGTTTTTTGCTTACGCTTTTATTTTAGTTTAATTGTATAAAATTATATTGATTATATAAACATTTGATATACTTATATTTATATGAATAACATATGGTACTTTTACATGGTTTTCTAATCACACTTAGCTTATACAAAGCCAAGTGCAAAAAAAATACCCTTACATAGGTATCCAGCCACAAGTACTATAGTAAACCTAGTTTAACACCTAGGAAGGGCGGTTATGCTGTACCCTTATTACATACTGCTTTTCTAACGCAGAAACATCCGGAGCCATAGTATCGACTTTTGGACTATCCTCAAGTTACGAGCGTTCGTAGAGCTTGATCATTTTGATTTGTCAAATCAGTGTATTGACATAGTTGGCACACCAGTTCCGGTCACAACGAAGTAACCTCAAGGTGAGTAGAGCGATCTCTACTAGTCAGAGCCTTTAAGCCGTTATTAGTTTTATAGTGGTTTTACTGTTAGCCGGGGATAGTACGTTTGTGAAGCTGTGCCGATGTTTGCGTGACTTTATGTCTGTTTAATTATTTGGGTGTTGTTGGGTCTTTATACTATTAATTATCTGATGCTTTAATTATTAGCTGATAATACAGTTAAAACCGCACTTCTTGTTTTATTATAGCAGAAGCAGTATATGTTGTCAACCTTTTTTCAGATGCTCAGTAAGAATTTTTGAACTTCCAACTCTTACATTAATGATACCATTATAGTATTCATCTGTTTCTAATACTCCACGGTCGAATTGTTCTTTTGCTTCCATGTAACTTAATATACCTCTACTAGGACAATAGTGTATTATTTCACGTGTGAACTTATCAGATCCAATAGTTAATACGTCTGCATTTAAATGATCTGAAGACCCCCAATAGGTTCTCCAGTCACTTTCCTTAGTGCCACGTCTTTTGTTCTTCCTGCCTTTAAGCGGAGGCTTAGTTGTTTTAAACCTTGCTAGTTTTTTGCCTATGTACTTTTTATTGTTAGTAAGGTTTGTAATTAAGTAAACAAATCCCTCACAGTCTGTAGGTAGTTCTTCAACTACTACGTTGTTATATGTCCAAGGACAATTGTTGCTGTTCTTCGATCCACTCATCTACTGCCTTTTTAACTAAATCTAAAGTATCGATACCTAGATCAGTTTCGTTTATTGTATGTGGTGCATGGCGCATTACGTACTCTGCTTTAGTACTATTAATGGCTTTTAGTTCTTCTTCATCCATTAGGCGTCTATTACTTCAATCTCAGTATCAAATGTAGTAAAGCCATTTTCTTTAGTAACTTGTAAAACACTATGCACTCGTCCTACTAATTCATCTCTATGTGAGATAAGCAAGATATTTTTCTCTCTGTCACGTTCCATTTTCTTTAATACACCTAACGCACTTTCTACACCAACAGCATCCATACCACTGTCAACAAGTTCGTCAATGCAAACAAAGTTAATAGGATAATTCATACTCTCAAATACATCTCGGAACGCCCAACTAAGACCAAGTATAAGTCTATTACGTTCACCACGTGATAAATTATCAAAGTCCAAGTCTTGTCCAAGTTGTGTAATAGTTACTGTTAAGTCACTTTGGAATTGTACTTCATGCGGTAATCCCAATCGTGTAATATAATATTCTAAACGTGTGTTTAGGAACTGTAAGTTTTGTTCAATAATCTTTTTACGTATAAAGCTATCTTTATTAGTTAATAGTTTTAACAAAAAGTCTTGATGCTCTTTTAGTTCTTCAAGTCTATTTACCTCTTCCCATTTTACTTCTTGTAGCCCAGTTTCTGTTAAACTATCAATTTGTTCTATGTAAGGATTAATTTCTTTTTCTGCACTATTTAATGATATTTGTAGTTTATCAATTTTAGAAGAATGTTTATATGCTTCATTTACTGTATTATATTCAATTCTTGGAGCAGTACCTAGCTCGCCTAATGTACTTATTCCTAGCGTATATTCTGCTATTAATTCATTTTCATCATCAATATGTTTTTGACTTTCATTAACAAGTTCGGTTTTTTGTGCAACAATTTTATCATGTTGGTCGTCGTGTATCTCTTGTCCACATGCATAACATTTATGTTCTAATGTAGAGTCTAAGTCAGATTGTGCTTTAACTAAACGTTTCTGTTCTCGATCAGTACTGCTTGCAAGCCTAGCAAGTTCAGCAGTTAATGTATCAATTTGTGCTTTCTTTTTATTAAATTCAGCAAATTCTTCGTGTGCTTTTATTTCTTTATCAATATCAATATGTTCTAGTAAATTTATTTCACTGGTATAATCTTGTATACGATCTGTAAGTTGTTGACTCCATTGCTTTTGTCTACGCTCTAAGTCTTTAATACTGTTACCAATGCGTTCGTTAGCCGCTTCGACACCTTTAATTTTATATGACTCTTCTGTTACTCTATCTTTGGTGCCTCTTAATAGTTCTTTAAGTATGTCTGCCTTTTCACTAAGTTTAGTAATACCGAGTAACTGTTCAATCATATCACGTTGATCGTTAGCTCGCATACTAAGAAACGGTTCTGTATATGTATTCAATGCAACAATATGCTTAAACATAGTATGACTCATACCTAATGTTTGTTCAATTACATGTTGACTTTGTCTTCCTTCGCCTTGCATCTCATCAGTTGCGCCTTCGTTATTATCTATGTCATTAACTAGATACCTAAACGTATTAGGCTTACGCCCACGTTCAATACGATAACTTATACCGTCTTTTTCAAAGTCAACAGTAACGATCATATTCTTGTTATTAGTTTTATTAACTAAGTTATCTTTCTTAATATTATAAAGTGCTGCGCCATATAGTGCATAACTTAATGCATTAACAATTGTTGTTTTGCCTGTTCCGTTACGTGAACCATCTCCACCTAAGTCTAAATTGTTACCTAGTACAAGTGTTAATCCTGCTTTATCAAAGTGAACAGCCTGTGTGACGTTGCCCACACTCATAAAATTCTTTACGGTGATATTCTTAATTCTTAACATATTATGTTGTTAGTCCTGTATAAATGTCTACAAGCAACTCTTTTTTAATAGTGTCACTTTGTACAGATTGTAATTGCGAGAGTACAATAGTATCTACATTCTCAACTTGAATGTCTACACCGTTGTTCCAATCTTGTGTATGTTCTTCTTTCTTACTTGGCATAAGAGATATCTCACGCAAGCCGTACTGTTTAGCAAATGTTTCTTTAATAAAGTTAGCTTCTTCGTATGTAATACCAACATCTAAACTTACACGACAATATGTTTTACTAGACAAATACTTGTCTGGATCATCAATTAGTTTACTTAATGTTAGAGTTCTATATTTTGGAGCATCGGGCCATGCTAAGTATTCAATGGTGCCATCCCAATCTAAAAACATACAGCCCCTGTCATCATCCCATGCATCAGCATAGTTGTGAGGGAAGCAGTTGCCTGGATAAATTACATTGCCACGTTCTTGTCGTTTATGAAAGTGTCCGCTGAATACTTTCTCTGGTCGAGCTAAGTCTTCTGCTTTAAGTCCACCGTGGTCTGGCATTTGCACAAGTGCGTTCATATAAAAACTAGGAAGTTCAAAATGACCAAACATATATTTACAATCAATCTCTTTTAATTTCTTCCACTCGTCTTCGCATAGCCAAGGAATAAATGCTACGCCATCTTCGATAAACGATTCATTGTTTATCATTCTTATTTTCTTAAACTCTTCAATCATTGACAAACTATGAATTTCTCGCTTCTC
>ENA-OSJC01003424-OSJC01003424.1-marine-metagenome-genome-assembly--contig:-NODE-3424-length-11337-cov-5.127709_pt1 | contig 11337 bp, 18 predicted proteins | sample MGYA00237885_ERZ534234 | MGnify/ENA primary metagenome ERZ534234 (study PRJEB26413, sample SAMN06343907) | marine metagenome | isolation source: coastal waters | place: Atlantic Ocean: West Antarctic... | reverse complement strand
ATCGCGTAAATCTAACCGTCCTGAGAGAAGCTCACGATAAATAAAAAATGCCGGAGTTAATACCAGAGTTAATACCAGAGTTAATACCACTTTACACATGAGAGCGTTTTGTCGGGTGTAAAAAACCTTCTAAGCCATTGATATCAAAAGATAAAAATGGCGACCCCTACGGGATTCGAACCCGTGTTGCCGCCGTGAAAGGGCAGTTGTCGGTTTTGTAGAGATGCAAAAAACATAGGTTTTTCAACATTTTTTTAATAAAATTCCCGACAAAACCCGACAAAATATCAATACCAATGGTATTAATTTTCTTTATTTAGTACCAAGTTAATACCATCTAATTAATATTCCCAAGACCACGCGCTGCGTTTATTTTGTTTCTGATATGCTCTGGGCAGTGATGGAGATAATTTCTTTCAACAGTCGCTATTGTATCTCCTAATAACCCTGCAATAACATAAAGGTCAACGCCCTCTTGTGCAAGATGTACTGCTCTTGTGTGCCTAATCACATGGGCGCTGGCGTGACCAATTAAGGGTAAATCTTTGCTTTTTAAAACAATGTCAGCCGCTCGGTATGCGTCTTCCATCTGACGCACAGGATCACCATTTTTTTGCAAAACATAATCTTCTTCAGATGGTTTATCTTCTTTTGCTTTTTTTAAAAATGGCAAAAGATTATCATCTATAGGAATAATTGGTTTTATTTTTTTAGTTTGGACTCGATTATCTTGATTTAAATTTATTGTTTTTATATCAAGCCGAACTTGGTTCCATTTTAAATTGAACAAGGCTCTTTTTCTACTAGCAGTGTAGTATGCTAATATAAGAAATAATTTAGTTCTGCCATGTGCCGCATCAATCCACTCTTTCATTTGTTCCACGGTTAGCCACACATCTTTTGGCGGTGGAGAAGAAGGCTTTTCAATGAATGGTGTAAGTCTTTTGTCAAACCTCTTCCATTTAACTTCATGCCGGATTGAGGCTACAAGACAATTTAATTCTCGAATTACTGTGCCAGCTTTTGCTTTTGTTTTACCTATTTTTCCATCGTAACGCATTTTTTTGTAATCGCGTGATGATTGAATATCAATGTCACAGATACGCATTGGCCCGAAAAAAGGTAATAAATTTTTTGCACAATCTAATTGGCGTTGATGATCCGCAAACTCACCTTCTTCACCCCCTTCCCTTAAATAATCTTGCATTGCAAGATCAACTGTCAAATTGGATTTTTTGTAGTTAACGTCTGTTTCTTCGCCTCTTAACTCTCGACTTCCTTCAATTAAAAAAGCCGCGAAACGATTCTCCGCTTCGCTAATTTTTGTTGTACCCAGCGATAACTTTCCGGGGTTGGGGTTGCCCGGGATACGCCAATAGGCGTGGTAGACATCGCTTCCTGTTCTTTTTTGTAGCCAAGGTGTTTCGCGCCTTGCAGTTTTTTTGTTTTTTCTTGCCATTTTTCTATATCCTTTTGGTTAAATCGACAATGCCCACCGGGAGTTCTTGTGGGGGTTAAAAATCCTTTTTTTATTGCTCGTTCTACAGTTCTTGTTGAACAGCCCATCGATGCAGCAAACTCACTGATCTTCATCATCAGTTTTTTCCGTCAGTATCTGCATTATCTTGATGGCATCTTCCATCGACACAGCTTGATTTACCCGCAGCCAAGCTTTTCCCGAGCCAACGGCGCGTATATCCATGGCGGGGAAGGACTCGTCAATCGACGGCATACTCTTTGCGGGCAGTAGAGTGTCGTTTGTCATGCCTAACGCCCGGCTTAGAGCGCTTAGATGTAGCGGCCCGGGCATAGATATACCTCTAATATAAGAAGAGACATTGTCCCTCCCGATGGACGCTCTCCGCGCAAGCTCGGATTGATTCCAGCCTTTCTCTATCATCTGAGCTTGCAACCGCTTAGAAAACTCACGCCGCAAAACTTCTTTTGGCGCAAGTTCCATGTCTTCACCCTTTTTAGGAGGAGCATTATGGAACTGCCGTTTGTCTTGCTTTTTTGCCATAAAATTTATCTCTTTTTTTAAGTAAAAATGAGTCACCAAGTCACATAAAGCACACTGTCGCATTTTTTGCAACTAATTAGGGAGTTGAGATTATCTGTCGGGTTTTATATGTATAGTGTTGCGATAATTGCGACAGTATGTTATTTACAATTTATTAATAAGTTTATTCTTATTATTTTGTAAAATAAAAACACAATATTTCAAAAAAACTGTGTAAAAAATACACAAAAAAAACAAAGGAATTGAGTTAAATGGACTATGCTACGCATATACAAAATAGGGATTACGTTGTTGTCATGTCAGGCGATAAAGAGGCTGACGAGATACAAAGAGTTAAAATATTAGAACAACGTCAAACGACAATAGCTGCTCAATGGGCAAAACTAAGCTACCAATTGCGCCAATATCAACGCAATCAAATAAAACTACTACATGACGACCCATATAGGTTTTGGACGCTGAGTTCAAAACACCGCCTAATCATGATGGCAGTCATGCGGGCGCACTTTTCAGCAACCAAATTAAGCGCAGAAAAGGTTGCTAAAGAGTTAGGCTACAGCCGAGGGTCAGTTGCCAAGCTTCTTAAAGAAGCTCAGTCAAAAGGCTTGTTAATTGAGGAGTCTGGTTGCCCTTTTAAGCCATCTTTAGACTCTATAGACGGGTACATTTTTTATACAAATGAAACGCTGGGCATGGATGCGATGTTAAAACTTGCTGCCGGAGTTATCAGATTAAATGTTGGGGCTTTCCAACAACCACCTAAACAAATTTTTGACAAGAATAGAAAAAAATGTTTAGTTTAATTTGGTAAAAGCCGATTAGAATTTTTTAAAAAAGTGGCGTGTCACGCTAGTGTGTACACGCTATTTTTTTGTGTAAATTTTAGACATAATTCTGTCTAATTTTTGGATTCGCAAAACTTGCGTTAATAAATAATTAATATACATTTCTGTTTATTGCCGACAATATGCTCTACATTTGTCGTTTATAGATAGGGATGAAATAAATGCGTATAGACGAATATATCAAGTCAATTAAAATATCTAAGCGCGAATTTTCAAAACGGGCCGATATGCCTGTCTCTACGCTTTGTCGAATTATAAGCGGCGAAACTGTTCAACCCCGCATTAATCAACAGAAAAAGATAGTCGCGGCATCAAACGGACTAATCAGTTTTTCTGATATGTGGCCTATCGAATCGGTTATGCAAAATGATTGAAGCAAACAATCTACTCGCCGAGGCAAGTCACATATTAGCTGATCGTCACGAACAATACGGCGATGCTAAACAATTACATCAAAAAATGGGCCGAATGATAGGCAACCAATTAAATGTCGAATGTTCTGCAACTGACGCAGCACTCGTCATGGCACAGATAAAGTTAGCTCGTCTTGCCATCGGTGTGGATGATCCCGCCGCCCAAAAAGATACATTTATCGATGCAATTAATTACATAGCAATCGCATGGGAGTGTTCAGAATGAAAATTTTAAGTTTAGACTTAGGTACTAAAATGGGCTTTGCCATTTGCGGCGATGATAATGCAATCCTCTCTGGTGTCATGGACTATAAACTGGGCAGATTTGAGGGCGGCGGTATGCGGTTTTTACGCTTTAAAAAGTGGCTGACCGAAATAAAACAAGATTTTGACTTTGATTTAGTTACTTTTGAAGAAGTCAGGCGGCACAAAGGCACTGATGCAGCGCACGTTTACGGCGGCTTTATGGCAGTTTTAACCGTGTGGTGCGAACATCACGAAATTCCCTACAGTGGCACGCCTGTTGGCACGATTAAAAAATTCGCTACAGGCAAAGGCAATGCGAACAAAGATGCAATGATTGCCGCTGTCAGAACTTGGGGCTATGAGCCAATCGATGACAACGAAGCTGACGCGATAGCCCTTTTAAGTCTAACAATGGTTGAATACGAGGGTAGTCAAGAAACAGCATAATTATTATCAGGGGGGGGAGCCAGTTTCCACGCTGGTCGGGTCTTCTCACCATGTCACCCCCCCCTGACCGAAAAAATGACTAAAGAGAAGCGGTACGACATGACAGAAAGGAGTTAACATGAAAAATAGACAAACTGCCGATATAGTAGTCGATTGGCTGACTGCAAAATCTGACGAGGATTTAGCAAAAGCAGCCAGGCTAATAATAGAAGAAGAGCTTTTGCTTGAAATCGGTGATCAAGATGAAGGTTCGACAACGCATAAAATTGAAGATTTTAAAGTTGTAGTCACTGGCAAGGTAAACCGTAAAGTCGAAGATATTGATTTTTGGGCAAGCCTTGTTGAGGATTTGACCGAAGAACAACTTCCAGATCGATTAAACCCCGTCACAATTGTCGAAACCTATAAAGTTTCTGATAAAATATGTCGGGAGTTAAGAGTTCATAACCCCTCTTTATTCTCAAAAATTGCCAGAGGTATAACAACTACCAAAGCAAAAACGCACATTAAAATTGAAAGATTATAAATGGCTATATCATTAAAGAGTTTAGAAACTAATTCTAAAATTAAACCGCCACGAATCCTAATTTACGGCGTCCCGGGCGTTGGTAAAACTGTTCTTGGTGTAAATGCGCCAAACCCCATCTTTATTAGAACAGAAGATGGACTAGACGGTAAGATGCCGGGCGGAACATCTGTCAAAGAAACTTTAAAAGACAACAACGGGGCTGCGTTCCCATTGTGTAAAACTTTTGAAGAAGTTCTTGAATGTCTGACATCCTTGGCAAATGAAGAGCATAACTTTAAAACCCTTGTTGTAGATTCTTGCGATTGGTTAGAACTGCTATTGCAGACATATACTGCAAAAAAGGCCGGACACGCCAGTATTGAGGACGCAGGCTATGGCAAAGGATATGTCGAAGCAAAGAGATTTTTTGAATCGCAATATTTGGGCGGCATCAATTATCTGCGTGATGAAAAAGATATGACAATTATTCAAATTGCTCACAGTACTGTCGTGAAATTCGATAGCCCGGAACACGATCCGTACAATCGTTACGAGATCAAAATGCACAAGCATACAAGTGCATTAGTTCAAGAACACTCCGATTGTATTTTATTTGCCAACTATAAGATCGCAACAACAAAAAGCGATGTTGGATTTAATAAAAAGCAAAACCGGGCCATTGGCACTGGTGAGAGAATTTTGCAGACAACTGACCGTCCAACACAATTAGCCAAAAACAGGTACTCAATGCCGGACACTTTACCAATGGAATGGTCTGCAATCGCAGAACACATCCCATATTTCAACCAAACAGAGAAGGAGACATAATATGCCAAGTCTTGATTTAGACATTGCAGAGATAGAAATTGAAGACGGGTTTTCAGCTTTAAAGCCGGGCAGCTATTTAATGCAAGTGGTTGGTTCTGACGTTCAGCCAAATAAAAAAGGAACTGGTCAATTTGTTAAACTTGAGATTGAAGTCCTTGAACCAAATGCCGGGCGTATGATTTTTGAATATTTTAATTATAAACATGATGATGAAGCGGTACAACATATTGGACAACAAAATTTAAAGGTTATCCAAAAATTAACTAAGCTAGAAAAATTTAACGCAACAGAGCTATGTCATAACATTCCTTTTTATGCAGATATTAAAATAAAAATTGGAAATATGAAAACAGATGGATCAGGCGAGAAGTGGCCTGATTCCAATTGCATTGATTTTAGTGCCATGAAAAATAAAAAAACTAACAGCAACCCCGCAGCAGCTATAGTTTCGCCGCAAGTCCCGGCTCCTGTCGCTCCAGTGGCTCCTGTCGCTCCTGTCGCTCCAGTGGCTCCAGTGGCTATCCAACAATCAATGCCAGCAGACCCCCAAATCTCCCAGAAGATGCCTTGGGAATAGTTTTGTTGGCAGGGGTTGCTGAGTTTCATCCCTGTTCTCAGCGACCCCACTTTTTTACGAGGTTGTTATGGCTGCTATACCCGAATTTGTTTCGCCTACCATTGAGCGAATATATAAAGCATATAAAATTAAAAGTGATAACGGATGGAGGCCGCATTTAGGCGCTTCCGTTATTGGTCGAGAATGTGACCGTGAAGTTTGGTCAATCTTTCGTTGGATTACCAAAGCTAATCACGAAGGACGTATACTTAGGCTTTTCGACACAGGCAATCATGCAGAGCCACGAATGGTAGCTGATATCCGTGCGACAGGCGCAACGTGTTTAGATGAAGACCCGGAAACTGGCAGACAGTTTCGTGTTGAAGCACATGGCGGTCATTTTGGTGGTTCGATGGATGCTGTGATCTTAGGACTGATTGAAGCACCAAAGTCATGGCACGTTGGTGAATTTAAAACTCACAACGATAAATCATTCATTAAATTGAAAAAAGAAGGCGTTGAAAAAAGTAAAATCGAACACTTTGTGCAGATGCAAGTTTATATGCACCTTACAAACATAAAACGTGCGTTTTATTTTGCTGTTAACAAAAACAACGATGAACTCTACAGCGAAAGAATAAATTACGACACAGACTTTGCTCTGAGAGTGATTGAGCGCGCCGGACGTATTATACACGCCGCCACGCCACCAGTGCGTCAAAGCGAAGACCCCTCATTTTTTAAATGCAAGTTTTGTGATCACTGGGACAATTGTCACGGTGGTAAGCTACCAGAACGTAATTGTAGAACTTGTATGCACTCGACACCAACTGACGATGGCGAGTGGCTGTGTGAGCATGGCAAAGACCCATGGGCTATTTCTCTAGAAACACAGATGGTTGGCTGTTCGTCACACAGGTTTATCCCAAATTTAGTTGCTGGTGATCAAACAGACACTGACGGTGAAACCATCATATACAAATTAAGGGATGGTGCAGATTACAAGGATAATGGGCAATGAGTGTTGAACGTCGATTAACGTGGTGGCACTGGCACAAGAAAAATCCACACATCTATCCATTGTTTGAGCGGTTTTGCAAAGAAGCCTTGGGCGCGGGTCATCAAAAGCTGTCAGCCTGGCTAATCGTTAATCGTATTCGGTGGGAAACATCGGTAGTCACTCGCGATGGTGACTTTAAAATTAGCAACGACTTTATCGCTTATTATGGGCGTTTATTTATTTACTATAATCCACAATATCACGGCTTTTTTTCAACAAAAAAACTTAAAGGAGAAGACGATGAATGGTGGATACCAAAGGATATAGCAGCATGAAACAAATTATTAAACAAAAAAGCAATTTAAAGAAAGTCCGAAAATCACGGGAACAGGCCTTAATCGAAAAAGCGGAAAAGGCAGAACAAAGCACCCCGGATGGTCAGTGGAAAAAGCTATTAAAAGGTAGAAAATTTGAAAGCTATAAAATCAAGACAAATAAATAGGAGGCGGCAAATGCTTACGTCAAATGAGCGTGAAGATCGATTGATTTTAAAAGCTGGGGCAAGCGGCGGTGAGTATCTTCAACAGATCAATAAATTCAATCTTAGTGAGTTATCTAAACAGGAATACACAAATTTCATTAAGACGGTGATCGCAAAGTGGTTTGAAATTAAGGCTGCTGAAGAAAAGTTAGATGACGAAATTCCGTTCTGAATGTTCGCAATGCATGGGCCAAGGCGTGGTGCTTGTCGAGGTTACGAGATTTTTGCCTCAAAATAGCGCCCGGTTTGCTGAACCTAACTATGAGGATAGGGAAGTCAAATGCGAAAATTGTGATGGTGATGGGATCATTGAAAATGAAGAAGCATAAAAAAAAATAAAAAAATTAATTTGCGATGTGTGCAGCCGTGAGGCCCGTGGCTTTGGTATTGACCCAAAAATAGCCGGGAAGATTGGCATTAAAACAAATTATTGCTCAATGAGGTGCATGGACATGATTGATAAAACAACAAACGAAATTTTCGCTTTAAAGGGCGCAAGCCAGTACGGTGGGGAGTATTTTTCTGAGCAAAATATTTCTGTCGAGTGTTCACGCGAACAATGGATGCAATTTATTGAATGTGTTGTGAACGGGTGGACTGAAACTTTGAGCGAAATTCCAAGTGAACCAGATCAGGAGATACCGTTTTGACAAGCCCATTCGCAATGGCGGGGATCGCGCTGATCGACGCAGGGTACTCAGCTATCCCAATCCTACCGGGCGAGAAAAGACCGGGGCGTTATGTTAACCAACAGTGGGTTGGCATGAGTGGCTGGCAAAAATACTGCTCACAGACACCAACGGTGTTTGAGTACGAGCAATGGAGCGCATGGCCTGACGCTGGGGTAGGCATTTGTTTAGGCGAAAAGAGTGGGATAATCGCGGGTGATTTTGATTACGGATCACCAGAGGTTCGGGCAGCCATCGAAGCTGTCTTGCCGCCATCTCCTGTAAGGAAAAAAGGCGCGAAAGGCTATATTGCTTTCTATAAGTACAGTGGCGAGAAGCCAAAAAAATGGTTCATCAACGGCGAGAGTGTCTTTGAGTTGTTGTCGCATGGCAATCAAACGGTCATGCCGCCAAGTCGACACCCGGACGGTATGGAGTATAAGTGGATCACTCACGAAACATTACATGATGTTTCAGCCGATGACTTACCAAGATTGCCAGAAGATATAAACGCAAGGGTGACAGCAGCCCTGCAACCGTTCATGGATGACACGGATCGTGAACGCAATGAGCGCGACATCAAGCGCAGCGACCCCGACCCCGACGGCGTTCAAACCATTTGGCAAGAAGTTAATAAGTTCGCGTTGGCAAACCTGGATATGTGGGTTCCAAAAATATTTACTAATGCAAAGCGTGGTTACGATGGTGGTTACCGGGTAGTCGCGCACTGGCGGGGCGTTGATAATCCAAACGTATCGATTCACCCAGACGGTATCATGGATTGGGGTGCGGGCAAGGGGCATACCTGTCTTGATGTTGTCATGCTTGCCGCATCGTGCGACCTACACACTGCCGTTGAGTCATTAAAACAGTGGCTAAACATGGCTTCTGTGGTTTCCATCTACGATGCAATGCCCGACATCGACTTCTCCGCTCAAGCTGACAGCCCAGAAAAAACACAGATTATCAACCATATCCACAAAACTAAGGCATTTGAACGTCCACCCGGCATACTCGGTGAAATCACTGATTGGATGGAAGCAACCGCACCTCGACCTCAACCCGTTCTTTATGTCGGCGCTGCACTTGCATTGCTGGGCGTTGTTATGGGTCGCAAATATCAAACGCCGTCAGGGCTGCGAACAAACATATACGCAATTGGGATCGCACCATCAGGCGCTGGTAAAAACCATGCGATTAACTGCATCGACAAAATACTCACTACCGCAATGCTTGATGATTACCTAGGTGGCTCAAAAATAGGCTCCGGGCCAGCAATGATATCTGCCGTAGCCAGGCACCCAGCAATGCTGTTCCAACTAGATGAGTTTGGCATGATGATGTCACACATGGCAGATGCGGATCGTGCGCCAGTACATCTCAGGCAAATACTCGACAACATGACTGAACTCTACAGCGCTGCGAACAGAAAATTTCGTGGCATAGAGTACGCTGACGATAACCGTGAGCGCAAAGAGATCGAACATCCAAATATGTGCATCCACGGACTGAGTACGCCGACTAGCTTCTATAACTCACTATCGTCAGCAAATTCACTGGAAGGATCATTATCCAGGCTGCTTATTTTCCAAACGGAGGACATCCCATATGCAGCTAAAACACGCATAATCCCAGTGCCTAAAAATATACTCGCGCATCTTCAACAAATACATGAAATAGGCGAAGATCAAGTGCGGGGCTTGGGTAACGTAGCTACAAATCAAAGCGTCCCAGACCCAATGACCGTGCCAATCACTGCTGAAGCCCAGACGTACATCGATGATCACTCACGCAAGCTCGTTGATAGGCAGCGCTTGATCACAAATACAGTGGCAGAGCCGATACTAACACGGGTGATCGAAAATTCACTCAAGATCGCTTTAATAGGTGCTGGGGCAATCGACCCGGTTTCGCCTGTGATCGATCTGTCTTTGATTCAGTGGGCGCACAGGATCGCTGCACGATGTGCAGAGACAATAACGCTGCATATCGATGAGCATATGTCAGACAATAAAACAGAGGCCGAGCGTAAAAGAATTAAGCGTATAATTCTTAAATCTGGGGGCATAACTAAGAGTGATTTGGTCATAAAAACGCGCTGGCTGGAGAGGCGAAAGCGTGAAGAAATACTTGCAGACATGGTTGAGCATGGCGAGGTCGCTGCTGTTATTGAAGGCGGTAAAACGAAACCAGTGACCACATATAGGGTAAAATGAAGAGATAACTGTAAAAATTAACTTTTGTGAAATTATCTTACAGTTATTTAAGTGTATGATATATATAGGTTATTCTTAATAATTGTAATAATTGTATATATATAGAGGGGGTCTCTTTCTCTTCTCATACACACACATAGAGGGGGAGAATAAGGGGGTATGCTAAAAACATACAATTATTACAATTATCTCACTTTGGCCCTTTAATATCAATGACTTAAATAACTGTAAGATAACTGTAAGAATGTTAAAATATACAGTTATCTCACTTCGGGCCTTTAATATCAATGACTTAGGGATTTACAACTATTTATGCTGAAATGGAAGCGCCGGGCGGTCAATATTAAGGGTAATAAAATCAACCATAATTACGATTGGTCAGTGGGTCACGCTGCGGCTATTTTGTGTGTGCTTGATGATGGTTTGTTTCGCACTCAAACGCAGCTTAGAAATTCACTTAGTATTGATAAGGACGTTTTGCACGGCACGTTAGCCAGGCTGCTTCGGCTCGGTGGGGTCGAAAGGTTTCAAAAGCCGAAAGTCGATATTAGATTGTTGTCAGGTATTCGCCCGGCTGGCTGGTTGTATCGAATTACTGAAAAGGGACGCAAAAGAAAACCCCCGACTAATTAGGCCGGGGCTGGTTGGTTATTCGCTCTCGGTTCGCCATTCCTCTGCGTGCAACCTCATCAATCTAGCGATTGACATTATCACATAATCCATCTCTAGTGTCAGCAGCCGTGGGTCACAAAATTCGCGTGAGCTGCACATCCCGATGTAACATTCTTTATTTGCTATGCTTTCTATAATCACTTTGACGTTCTCTTCATCATGTAAATACAGTAGCTCAACAATCGTATCTCCTTCGACATACGCAACAGCGTGGCCTGATCCACGATACAGGTCAGTTTCTGTTATGGGTATCGCTGGCATCAAGTAGCCTTCGGGTTGAATTTTTCTATCCATAAAGCTCATCACTCAATCTCCCCATATTTTTCAGTCCAAAGATCAGATGCTTCAAGGTTGCTAATCGCACCCTCAAGAATTTT
>ENA-OSJC01003420-OSJC01003420.1-marine-metagenome-genome-assembly--contig:-NODE-3420-length-11341-cov-2.833097_pt1 | contig 11341 bp, 7 predicted proteins | sample MGYA00237885_ERZ534234 | MGnify/ENA primary metagenome ERZ534234 (study PRJEB26413, sample SAMN06343907) | marine metagenome | isolation source: coastal waters | place: Atlantic Ocean: West Antarctic... | reverse complement strand
GAAGAAATCCAAGATTATAATTGTTTGACTGCTTTAAGGTATTCCTATGAGCAGAATCATTCACTACGTAACAAGAGGTCTTTAACCGAAGGTGGTAGTCAGTTTAATTCTAAATGTCGGTCTACTATGGATAATACTGAAAGTGAAACTAATAATGCGACTGAAAATCCTAATTTTGATTCCTTTACTGATAATGAGGTTGCTCCTCAAGCAGTTGCCCACGTCCAACGTAAAGTCAAGTGTCTTCTGCCACTTCATACTGGTATTTTCCAGAATGATAAAGTATTTCCCTGTCTACTCACGGACGGTTTACGCATAGAAATTCTACTTGAAAATGCCCCACGTTGTATTGTCCCTCTGTCTCAAGTAAGTGATAATTGCCATCTAAATGAAAAAGTTATCTTTCATTCTAGAAATGGTGTGGCACAGAACGTCGGCACGGGTGGTGTAGATGACCTACAAGATACAACTGGTAGATGGGCAGATACGGGTGCTGATGGAGCAATCACCGAAGTATGGGTTAGACGTGATAATCAACAGACAACGGGAGAAACATTCCCCTTCGCGGTTGGTGAATATTTTGACTTTGTAGATATGACCCAGAATCAAACTACGGCAACTGCTTTGGCCAGACAAAATAACGATAGTTCAATTATGACTTACACTTCTGGTGATGGTCTACCTATGAAAATTGGTTCTATTCAACATTACCCTTACTCTGGTAATGGAGCAGCGGTAGGTGGATACTGGGGACTTACTAAAATCACTCTGGCAAGTGGTTGCACACGAGCAGGTAATAATACTCGTATTCTAGGTGGGAACACAGAGGCAGATGCAATATGGACGATGGTTTCACGAACTCTTACAACGGCAACGGCATCTCAAGTTGCTAACCTTAACCTTGCGATTACCGATGTAGAACTCATAGTCCAACAGTTAGAAATGCCTAATCAGTATAAAACAAAACTAATGAAAATGATGAAAGAAGGGGGGTCATTAAACTATGATTTCTTATCCTACAGAAACTATAAATCATCTGCTCTGTCAAGTGATACTCAAGTATCTATGCGAATCCCACTTGTAGAAAGTCGTGCTAAATCTATCCTATGTGTGCCAACGGATAGTTCTACCTACACTACTAAATGTCAAATTCAAGGGACTCCGTGTAATGTAATCGGTCATAATCTAACGGCAGGTTTTAATAACCATTATCCAGAGTATACGGATGCTATTAGGGATACCTATGGATATAATATTAATAATGAAAGGTGCCGTCTTGATGGTTCTGACAGAGGGACAAATCCACTTGCAGTAGCAAATCTATATGTTCCTACGTTTAGTGAAAGAAGTGGACTCGTTGGCATCTGGGACTACCTAACCAACTATCAGCTGTTCTATGACGGCAAGCTCAATCCTAGTCGTAAAGTAGATTGCCAAGGTATTGCCTCTGGAAAGAAACTATCCCAGCAGTGGGCAATTGAGGCAGAAAAGGCACTTGCTATGGCAGACATTCGGCCACTATCATTCAGGGACTTACACGAAAATGCCTTTATTGGCCGGGCACTATCTCTAAATGACGGCGTATATGATACACGTGGCAAAGATTTCAATTTACAACTGGCATATGAAGGAGCATCTAATGCTGACCCTACCCAGTCTGCGGCACCCTCCAAAAATAAATTATGGAATTGCTACTGTGCACACCTACGTCGTCTTGTTGTGAAAGGCAATGCTATAAGTTTAGAAGTTTAAAGATATATATAGATATATAGACAGATAGTATGTTAGACCAAATGATTATAGAGTTTTTAGTCTTTTTATTAAGGATTTTTAATCTATTGAGAATCCATTAATTTTATTTATTTATTTTTTTTTATTAATCATATTATAAAGATATGAGTAACCACAATCTAGAGATTTCCCCGAGCAACGTATTGAGTAACGGAGTTATTAGCTTTAAAAATGGCAACCCAGTCATAACTTTTATTATTGGTGAGCAGGATAGACTACTGATTGGTCGTTCTGTAAGACTATGTGGTAAATTTCGTTCCCGAATTCAGGCAGATGATGCCGCGAATGCTAATGATATAGTTGCCGCTAATGATGGTCTTTTTAGTTCATCACGATTAGGTGTATATGGTGCCATAGACCAGTTAGTTATTAAAAGTCAACAGACTCATCAAGTCATAGAACATATTAAACATTACAATCGGTTTATGAGTTCGTATCTACCTGCCACTACGACTCTATGTGATAGTGTAACTCATTTAGGGGAAACGTCCCTATGTATGCCAAACCAGACTCTATTTAAACAATCTGTTTTAGATAATCCTGCTCAGGCCACGACGGGTAATTCTTTCTGTGTAAGTCTGCCGTGCGGACTACTAAATGGAACTGCCAACATTCCTCTCTCTTCTACGTGGGGTCTTAAAGGCCTACTGCTAGAAATCCACCTTTCACCCGATAATAACTTCCTCAATGCTGGTGAAACACAGGGGCCAACTCCTGCCAACCCAGTTACAACTGGACTCACCGAAGCATCTTATGAAATGAGTGATGTATCCCTTGTTTGTGAAGTTATTGACCCATCACCAGAACAACTTACCCAGTATCCAAGTTCAGGTGGCACGTTTGAATACAATTCCATCAGTTCATATTTTACCTCTATTAACTCCACGAATGCGATTGTTAATTTCAATCTTGGTTTAAGACGTGTTCTAGGTGTATTTATGAATTTTATTCCATCTACTCGTATTAATAACCTACTGTATCAAGGTCTAGCAACTGACCCTATTAAAAATAGTAATTTTACTGCGGCACAGATTGAAAAACTATCTTTCTTACGTGGTGGTGATAAATTCCCTCTCAACTATGATATTGATTATCTTGGGACTGATGGTAATACCTATAAAGAATGGGATTCACAGATTTGTCGTAATTATTTGAATTCTTTTAAGAACTGGGCACATAATGATAGAATCACTACAAGTCTAAAAAATACTTTTGAAGTTGGGAATGAAGATACTAAAACTGCTTTTGATAACCTCAATACCCCTGATGGTGGGCAGGGTTTCGGTGTAGGTATGGCATATGATGTCATTAGCGACCAAGGGGTAGACTTCTCGTCTCAAGCGTGGGGTCTACAGATGACTTGTGGATTAACAACGGATAACCCACACGGAGTTTATCTCTTTGCTCACTCCAAGCAGACTATTGCCTATAATACTAATGGTCTTCAAGTTATGCAGTAGATAAAAAGATATCTTTTTTATAGTTTATTTAAAGTTATATTTACATAAATAAATATAATGGAAAACATACAAGAATCAATACCTTTGCCTTGTCATACTATACACGAATCCATACCACCTATTCAAGTATCAATATCTCAAAATGATTTGAAAGAATTATTAGAAGAATTAGAAAGATTACAAAAAGAAAATAAACAATTGAAAGAACAATTAAGTTAAGTTATTTTTTATTTTATATTTTTTTTGTAAGTAACTTTATAAAATGAGTTACGGTAATTCTACGAATGTTATGAAAGAAGTTGCAGACCCTTCCCAAGGCCCAAGTGTTTCATCGGGACAGATTCCCGACCTATTAAAAATTGGTAGTATTCCTTCTAACGTCCAGATGGACGTGGATACAGACGTGCTAGACCCTGTGATTCATAACCAGACGTTTATTCGTTTTGTTTTACAGAATAAAGGCATATTACATAGTCACTCCAAGATTCAGTTTGCTTTTGAGCAACCTGCCACAGAGGCATGGACTCCTATGAATATTGGTATTGCTGGTCTTATTCAACGTGCAACCCTCCGTGTTGGAAACCAGACTATTTGTGAAATTGATGATTTCGCTAATTTTACTACATATAGGTCGCAATTTATGAGTGGTGAATCTATGAGGGAACGTCTACAATACCAGACTGGGCAAGCAATGGAGAAGAAGTTTGCCTACAATAATGAAGGTGATGCTTGGACAGGTGCAGACCCTCCTACTGCCGATGGTAATGCCTATGGTGGGGGTGGTTCTATGGATTTGTCCCGTGGTCTCACTTGTGATGTTGGACGTAATGGTTATGCTATTCCTGGCCTATATGCGGCAAATGACGAAATTACACAGATGCCTCCGTATATGAGTTTAGATAATACCGACCCTATTGCTACTGAACGTGTGAATAACACCTTTCAGTGGGCTCTCTCTGATTTCTTCCCTTTCCTCAAAACGAATCAGCTACCTCTTTATATGATGAAAGAGCAGATTTCACTTGAATTTGTATTAAATCCTGCGATTTCTGGTGGTCGTGCTTGGGTTGCAGGTGGTGGAGCAGCAGGGGCAGCATATAACCTAGTCACTACCGAAACTAAAATGTTTGCTGATTATCAGTATTATCCTCAGGAAATGATGGTTTCCTATGCGAATGCCAATCAAAGTATGCAGTTCTCGTATGTTGATTATCGGTTATCTAAATTAAGTGTCCCTATTGCTACTGCTGGGCAACAGATTAGAAATATCGGTGGTGCTGGTCGTATCATCTCTAAAGTTGTATGGGGATTTCAAAACAACACTCCTACGGAGGCAACATCTCCACTTATTAAATGGAATGCAACTGCTATGAATAGAACTGCGGCAATATCTGCTTTCCCTCCTATTGCTCCTTCTCTCGCAACAAAGGCATACCTCAATCAAGAAGTATCGCAAAATGTAAAAGTAAATGGTGGATTCTTATATCCTATTGATGTTAATAATACTGCTCGGTGTTTCCATAATGTCGTGCAGGCAGAAGGTCTAACTCCCTATTCCAGTCGTCAGGAATATGCGAATGAAGGCAATTCATTAATTCAAGACCGAGGCATAGAATCTCACGCGGTTGCCGATATGTTTGCTGGGACTGCTTTCTGGCAGGCAACACGCCTCAATAAAGGTGAACGGGTTAATAGTCGTGGAATTGAACTGTATTATAATGTAACTCTCCCTAATGGAGCAAGTCAAGTGGCAGTCGCAGATGCTTATACCCTTCGTGTCTTTTTGGAGACTATCAAGTTTGCCACCCTTAAAAATGGTATGGTGCAAACTATGCTTGCTTAATTAAAATAAATGATATCTTTTTAAGGTTTAATTTTATAAATTTATATATAAATCATATATATAATGGCAGAAGGATACGTAGATACTATACTGCTTGACGCAAATAGGAGGTCTAGTGAAGAAGTCAAAGGTGATAATCAAAGTCAACAAAGTATCTATACGAATAAATTAGGAGTCGGTGTTAAATTAAATAGTGGTGATAAAGTATCTATTCATAGTGGTTATATTTCAAAACGAGGTGCAGGAGCAGATACAATTGAATTACAAGGTAAAGAATCTGGTAAATTTATTACCATAAAGACTCTTAAAAAATATCAAACACAAAAACAAATTAATCCAGTTGATTATTTTGGTATTAATATTCCTAACTGTAATTATTCTCAAATAACAGAAGATTATGGTTGTGAGCAATATAAATATGAAGATGTAACATATCCTATTAAAGATAATGAAGCACAGTTCAATATATCTTATTATAAAACCACTAATGGCGAAGGTTATTATCATTTACCAAGACGTTTTGATGCTTTTAAGACGCAGTGGCTAGGGACAGATTCTAAAGGGCCAGGCATAAACCCTCAACTTGCGCAATGGCCTTTTTTAATGAAAACGTATGATGAGATTTTTGGTATGCTTCTTAAAGATGACCCTACAGGAGGTCTACCTGCAGGAAAGTGGGCAGGGACAGATGGGGCACCACTTTTAGAAGATTGCACTAAAAATGGTATGTGTTCGTTTGGTGATTTTCCATATACCCCTACCAATAGTTACGGTGAACGAGATTTAAGAACTAATTATTATGGTGGTGCATATGCAAATAGATTTAGACGGTGTATGGCAGACGTTCATTTTTATCAAGAAGGGTCTATAAATATAGAATGTAATACTACACAAGCAGGTGTTGTTTTGCCTACAGGAAGCACAGTTATAAACACATATACAGATGAAGACAGGATAAAATTATCTATGCTATGGAAAAAGAAAAATGATGGGTCACGTTATACTATCTACGTTAAAGAAGTATCATATGCATCAAGATTAAATCCAAAGAAATGGTTTTTACCTGAAGTTTTATATATATCTAAAACAACTAAAGGAGACGATATAGATGAATTTAATTTAACTTCATCAAGACACGATTATTGTGCAGATGCCCCCGATGAACCCCTAGAAATTCATTTAGAAAAACGTGATGTTGCTATGAGTGAGTATGTTAAATATACTGAAACAAAAACATTAAAAGTAGAGCCAGGCAACTATAGTCCTGAAAATCTGGCAACTGAATTAACGAATCAATTAAATTTAACGGAAGCACCTAAACATATTGTAGCAGTCGTGCAAGATGATATATGGCCCTTCGGTGCAGGAGTTCCTCCTATGGCGCCTGGCGATAGATTAGGTAAAACAGGAGGTATCGGCCCTGATGCTACAAAAATGATAAATAATGTAGATAGTGATTTTTATGATACAACTATGAATGAAGGTAAACAAGAAATCATCTCAACAACTACAGATGCTACGTGTTATAAAACGTTTAAATGTGCTACTTCTGTATCAGTAGAAGCAAAATCATATGAGAATTTCCAAGTTGACTATTCATTAGTAGAAGGTAGACAAACGTTTCACTATGATACTGCTGAAACTGCTTGTAATTATCTATCTGCACATCAATTTATAGGTATTAAAAGACCTGAATTATTTGATGCTGGTCGTAAAATTGCTAAAGACTTAGGATATAGACAAATTGGAACTGCTAGTGTTGGGGAAAATAGTGGAAATCAAGGATTCACTTGGTCGGGGACGGAGGCTCCTGACCCATTCGCACTACCACAAAAACCATTCACCACAGAAGCACCACAAGCGGCAGGAGCAGAACATTCGGGGTGGTCTTGGAAACAGATGATTAATCCTTTTATAACTTTACCTCTTGATATATCAAATGGAGTAGAAGATAATATGTATAAAGCAATCGTTGCTACAAGTTGGAATTGGAATGAAACAAATTTAAAAGCATTAAAAGAATATTTTGATGTGCAGAGTAAATATCCAGAGTTATTTAATGGGGTTCAATTTCATAAAGGAGATTATGCTAATAGAGCACCCGTAGTTGGTGAGGTTACTTATAAAACAGGACTTACAGTAGATAATGCCAGATTCTTACATATTAATAGTAAAGATGGTGCTAACGTGGGCCAAGATAATTGGAAAAATACACTTGGAGAAGACTTTAATATTGCTGTTAACCAATTACCAAGTATAGATGATAATGGAAGTAATGCAATCTTCTTTTATTTTGATAAAGATAGGGCAAACATAGCAGGAGGAGGTGATACTGATGCTAATTTATACTATGGTATATTTGTAAAACAAACGTGGGCAAATCCCTATTCAGGGGCAAATGAAGAAACTATTGGTTTCACAACTGCTAAAATAGGAGGTCTTGCTCCAGAATATTATGATGGTTATACTGAAGATGGCACAGGTGTAGCAACGGCAGGCACTATCTCTGTAGGCACATCAAGGACTATAGGAGTAGACGTTCATTTCTCGGCATATGGAACATCTGCTATTAATTTATATGATGGTCATTTGAATGGGGCGATTGTTAATATTGATGATGGAGCAGCAACCCCAGTTCCAAACTTCTCAACAGAGTCATCTGTCCCTATAGGTTCACAACCACGAACAACTGACGGTAGAACTAGTGAATTTACACACCCAGTCCATCAATATCTAAATAAAAGATATCTTGGTGCAGATAATCCACAAGTATCCTTTGATACACAATCATCTAAATTTAATTTTCAGGATTTACATACTGCAGAACGTGTAGGTAATATTAAAAATGCAGGAGCAAATGCAACAACTCCTATTGTTGCCGATACAAATGATAAAGTATATTTTGTTAATAAACGATTATTACAAAAAGAATTTTGCCCTGATATGTACCCCTATGCACAATTAGTTCCATCTTTAGTAGATAAAACAGTTGACCCACAGGATACCACCTATACAACATATATGAATAAAAATTTAACTAGTTGGTCTATTATGGATAGTGACGGTGGAATATTCATAGAAGATTTTGGATTTGATAAAGATAAACTATTTGACCCACTAACATATCCTACAAATAAATTGAAATCTACTGATTGGAAACATACTTTATGGTATATGTTAGGATTCTCATATGAGCAATTCCATACTACATTTGAGAAACAAGATTTTAGTAGGCAGACAAGAATTAATAACACAATTACAACTGATACAATTGGTAAACCAACCACGAATGCAAATGTAAACCCTGCTGATTTAGGACAATATAATACAAATATATATGGTGCACAATTAAGAACCAACCAAATACCTACTATATTTGGTGATAAATGGGAACAAAAAAAAGATGTAGATACAGAATTCCAAGGCCACACAGCAAATGCTAAAGGATACTACCCTTCTGCTACCGTAGATGCTACATCAGCACAAATTAATGCTCAAAATCTACCTATTAAAATGAGAGACCCCTATTACCTAGTTAAAAGTGATATTATCACAAATACACAGTATCTAGGTAGTGAAGACTCTGGTGTAGCATTACCTATCATAGCAGTCATAAATAAAGAAGGTGGCACAGGAGATTTCTTCTTTAATCAACAAAGTCAAACAGAATTTACTATTACTGCACCTAAAGTTCTTACAGAAGTAAAAACACAGATTTTAAATCCAGATGGGTCTACTGCCAAATTAAGTGATGATACTTCAATCATTTATAAAGTTACTAAAATGAATAATGCATCGTTAAATGTAGCAGAACAAATGATGCAAAAAACTAAAAAATAAAATATGTTATCCTATTAATGGATATTGAAAAGTTAAGTTGTGCCGAGATTATTGAAATAGAACAAATCAAAAAGGATTCTCTAGATTTCTCAGGCTCCTTCTTCGAGCTCTCTGAAGAGCACTTTCGTCGAACACTTGATCTCAATTTGATGGGGACCGTGCTTCCATCGCAGATTCTGGGACCTCTTCTGGTGAAACAGGGGCGAGGCGCCGTTCTCAATATATCTTCCATGAACGCCTATCGGCCGCTCACCAAGATCCCCGCCTACTCGGCTGGCAAATGCGCCGTGAGCAATTTCACCGAATGGCTCGCCGTGCATTTGGCTGAAACCGGCGTGCGCGTTAATGCGATCGCTCCAGGATTCTTCCTTACCGAGCAACTCAAGTTTCTGGCCTTTGACGAAAAGGGTGAGCTAACTGATCGCTACCGCCGTGTGCTCCAGCTCACGCCCATGCACCGATTCGGCGACCAGAACGAACTGATTGGCCCCACTCTATTTTTGCTTTCCCAAACGTCCGCATTCATAACCGGAGTCATTCTTCCCGTCGACGGAGGATTCAATGCCTACAGCGGAGTCTAAAATCTCAATGAAAGTGTACCAGGAAAGAAATTTATGAACAGAAAAGTAAATATCGGAGTCGTCGGGCTGGGTCGCCTGGGCAGTCTCTACGCCAATTATTTTGCCAACCGCATTCCCGAAGCGAATCTCGTGGCGGTGTCAGATGTACGTGAGGACGTAGCCAAACAAGTGGCGGAACAATATGGAGCCAAGAAATGGTATCGTAACTACCAGGACATGCTCGCGGATGACGAGGTTGAGGCGATCGCAATTGTCACTCCTACAAATTATCACAAGGCGGTCGCCATCGATGCTGCTCGAGCAGGCAAGGTTATCTTCTGCGAGAAACCCCTCTCGCTCAGCATGGACGCGTGCATCGAAATCAAGAACGTGATCGAAGAAACCGGAGCATTCTTCCAAATGGGCTTCATGCGTCGCTTCGATCCTGGATACTTGGCGGCCAAAGAAAAAATTAATTTAGGCGTCATTGGGAAACGGGTACAGTTCAAAGCGACCTCTCGCGATCGAGAGCGTCCCGAACTGGACTATCTTCGACCGGAGAATAGTGGAGGCCTTTTTGTAGATATGGGAATCCATGATTTCGATCTTGCCCGCTGGCTCATGGGAGAAGTCAAGAGCATCTACGCAGTTGGAGGCGTTTTAGCTTATCCCGAAATGAAAGAAGTCGGAGACGTCGACAATGCGATTGCCAACATGTATTTCGAGGATGGAACCCTCGGAGTCGTCGATCTATCGCGAAACGCTATTTACGGATACGACATTTCCACGGAAATTTTGGGAACAGAGGGCACCGTGCAAGTGGGCTATTATCGGGAAACGCCCATTCAGGTCATGAAAGAGAATACGATTTCGCACGATGTCGTTCCAGGATTCTACGAACGCTTCGAAAAAGCCTACGTAGACCAATTGCAGAATTTTGTTGATAACGTAGTAAACGATCGTCCTCCCGCAATAAATGCGGAAGATGGCCTCAAGGCTCTCATTATCGCTTTAGCGGCAACCCGATCCCTCCAAGAAAACAGACTTGTTGAACTCTCTGAGTTTACTCACGTATCTGCCGTTTAATGGAAAAGGGGAATAAAAAAGGGCCAGTACTTAAATCTTGATGTAATGACCCGCTAGCGACATCCACGTCATCTTCTTGTCCCGCAAAAACAAACCAGAGAACGAGCAATTTCAGGATTCAGGTTTTATCCCCCAAAGTTGTTTGTCCTCGTTTTCCGCGACCATCTTGAGGTAGTGGCGGCGGACGATCGCTTCGGAGCTGCCTGCAGCTTGGCATCGTAAAGTCCTGGTGAACATCTGATATCTTGAAATCGGCACAGCGCGCATTCGTAAACAGAATGCCGCGATCAGCCAAGCGATCGATATTGGGCGTTTTGATTTGCGGTTGCCCTTCCAAGCAGCCGACCCATTCGTTAAGATCATCGATTGAAATGTGAAGCACATTCAGTTTGACGTTCGATGCCAATTTGAATATATGCGCTTGAATCAGCTTCTTTGCCCTGAAGGTCGTTTTCGCCAAATCTCGGATGCAGGGCTGATCGTTTCGTCTAGCCCAACGGCATGTCACGATTTTATTAGCGTAGCGATCTTTCGTTTTGTTCTGAGCAAGTAGGCCCTATCCAATTGAACACCCATACGTCCAGGCAAACGAAAGCGATGGCTCAGTTTGGATAATTCGATCATGAGGCATAAGCACCTTGTCTAGCAATAGCTCTGCTTTCCATCACGTAGACGAATTCTAAAATAGAAAACAACCTAATCAATCGAATCACTCTTCACTTACTCGAATATCTTCGTTGTACTGATCGCCATTCACACCA
>ENA-OSJC01003419-OSJC01003419.1-marine-metagenome-genome-assembly--contig:-NODE-3419-length-11344-cov-11.433390_pt1 | contig 11344 bp, 10 predicted proteins | sample MGYA00237885_ERZ534234 | MGnify/ENA primary metagenome ERZ534234 (study PRJEB26413, sample SAMN06343907) | marine metagenome | isolation source: coastal waters | place: Atlantic Ocean: West Antarctic... | reverse complement strand
CATACTTTCTCCTAGGCTAAGCCTAGCTAATTATCTTGATTAATCTAAATTTGGATATTACTTTTGAGTGCTAATGTTGCTCAATATTGGCCATTGCTAGCCTGTACAAAGATCTATTCTAAAAAACAGTTATATTAGCCTAATATAGGCAATAATAAATAAGGTAATGTGGGTATGTTTATTGTTATAAAAGCAACAATACGGGTCAAATGTCTAATACAAAGCTAACACCTCGCATCACCCGCTGTATCAACGGCTTTGACACAATATGACAATCCACGGTGAGTTGCGCTTGCTGTGCTGTTTCTGCGGTCTTGTGTTATCTTCCACTCACTCCATACTGATTAAAAGAATAAATTTTAAATGATGAAACTTAAAGCTCTATTTCTTAGCACCATGATTCTTTCTATGAACCTTTTCTCACTCGAACAACAAAGTGAGAATTTAAGAATACTTGTTTATAACACTCACGGGCTTCCTGAAATCTTTATCAGTGACAATCCAAAGAAGCGCTTTCCTGTCATCGGTAAAAAAACTCAAGACTTTAACATCTCCTTACTGCAAGAAGACTATTCACATCATGAAGAATTGTCATCTGGCTTGGCTAAAGAAAGCCTCGCTATTCGTGGTGGATTGGGTGGCCGTTTAATATGTCCCTTTTGCACCGGTTCAGGATTAACGTCTGTATTCAATCTACCTAAAAATTGGACCGTAGACGTAGAAAATCAAACCTATGACACCTGTTCGGGCTGGTTAAGAGGAGCAAATGATTGCTTTGCCTATAAAGGTTTTCAAATAATAAAAATAATTCTGCCAAGCAATAAAAGATTTTTTATAGTTAATACGCACATGGATGCCGGTAAAAGAGATTCCGATAGGGCAGCAAGAAAGAAACAATTAGAGCATATTATCTCAACTATGAAGCAAAGAGCGACTACTGAAGCTTTGATTGTTGCTGGAGATCTTAATCTAAATTCTAAAAATCCTGAAGACGTAAAACTCCTAGAAAACTTCAAGGAAGAGCTGAAATTAACAGATTCTTTTACAGGACATAAAATAAGTAAAAAATGGACTATATTGGATTACATTTTATACAAGCAAGGTGAAGAGTTAGAATTTAAGATTATTTCTGTAGGAGAAGACGAATCATTTGTCACAGATGAAGGCCCTTTAAGTGACCATCCTGCTCTGATTATAGAAGTGTCAATTTAATGGGTGGAGCTTCTAGTTAGCAAGTGACAGCTACCCCCGCTGAAAAATATGAATTCCCTAAAATATTGTTTTTGTAAGATTTTTAATAATGTGGGACGAGCGTGAAAGTAAGTCATTTCTAAATCTCTAAAAGCGCTGGGAGTTCGAGCTGATGATCACCGATCGTCTGTTCGAGCTGGACCGGGCTGTGAGTTTAATCCTCGCAGTTAAGGATATTCTCGAGAATCAGTTTCTCGGCAAGGTTGTCGAACACGAACCTTTTACCACTGTGGCGGGGGGTGTGGCCATTGCTGACTACTTTGGTTACGGCTCAGATACTCCTTAATAGGACTGCTTTTTAGCCAATCTGTACAAAACCCTTTTGTAATCAAGGCCTGCCGAGCCTTTATACGGATAAAACTTACTTGCATGTAACAAGCAAGATAATTAAACTCTTGCTACTAAAAATTTAAATGGGCAAGAAAATGAATACCTCTCCACTTTCCGCGAGCGCCTCAGCCAATTCAGCACCCTCAGATCCGGCACAGGAAAAAGTCATTCCTCTCCGTTTTGTGACCGCCGCTAGTCTCTTTGATGGCCACGATGCTGCAATCAATATTATGCGTCGTATATTACAGGGAGCTGGAGTTGAAGTTATCCATCTAGCCCACAACCGCTCGGTAGCTGAAGTGGTTCAGACCGCTTTACAGGAAGATGTCCAAGGCATCGCCATCAGCTCCTATCAGGGCGGCCATGTTGAGTACTTTAAGTACGTGGTGGACCTGCTAAAAGAAGCCGGCGCCGAACATATTAAGGTCTTTGGCGGCGGCGGCGGTGTGATTATTCCAGCTGAAATCACAGAGCTGGAGGCCTATGGCGTCGAGCGTATCTACTCCCCCTACGACGGCCAGAATCTGGGCCTGGTGGGTATGATCGACGATATGATTGAGCGCTGTTCACTGGGGGCTTATAGCGATGTCACTGTGGCCGCAGCAGAACTTACTGATGAGCTTTCTGATAACAGGGGCCGCAACAATCTAGCTCGCCTGATCACCGCCATTGAGCGCGATAAACTCAGTCCAGAACAGCAGATTTCACTCCGTGAGCAGGCGCAATTTTTAAGTAATACAGTACCAGTTCTCGGAATTACCGGTACCGGTGGCGCAGGTAAGTCGTCACTAACCGACGAATTAATTCGTCGTTTCCGTCAAGACAGTGCCGACGAACTAAAGATTGCCGTGCTGGCGATTGACCCGACTCGACGTAAGACTGGCGGCGCTTTGCTGGGGGACCGCATTCGCATGAATGCGATCTATCATCCTTCTATCTATATGCGTTCTATCGGCACCCGCGGTGCGACCGGTGAAGTGCCAGCAGCACTCACGGATATTATCTGTGCCATGCGTCTCGGTGGCTTCGATCTGGTCGTGGTTGAGACCCCGGGTATTGGTCAGGGTGATGCGGGTATCGTGCCCTATGTGGATATCCCAATCTATGTCATGACGCCAGAATTTGGCGCCCAGAGCCAGTTGGAAAAGATCGATATGCTCGATTATGCCGAGCTGGCGATTATTAATAAATTTGACCGCAACGGCAGCGACGATGCCTACCGCGATGTCTGTAAACAGATGCAGCGCAACCGCGAAGCCTGGACTCAGGCGCCGGACGAGATGCCGGTGTTTGGCACCATTGCCTCACGCTTTAATGATGACGGTGTTAGCGCCGCTTATCAGGAACTGTTAGTGCTGTTACAAAACCGTGGGCTGCGCACTTTTAAGCAGCATCTGGCGAAAGTGGATCGGCGCACGCCATCGGAAAAAACCGTGGTGGTGCCAGCAGATCGTCAGCGTTATCTAGCTGAAATTGCGGCCAGCGTGCGCAACTATCACAAGCACGTTCTGGTGCAGGCCAATCTAGCTCGCCAACAGCAACAGCTCGCGGCGACCAAAACCATGTTGTTAGAAAGTGGCAGCGATGCGCCAGAGACTATCGACAGCCTGATTGCCGAGCGCAAGCAGGCTATGGATGCGAAGGCTAGCAGTTTGCTAGAGAACTGGCCTTCCGTCGTGGACGCCTATAGCGGCGATACCAAGGTTGATGTGCTGCCCAATGGGAAAGAGATAGTCACTAAGCTGAATACGATTTCCTTAGCTGGCAACAAGATCTCCCGGGTTTCGTTACCGCGCTTTGAAGATCACGGTGAACTGCTCAAGTGGCTGATGCGTGAAAATCTGCCCGGAGAGTTTCCCTACACCGCCGGTGTATTCCCCTTTAAGCGCGAAGGCGAAGATCCTGCCCGTATGTTTGCCGGTGAGGGCGACGCCTTTAAAACCAACCGTCGCTTTAAGGCTCTGTCGGAGTACTCGGATGCCAAACGCTTGTCCACAGCCTTTGATTCTGTGACTCTCTACGGTTTTGATCCCCATGAACGTCCGGATATTTACGGCAAGGTGGGCAATGCTGGTGTCTCCATCTGTACTCTGGATGATATGAAAGCTCTCTATGATGGTTTTGATCTCTGTAATCCAACCACCTCGGTTTCCATGACTATTAATGGTCCGGCGCCGACTATCTTGGCGATGTTTTTAAACACCGCAATTGACCAGCAGGTAGCTCAGTTTGTCGCCGAACACAGTCGCCAGCCCAAGGATGACGAATTCCAAGAGCTGCGCAGCAACACCTTGACGCGCGTGCGCGGCACAGTGCAGGCAGATATCCTCAAGGAAGATCAGGGGCAGAATACCTGTATCTTTTCCACCGAATTTAGCCTGCGCATGATGGGTGATATGCAGCAGTACTTTATTAATGAGCAGATCCGAAATTTTTACTCAGTATCGATCTCCGGATACCATATTGCCGAAGCCGGCGCTAACCCCATCTCTCAGCTAGCCTTTACATTGTCCAACGGTTTTACCTTTGTCGAAGCCTATCTGGCTCGTGGCATGAAGATCGATGACTTTGCCCCGAACCTGTCGTTCTTCTTCTCCAACGGTATGGATCCGGAGTACACCGTGATGGGTCGAGTGGCTCGCCGTATCTGGGCGACCTCCATGCGCGATCTCTACGATGCCAACCCACGCAGCCAGAAACTAAAATACCATATTCAGACTTCCGGCCGTTCCCTGCACGCTCAAGAAATGAACTTCAATGATATTCGCACTACCCTGCAAGCTTTAATTGCGATTTACGATAACTGTAATAGCCTGCACACCAATGCTTACGACGAAGCCATTACCACGCCAACTGAAGAGTCCGTGCGCCGAGCACTAGCAATTCAGCTGATTATTAATCAGGAGTGGGGTCTAGCGAAAAATGAAAACCCCAGTCAGGGCGCGTTTATTATCGATGAGCTAACTGACCTAGTTGAAGAGGCGGTACTCCAAGAATTTGAAAAAATCTCTGATCGCGGCGGTGTCTTGGGTGCCATGGAAACCGGTTATCAGCGCGGCAAGATTCAGGAGGAGTCGCTCTACTATGAGCACAAAAAGCACGATGGTTCTTTCCCGATTGTGGGGGTGAATACCTTCCTCAGCGAGACTGAAGAAGAGCCCATGGAAATTGAGTTGGCCCGTTCAACCGAAGCGGAAAAGCAGAGTCAGATTAAACGTCTGCGCGCTTTTCAAAAGGCCCACAGTGCCGAGTCCGCGGAAGTGCTTAAGCGCTTGCAGGATACAGTGAGCGACGGCGGCAATGGTTTTGAGGTGTTGATGGAAGCGGTGCGGGTCTGTTCCTTGGGTGAAATCACCAATGCTTTGTTTGACGTCGGCGGGCAGTACAGACGCAGTATGTAATCATGCTTGGTATTTTACGCCAGAAGTAGGCAAACTACCGGCGCATAATGCGCTAGTGGAATAAAACTAGGAATCGTTAATCTAGAAATAGTTAATTTAGGAACCTATAAAAAATGCCCAAAGCCTTAGGACTCACTCAGGTTGAGCGCAAAGAAATCTCCGACGCCAAGATGCTTGAGGCGGCGGTGAATTTGATTGTCGAGCGTGGGGCGGGCCTGGTAACCTTAAAGGATGTCGGCGAAAAAGCCGGTTACTCGCGTGGTTTGGCTGGTTATCGCTTTGGCAATCGCGAGGGTCTGTTTGATTTTGTCCTCAGGTCGGTTGGCGATGAATGGCTTGCGGAACTGACTCAGGTCACGGCAAATAGCTTTGGTTACAAGGCTATAGCTGCAGCGCTGGATGCCCACATTAAATTCTGTGAAGATGCGCCGAAACATGTGGAGGCCTTCTACCGTCTCTGGTTTGACTCCATGGCGCCAGACTCTCAACTCAAAGGCGTTATCCTAGGAATTCATCAACGCCGTCGCGACGATGTTGTAAGCTGGATTGAACAGGCTATGGCCGCTGGCGAAGTGCCATCGACAGTGGATGCGGGAATGCTCGCGGATCACTTTACAGCCTCGGTGAGTGGCATCGTCTATCATTGGATGACCGACCCAGATAATCTCAATGAAATGCGCAATCTACACGAAGCCCTAAAGCAGGTGATGCACAGTATGTTGCGCGGCTAGTTAGTTTCACCTTAAAAAAGCGATATTGCCGGTAGGGGTCATTGATGTTGATCTATGCCACAAAATCTTCCTGCTGGGGTGTGAAAACATCAAGTAGAATACTGTCTTTCAACGCGACGACGCCATACTCGATACCTGAGGACACATAATAGGTGTCACCTGGCCCTATGGTGGTTACTTCGCCAGCCACTGTTAGCTCGAAACGACCCTGGATCACCTATCCTACCTACTCGTGCAGATGCGTGTGCAGGTAACCGACTGCATTTAGCTTTAAATAAACCGTCAACCCAATATTGCTTGATCCGTTGAATCGTTTGCATATGCGCCTGGCCTATCCTGTTAAGGTTAAATAATGCATTATCTAGAGCTCTCTAGGCAGCATGCTAAATATCGTTTTTAATATATCTAAGTTAGACCATGCCGACCATTACCACTAATATAATTCTAATAGCGAATTGCACCGCCGAGTGATACTGTTATTTGAATAGGCAGGCATTCTGGTTGCGGATAAAACCTATCCGTGGATTACGTCTAATTATAGTAATTTATTGTTTTAAATCAGCTACTTAATGAATAAAGAATTATTAATGTACAGTATATATGTACGGTAGGTTTTAGGGTTACTGTGCGCGATAGGTAGTCTCTAGCCCTGCGATTAGTTGGTCTGCTAGTATTACGGGGTAGCATTCGGTAAAGCCGCTTTTTCTAAAAAATACCCTCATCCGCTTTGACGAAAGGCGCTTACTGGCATATGTTTCACCCCCAAATAATGGCTAAATATCTCCTAATAGTTAACAATCAACAACCACTTCACCACCAGAACTTGCCCTAAAGTTAGTTATTATTGTGTTTTCATCGACATCAATACTACCTCCACTGGAAACGTGACCCGAAATTTCAAGAGCACCACAAATATCAACCGAAGATCCAGAAGATATTCTTACTTTGGAGGTTTCAATAATAACCTCATTGTCCGATTCAAAATCAGATGCTGAAGACGCATTAATCGTAAGGTGATTAATATGGAGTTTTCCCTCAATCTCTATTTCAGCTGCAGAAGACAAATCTACTTCCAGATGATTGATGGAACCTGAACCTCTATCAATTTTAAAAGAACTTGCAGAGGATGCTGACAAACTTAAATCTGATTCTCTTTTAAAACAATTTTGCATGCTCCCTTCTGAAGCAGAACTGAGTTTAATAGATCTAGGTGGATTCTTTAAAGTTATGTTGGCAGTCACGTCATGAATTCCCCATGAAAAAAATAACCAATTAGATTCAGCCCTACCTTTTAGTTTAAGATTCTTGTCTCCCAAGGACATTTGAAAGTCATTCTCAGAGTCAGCAAAAATTTCTAATTTATTCACATCACCACACCACACAGTAAACTCCACCCCTGCACTTATCTCCAAAGACTCAATTTCTTCTATCTCATAAGAATAAGTTTCAGAGAATACTAAGTTGGTAAACGTAGATAGAAGCAACACTAATAAAGCAGATGCCTTTTTTAACATATGTAGAATCCTTTCTTATATGGGGGTGAGATGTTAGACCGTAACTATGGCATAACGAGTAGAACGTACGGTATTTCATTAATGTTATCATGTCCAGAAAGAATGTAAGAGAGCTACTAACTACCTATACCAAAGACTTTTTGTTTAGTTTTTGCCCATTTCCACCCCCGAATGATAGCTAATAATCCTCATTAAAGGCCAGTATAGACACAGCCTAAATCATTGGAATACATAGTAAAATTAGACCGGCATTGTGGCAGTGTGTACGAGAGCCTAGAGGTGCGCTCTTGGCTTTGTATCTGCCACGTATTTACACCCCCCTAACGGTCTACTTAAGGTCTTTCGTGCCTATCTCCTAACACATAGGTATAGATTGCATAGGATGCCTTAGAAAGGCTTACAGGACGCTGTACGGCTATTCATTTATTGCTGTTCAACTCACTCCGACTATCAGAGTCACATTAGCCTCTAGTATCTGTTACTGCATCAGTATCTCTTAGTCTTAACTAGGGTTTAGATTTTATTATCTACTTCATAACGGTTGCCCTATGGAACGGCATGACCAATAGAATCACGTTAGTCTTTAGTTACCTATTGTCACATGCCGTCTATCTCTGCTGTGTTGTTTGTTATTGGTTTTTAGTCGTATAGATTGCCCTATGGTACGGCATGACCAAGAGAGTCACGTTAGTCTTTAGCACCTCTTGCTTCATGCCGCACTACCTTAGCCCTACTAGGGTTTAGATTTTGTTATCTAATCTTATAGGCTTCTTTAAGGCACTGTAATGCATATTAGTATAGCTGACTGGTTCTTGAGGTCTCCTATAGCTATACTAGGTACCGTTAAGACATCGACTGACAAAGGATTGTAGGTAAATTAATGGATTATGAAGCAATGTATAATGCAAGAATGATGGGGCTGCTTACAAGAGCCTGTACACCGCTCTCAGAAGGCCTTGCGGATAGCATGCAGTTGGTCATAAAGGAAGCTGAAAGCCGTAAGAGAGCCAGAACGGCTGACGAAGAAAAGGCTTTCAATCTTGGTGTAGACCTAGTGCTAGGAGATCTGCTTAAGGCTTATGCCAGAGAGGGTCAGTGGGCGTGGCGAGCTACTGGGAAGAGCAACTTCGTGGGAGAGCCGTTCGGCTATAAGACTTGGCTGTCTATCGTCCCAATCCTTACTGATCTAGGCTATATCGAATACCACAAGGGTAGCAACAGGAGGTCTCCGCTCGCTGAGGGATCTGTAAAAGGTACCGCCAGTCGCTTTAGGGCTACCGATAAACTCATAGCTCTGGCGAAGAGTCATGAAGTAGCTGTAGCGTCAATCAATGACCATTACGCTACTAAACTCCCTAGAGAGGTACTGCGGCTGAAAGCGACCAAGCGAGGGAAGGTTGGTGGTAAGTCTATGTCTGTACCGTCTAATCAGACTACAGAGGCTTTAAGGCTTCAAGTAAATAAAATCAATCAATACCTAACAAAACAAAACCTCTCCGGTGGTGACTTCGATGGGTATTATCGCACTTTTAATAATGCGGACTCTGAGCGCTTTAATTGGAATCTTGGTGGTCGTCTTTACTCTATAGGGGAGACTACTTATCAGTGGATGAGCGGTGAGCGAAGAGCCGCAATGCTTATCAATGGTGAGTCTGTTATTGAAATTGATGTATCGGCCAGTGGTTTATCTATCTACGCATCTCTTATGGGGCATAAGATACCAGATGGTACCGACCTTTATAGCGTTGAGGATTTCGCTAGAGAGGATGTTAAGCAGTTTATTACGATGTCCTTTGGTCAGGGTAAGTTACCTAAACAATGGCCAAAGAAAAGTAGAATTGTTGTTGGTATTCATGATGTGAGGGAGGCCGTTTGCAGGGATATCCCTTGCTTATTGTCGTTGGCTGAATCTGGTCATGACTGGGCAACATTACAGTATCTTGAAGCTGAGGCTCTGATTGAAGCGATGGAATCACTGCATGAACAAGATATACCGGCTTACGGTGTTCACGATAGCTTGATTGTGCCCCTCAGTCGCGAGCAAGAATGTCGTGAGGCTCTTACAAGAGCTTGGAAGGCTAGAGGTTGGCCGATACGACTGAAATAGGTCTATGGCTTCCTACTTCAAGCTGATTCTGCTTCATATAATGTTTTTAGGTGAGAGTGTCGAAAAAAAATTAGTTGAACAGGAAGGTATTTTAAAAGGAATTAATTATGGAAACATTCTTATCTATGATATTTAAGCACGACTTCAGCTCCTCTATGACCATTTGGATGTTATTTAGCATGTTGGTTTTGGTGGTTTATGAATGGCTTGACCCTTCAGAATACGAGCACCCCGGATTTGACCGTCCAGTAGGCAGTAGCTTTTTGGGGTTTATTATATGGTTGCTGATTACATATGGCTTGCATAGCGTGGGTATTGTTGTTGACTAATAACTGTATGACCCGATTAGCCAGATACAATACTCTTTTGGGGGGTGCTGAAAGCGAACTGTACGTCCATAGAACTAAGCGAACTGGGTGTCTACTCACACTTAGAGTCAGGGACACACACCAACAATCTATTCTTTAAACTCTTTTGAATCTAAATTCACGATTCATCGCGTCATAATTAGGAAAGTTGGCATTTAAAAAGTAAGAAAAGTAAGAAAAGTAAGAAAAGTAAGAAAAGTAAGAAAAGTAAGAAAAGTAAGACAAGTAAGACAATGAAGATTATCACCTCCATATAACTAAACGGACTTTATCTATGAAAAAATTAATTCTCGCTTCGTCTCTCCTCACAGTTTTTTTATCAGTATCTGGCTGTGTGTCAATAACTGTAGATGAAGACTTGTTCGCAGATGCACGGGTTCTGACAAAGACCGAGGAATGTTCAATGGTGCAAGTTCCAATTTATGGAGTCGTGGATCGACCTGCCTCTAGTACAGAGGTAGCTGCGGGTGCAGTTGTGGGTGGTGCGATTGGAAACCAAGTAGGTAAAGGCAATGGCCGAAAAGCGATGACTGTCTTAGGTGCCATCGTCGGTGGTTCAGCAGGCGCTCAGCGCAAGACGGAACGTGTCATTACTGGCTATGAAGAAAAACGTCAGTGCAGAACCGTTTATAAGTAATTTGAGACAAATTATGAAAAATATATATTCAACCTTAGTTATTCTACTTACACCGTTGCTGCTCGTTGCCTGTGGCGGTGGCGGTGACGGTGACGGAGGTACAACTTATAGCTATGACCCCATCATTGGTAACTACACTAATAAAACATGGGATGCATTTGGTGCCGGGTTACTAGCAAACTTCAATACAGCGAATAAAGTATCCTTTCTTGACACTACTGGCATAAATAACAATGACCTTTCTGTATCTTTTACAGAAGTGAATGCCACAACGTTAGATTTAGACTATTCAGGGTCCTCAACAAATGGAGACACATTCACCTTTAATCTAAATTTAAATGGTTTCAACACCACTGAGGTGCCTTTGTATGAGTATGGCGAAACACAACCTTCATATTTATTTTATACCTCAATATTTGCAGATGCAGCAACAAGATTCTTTATGCCATCAGAATACTTCCGTCAAAAATATGGAGTTGAGTATGTTGGATTTACTCAGATGGAAGTCCAAAGGTTAACAGACAATCGAATTTTTGTTCTGCCAACTTTCTATGGTGACTACACTAAAACTGGTGATATGCCAAACTCATCAAAAACCTTCAGTATTAGGCACATAGGATACCAGCACTACGAAGATACTTCAGAAAGTATTCAACTAGCTATAGCCGGCGATGGTAGTTTGGACGTAGATTTTGCAAACAATACTCTTAGTGGGAAGTTTACTTTCGATGATAAATATTTCTTTAGCGAATTTGTAGCTGGAAACGGAGCTGACTCTAAGATTATCACATTCCCCCTTACTGTCAGCATCACTAATGGTCAAATTGTTGGTAGTAAATTTACCGCTGATGTGAGCGATTCTGTTCGCCCCCTAGGAAGATTGGTTGGTTACTTTTTTGGACCAGATGCAAATGAATTTGGTGCATCATTTGTAGGGTTAGACTCCGATGGTGAGAGTACTGAAGATTACTTTGGATTTTCTTTTGGTTTGATTGGGTATTAATA
>ENA-OSJC01003417-OSJC01003417.1-marine-metagenome-genome-assembly--contig:-NODE-3417-length-11346-cov-5.229568_pt1 | contig 11346 bp, 15 predicted proteins | sample MGYA00237885_ERZ534234 | MGnify/ENA primary metagenome ERZ534234 (study PRJEB26413, sample SAMN06343907) | marine metagenome | isolation source: coastal waters | place: Atlantic Ocean: West Antarctic... | reverse complement strand
GTTGAAATTGAATCGTCAAAATCAGAAGGACTAATACCGACTTTATCAATTGCTGCAATATTAACTTTTGCAAACCCTCATGTATATCTTGACACCATGGTTCTTATTGGATCCATATCTCAACAGTTTTTTGGATATTATAGAATTGCATTTGCACTAGGCGCCTGTATATCTAGCTTCGTTTTTTTCTTCAGCCTTGCTTACGGCGCAAAGTTATTAGAGCCAATAATGCAGCGCCCATCGTCTTGGAGAATTCTGGATGGCCTAATAGCGTTAATTATGTTTGCCATTGCCTTCAAATTAGCCTCAACAGGAAACTGGCTTTAAGTAATAAACCTTTGTTAAAATTGACCTATGAATGAGGATGAAAAATGGATGGCTCTTGCTCTACAACAAGCTAAAAAAGCTGAAGAGCATGGTGAGGTTCCAGTAGGAGCCGTCTTGGTTAAAGATGACCTTCTTATTGCAAAAGCACACAATCAACCGATATCAACAAATGACGCAACAGCTCATGCTGAGATTCAATTGTTAAGAGCCGCAGGGAGGAAACTAAAAAACTATCGCCTAACTGGAACTTCACTCTACGTTACTCTAGAACCTTGTGCGATGTGTCTGGGCGCAATAATGCACGCTAGAGTTGAGCGCATTGTCTTTGGCGCTCACGATCCAAAAACGGGTGTTTGTGGCTCTTCAGAAAACTTAATCGACGCAAATTGCTTTAATCATAAAATTAATCTGGCTAGTGGGGTGTTAGAAAATGAAAGCAAGCAACTACTCAAGAATTTTTTTATTTCACGTCGATAAATTAATTGCTTTACAATTAATTTATTATTTAGATAAAATAGTTGCTATAAAATCAGTACAAATTCACAATGCAACAAAGCAAACAGGAAGCACCCATCTATAAAGAGGATGAAATTGACCTAAGAGCGTTTTTCAATTCTTTGGTAGCAAAAAAATTTCTTATAGCTAGTCTAACTGGTTTTGGGACTATTCTTGCAATTCTATATGCACTTACTCTATCGCCGACCTATCAAGCAACCGCTTTATTTACATCGCCTTCTGAAATATCGGTTACCACTCTAAATAATCTAGGTTATACAAATGAAACGAAGGATTCGCTTTTCTCTAAATTTTTAACTCAATTGTCATCTAAAGAATTACAAAATAAAACCTTTGATGAGGGTGACTTTTTAACTTTATTCAATTCAGATAAAATCCTGATTGATGATGTCGATGCGTTTATTTCTGAATCTCTTGGGTCAATTATAGTTAACACACCTAGAAGATTTGATGGGGCTAATTTGACCGCGAAAGAAATGGAGTTTGGCTTTCGTACTGAACAACCTTATTCAGTGACAATGGAAGCAGCTAGTGCTGAGGCTATTTCAAAGTATTTAAATGCACTTGTTATAGCGGCCAATTCCAAAACCATTGCTGAAATCATCAAGCATAATAAGCTAAAGGTTTTCAATCGCCTAGATGAAATATCTCGAGATATTGATTTAATCTTAAAGAAAGAAAAGAGAGAACGCCTTAATAAAATCGATTTTATCAAAGAAGAGGATGGTCAAAAGATAAGACAAATTAATAACCAAATTGATCGAGAAAGATATAAGGCAAAAGAAACCCGATTAAATCAGATAACATTATTAAATACCGCTGCCAAATTAGCAAATTCTTTGGGGGTTATAGAAAATAATTTAAATCTGATGGGCGTTAGTTCGAATAACTCTGATCTTAGAATTGCTATTGGTGAGAACATGGACTTACCAGAGTGGTATTTGTATGGTGAAAAAGCACTATTACGAAGAGTTGAATTATTAGAGAATCGTATAAATGATGATCCTTTTATTCCAGAATTAATCATTCTTAAAAATCAATTAAATGAAGTTCAAAACAACAACCTATTAAAAACTCTTGAAATGAGGCAAGACGATAGTTTATCTTCTGCTGAAATCACTTTACTAGAAATTGAAAAAATTAAATTACAATCAATTAAATTTGCTACGGAAGGTGCCAATTCTATGCATCTAATTCAAGGTGCCACCATAGAAACCTTCGAGTCAAAGGCAAAAATGATTGTAACGGTAGCATTTATTTTTAGTTTTATGATAAGTATTTTCTTGGCTTTAATTATGGGCGCATTAAAGCCTAATGAAAAGGCTCCTGACTAAATAAACTTTGAAATTTTTAGTCAAGAGTTTATTTTATTATTAGCTAATGCATACAGTTTCAACCTACCCAATGAAAGATGAAGATGCCATTCTCAAGATGATTAGAACTTTAGAGAAAAAATTTGATTGTAATGTTGGCTATAGTGGGCATGAAGTAGGTTTGGCAGTTTCTTATGCCGCAGCAGCCTTAGGAATTAGCTCGCTCGAAAGGCATATTACATTGGATAGATCAATGTATGGCTCAGACCAATCAGCATCTCTAGAGCCAGCAGGATTTAGGCAGTTAGTTGGTGCAGTGAGAAAAATGGAACTTGCAATGGGTGATGGTATAAAGAAAATAATTGAAGCAGAAGCGCCTATTGCTGAAAATCTTCGTCAACATCTAGACTGGAAAAAATAGAATGAGTGTTGAAAAAATGAAAAATAACACAGGTGTAAATGTATGAAAATTGTTAAAGGTACTAGACATACTGGAATTATTTGTAAGGATATAGAAAAATCGCTAAATTTTTATCAAGATTATTTGGGGTTGGAAGTTATTCAAGATTTTTGGGACGACAGTGATTATATAAATCAAATAACTGGCATGAAAGGAGCTAATGTTCATATGATAAAGTTAAAAGCAGATGATGGTTCTGTACTTGAACTTCTTGATTATATAACTCACCCTACTGATATCATCAAACAAGAGGTTTATAATGTAGGCGCCTGCCACATTGCTTTCCAAGTTAACGATATTGAGCAAGCCTATGTTGATTTAATAAGAAAAGGTGTAAATTTCTTGAGTGGGCCAATCTTGTCTTCAGAAGGAATTGCAAAGGTTTGTTTTTGCATGGACCCAGATAACACTAGAGTAGAATTAGTTGAAATGTTGTGAGTAAAGTTGTTGCCATAATTCCTGCTAGGTCAGGCTCAAAAGGAGTTAAAGATAAAAATATAAAAAACCTACATGGGCACTCTTTGTTGGAGTGGTCTATAAATGCTGCTAAGCGATCTAAACTAATTGACAAGGTTTTTATATCTACAGATTCTCCAGAATATGCAAAAATTGCAGAAGAATATGGAGCTGAAGCACCCTTTTTAAGGCCTGATTATATATCTGGAGACACGTCCTCTGACTTAGATTTTATTATTCATGCAATTGAGGAGTTTAATAAAATGGACTTGTATCCAGAATACCTAGTTCATATTAGGCCAACAACCCCCATTAGAAATCCACAAGTTATAGATAGTGCTATTTCTATATTTCAAAATGATAATCATTTTAACTCCTTAAGGTCAGTACATAAAATGTCTGAATCTTCATATAAAACCCTTGAAATAAATAATGGGAGTCTTACCCCATTATTTCTATTTGGTGACGCAAAAATAGACTCTAATGCCCCAAGACAAAGTTTTCCTGATACATATGTAGCTAATGGGTATGTAGATGTTTTATCAACAAGCTTTATTATTAAAAATCAAGAAATACATGGTAAAAAAATAATGCCTTTTATTACTGATCCTGCGTATGAAGTAGATACAATAGAAGATTTTGCTTATCTTGAATATGTAGCTTCTACCTCTCAAGATATAATTAAGAAACTATTTTAGGGAAAAATAATATGTCATATGAATTTTCAAGAACTCCAAAACAAGTAAAGTTAATAAATACTAAACATAGATCAATTTCTACATATGTTCCATGCCCAGGTACAAAAGAAATTTTAGAAACTCTTGATACCTATGAGTCCCGTTCTATGCATGGACAAATACCAATAGTCTGGGATGCAGCTACTGATTTTAATATTTTTGATCTTAAGGGTAATAAATTTATCGATTTTACGTCAGCTATATTTTTCTCAAATGTTGGACATTCAAATGACAGGGTTTCCAAGGCTATTCAAGAAATGCTCAAAAAACCATTATTAGGATGCTATGCATATGGCAATGAGGTGAGGGCAAAATACTTAAAAAAACTTGTTGAATTTTGTGGCCCTGGTTTTGATAAAGCTTTTCTTATGTCTGCAGGAACAGAAAGTACAGAGGCTGCATTAAAATTAATGAGAATGTATGGCCAATCAAAGAAAAAAGAAAGGTTGGGAATTATTGCACTTGAAAATAACTGGCATGGCAGAACAATGGGTGCTCAAATGATGAGTGGAAATATTAATCAAAAAAAATGGATAGGATATGAGGATAAAGATATTCATCACCTTCCTTTTCCTTATCCATGGGCATTAGATAATGAATCTGGAGAATCCTTTTTTTTAAAAAATATTGATATTCTTATAGAGAGTGGAATAGATCCAAAAAAAGATTTATGTGGAATGATCTTAGAAACCTTTCAAGGATGGGGGGCAATTTTTTCCCCTAGAGATTATGTTAAGGCAGCAGAAAAATTCTGCAAAGCAAATGATATTATTTTAACATTCGATGAAATGCAAGCCGGTTTTGCAAGAACTGGTAAAGCTTTTGGTTATCAGCATTATGATATTATTCCTGATTTGATATGTTGTGGAAAGGGAATGGGTAATGGGTACCCTCTCTCTGGTGTTATTGGTAGAAGAGACATTATGGACTTGCCAGAAGTGGGAAATATGAGTAGCACTCACTCAGGCAATCCAATGGCTTGTGCGGTTGGTCTTGCAGTTATAGAGGAAATTGAATCTCGTAATTTAATTGAAGAAACAAATAGAAAAGGAAAGATCTTAAAAGATAAATTAAATCATTTGAAAGAAATATCAGGTGGAAAAATTAGTCATATACTTGGTAAAGGTTTAATATCTGCAATTCTCTTTCAAGATTCAAGCACAGGTAAACCAGATGGTTTAACAGCATCAGTAGTTGCAGAAAAATGTTATGAAAGAGGTTTATTAGTTGTTCATACAGGCAGAGAATCAATAAAATTAGGACCACCTTTAACTATTTCAGATGAGGCGCTAATTGAGGGTCTTGAGGTTTTGGAAGAATGTATTCAGGAGTCTATTTAACTAAAAGTATTTGTTAAGCTAAGATTTAGTTAGCTATATAAATAATTTATAAAAAAGAGAATTTAGAGATATGCCAAAGACTCGCCTTGCAACACCACAAAAAACTGCTAACTCTGCTGTATTTTTATGCTCAGATAGATCAAATTTTATTACAGGTACTGCTTTGGTAATTGACTGTGGTCAAACAGTAGGAGTGTTTTAATGTTAGAAGAATTATTTAGATTAGACAATAAAATTATTGTAATTACTGGTGCTACTGGTTTATTAGGTAGAAAACATGCTGAAGCAGTTGCGTGTTATGGTGCTACACCGATATTGTTGGATTTATCACAAAAAGAAATTGATAGTTTTGCTAATGAATTGAATGAGAAGTATAAGGTGGGTGTGGTTGGTTATGAGCTAGATATTACTGACGAAAAAGCATTAGAAAACAATGTCAAACAAGTTATGGAAAAGTTTGGTAAGATTGATGGTTTAATTAATAATGCTGCAAATAATCCTAAAGTTGACGATAGTACTGATTCAAATTTCTCTCGTTTAGAAAATTTTCCCTTAAACATCTGGAATGAAGATATAGCTGTTGGTTTAACGGGAAGTTTTTTGTGCGCTAAACATTATGGGAATAAAATTTCACAGAATCCAAATGGTGGCTCTATAGTTAATATTTCGTCAGATTTGGGTCTGATAGCTCCAGATCAAAGGTTATATTCTAAAGACGGTGTCGATAAAAATAAGCAAAATGTAAAGCCTGTTACTTACTCAGTAGTTAAAACAGGCTTGATTGGCTTAACAAGATATTTAGCAACATATTGGGCAGAACAAAATGTACGTTGTAATGCGATGTGTCCCGGTGGTGTAGACAATAATCTGCCTGCTGATTTTTTGAAAAATGTTGTAACGAGAATACCATTGAGGCGACTAGCTAAAGTAAACGATTATCAAAGTACTTTGCTTTGGATGTTGAGTGATGCATCTAGCTATTTGAACGGCGCAATTATCCCCGTTGATGGCGGAAGAACAGCTTGGTAGCTCGAACACTCATTACCACTGCTGATGAGCGAACTTGGCCAAAGGGGGAGGGTGAATCAGTACTCTTTCTTGGTGAGTGGTGTAAGCGTTATAGCAGGAAAAAAAAATGGGAGAAACTTAATTCAATAGTTGCTCCTTATCACTGGGATGACCGAAAAATGTTATTTAAGGACTACCAATATTTGCTGGAACTTCATGAAAATCTACTTATAGACCTATCACGCAAATTAAATCAAATTCATTCTGTTGAGTATTCACTAGGTTATTGGAGAATTCTAATTGGCCCATGGTTGGGTTACTTTGTCCAAATGCTTTTTGATCGCTGGTCTATGCTTAATCAATCAATTGAAAAACTGGAGTGTACAAATTGTAGAGTTATAGAAAGAGATCAACTCTCGGTTGTTCCAAATGATATGAATGATTTCAATAATATGTTTGATGGAGATGATTGGAATGAAGCCATCTACGGGCAATTGTTAGACAGCTTGTGGTCAAAAGCGATAAGAATTGAAAAAATTAAGACACAACAAGAAATCAAAAACAATCAGCCTTTTATAAAGCAAGGCTGGAAAACCCTACTGAAGTCAAAGCTAAAGAAATGGATTTTTCGTTTAAGTAAACTATTTCCAAATGAAGCAAGATACTTTTTTATCGCTACCTATTTACCCCGAAAAATTGATTTATTATTACAGTTGCGTTTAAGGCAGTTTCCGAGGATCTGGTGGTCAAATCAAGTGCCAGTTACAAAGCCAGACATGATGAAACGAAATTGGCAGCTGTGTAACAATATAGTTAACGAAAGTTCTTTTGAAGTTATTGCACGCCAATTTGTTCCACTTCATATACCCACAGTCTATCTAGAAGGTTATGATCAACTTATGAAGACTGTAGATTTTCTACCTTGGCCAAAAAATCCAAAAGTCATATTTACCAGTAATGCTTATCTTGATGATGATATTTTCAAAGCATGGGCAGCTGAGAAAGTTGAAAAAAATACACAACTTATCATTGGTCAGCATGGAGGCCATTTTGGAATGTCTCCTTTTTCTTTCACTGAAGATCATCAGATAAAAATAGCGACAAAATGGCTGTCTTGGGGATGGTCTGATTCGTCCAGGCCCAAGGTTGCACCTATTGGAAACTTAAAGTGCATTGGAAGGAAGCAAGTCAAATATAATCCAAATGGCCAAGCTTTGATGGTTTCGATGACAATACCACGCTATAGTTACCATTTGTATGCTATGCCTGAATCAAAACAATGGCTTGACTACGTGGCTGATCAGCAGGTATTTTTGCGTTCTCTACCGCAAACATTAAGAGAGCAAGTCTTGTTGAGGCTTTATAGTAAAGACTATGGATGGGATCAATTTGATCGTTGGAATGAACAGATGCCAGAAGTTTGTCTTGATTTGGGTAGGCAGAATTACTATAAATTGATTGAACAAAGTCGACTTTTTATCGCAACCTATAATGCAACTACTTATCTAGAGTCATTAAATTGGAATATACCTACGATTATTTTTTGGAACCCCATGCACTGGGAGCTCAAAGAGGAAGTAAGGCCTTACTTTGAATTGTTAGAGTTAGCTGGTATATTCCATAGAACTCCAGAGAGCGCAGCTCAACATATGCTTGAGGTATGGGACAACGTTTCTGACTGGTGGGAGTCGCGAGAAGTTCAAAGCGCTAGAGCACAATTTTGCCATCAGTTTTCTAGGGCGCTACCTAACCCAATAGGTGATTTGCAATCGTTTTTTCAGGGTGTTGCGAACGAGTATGATTTGTCAGTTTAGGTCTAGCCATCCAATGTTGTCATTATTAATTTAATGGAAAATAAGAACCCTGCATCAATCCAAACTCGCTTTGCAGTTAGTTTAGCAGCAAATATCTTGCGAAGTGTTATTAGTTTAATTACAGGTATTTTGTTAGCACGATGGCTGGGACCAGAGCATTTTGGCCGTATGGCATTTCTACTAGTGACATTTCTGGCCTTGAGGCAGTTTTTGGATATGGCGAGCTCCTCTGCGTTTTTTACTTTTTTGTCACAACGAAAACGAAGTAGGCGATTTGTAAACTTCTTTTGGTGTTGGATTTTAATCCAGTTTGTTTTTTCACTTTTAGTTGTGGGATGGTTGATGCCTGACTCTCTATTAAATATTATTTGGAAGGGAGAAAAGCAAACAATTATATTACTAGCACTTGTTGCAGTTTTTATGCAACAGAATGTGTGGCCGATTGCTATGCAAATGGCTGAGGCGAACCGTGAGACCGTTCGGGCACAAAAGCTCAATGTAGTTGTAGTAGCAGTTCATTTGGCTGTAATAATTGCTCTATGGTTGGGTGGCCAGTTGTTTTTGCCATTGATTTTTATCGCGCTTATCATAGAGTGGACAATTGCGGGATGGCTTGCAACAAGAATGTATCGAGAGTATGACGACCAAACTGATGAGACAGAAGGTAAAGATGATACTGCTGCAAATGTCTTTAATGAGTTTTGGGATTATTGTAAGCCTTTTATTCCTTATGCATGGTTGAGTTTTGCATATACTTTTGCTGATCGATGGATGCTACAGCAGTGGGGAGGTGCAACTGAACAAGCATACTTTGCTGTAGCACATCAGTTTTCAGCGGTAGCGCTGTTGGCAACAGCCTCAATTTTGAGAATTTTTTGGAAAGAGATTGCTGAGGCAAAACATCAAGGTGATAAAGAGAAAGTCAAGCTTCTTTATCAAAAAGTCTCGAAGGGTCTTTATTTTGTGGGCGCGCTTACTGCAGGTGGATTATTGCCTTGGGCGGCTGAAATAATAACCTTATTACTGGGAGATGTATACGCAGATGGCATATTCACTCTGATGCTAATGATTCTCTATCCTGTTCATCAGTCTATTGGGCAAATCAGTGGCACCATGCTTTTAGCGACGGAACATACACGAATTCACGTTAATATTGGGTATGTATTTTTGGTTACAAGTATTGTTGCGGCTTACTTTATGCTCGCACCAGAAAGTATGGCTGTACCTGGTTTAGGCTTGAATTCTCAAGGCTTAGCACTTAAAATGGTAATAATGCAGTTAATCCAGGTTAATGTTTTAGCGTGGTTTATTGCCAAAATATTCGGCTGGAAATTTGAGTGGATTTATCAGCTGGTCACATTGGGTGTGGCAGTAGTGGCAGGATGGGTTGCAAAAATAATTGTAATCTCAGTTATTTCAGCAAACATCATAGTATTGATAACTGGCTCAAGTCTTTTATACTTGCTTATAATGGCAGCCTTCTTGTTTATAATGCCTTCTAATGTTGGCTTAAAAAGACTAGAATTATTGAAACATGTTCGAAGAAATGGTGTCACCTAATTTCCGATACACGTGAAGAATATATTTCGTAAAAATGTTGAAGTTGTTGGGTAAGTGCCCATCATTTTAGTAATGTGTAATAGAAGTTTACACATATTTGAATCTATTATAAAGGGGTATTTATGGATAAAAAATATTGGCAAAAGTATTACAAGACTCATGGAAAAGATTTCAGCATTGTCAAACAGAGTAGTTTTGCAACGTTTTGTATGAATGAGTTTTTTGATCAACAAGGGTTAAATATTGTTGAACTTGGTTCTGGAAATGGACGTGATGCAATTTATTTTGTACATCATGGTCAGAATGTAATTGCATTAGATCAAAGCATGGGTACTTTTGATATTGAAGAGACTAAGATTTCAGGTGAAATCAAAGGCAACTTAACCTCTTTAGCAGAAGACTTCATTCAAAGTGATTTTTCATATGGGTGCGTTATAGATGTTTTTTATTCAAGGTTTACAATGCATGCAATTAACCAAGAAGATGAGGGCATATTACTTCCAAAAGTTTATAAGTCATTAAAAACTGGCGGATTGTTTTGTATTGAGGCTAGAACTACAAGGGATCCTTTGTACGGTAAGGGTGAGTATTGTGGTGATCATACATATCTGACTGACCATCGAAGAAGGTTTATTGAATCTAATCAATTCTTAGAAAAAATGTTATCACTAGGATTTAAATTGTTGTATTTTAATGAAACAAATGATTTGTCGGTTTACAAGGATGACAATCCTGTGTTAATGCGAATTATTCTAAGAAAGGAATAATGAAAATGAGAACAGATGATGAAGTATTTTCAGATATTTGCACTTTTCTAAATAATAACGACATAAATTATTGGATATGCCATGGAACTTTGCTCGGAATTATCAGGGAAAATCGCCTGCTTCCCTGGGATAACGATTTAGATTTTGCTGTTTGGGACCATGAGAATGATAAAGGAAAAATAATTTCTCTTTTTGAATCTAATGGCTATCGACAGGAATTTATATTTGGAGATAATGACTGTCTTCATTTTATGGGAGCATCCAAACAAGTAGATGTAAGTTTTTATAAAGTGCACGAGGGTCTGGCATCAATCAAGTGGGCAATACCTCCACAGAATATGTTATATAAATTGTTTATTATGGTTGCATCTAAGGTTGGTCAAAAAAATGAAAATGGATACAATAAAAATATTTTATCAAAGTAAAGTTTTCATTTTACCAAGCAGAGAAGAGGGTTTTGGTTTAGCTATATTAGAAGCTTTAACCTGTGATTTAAATGTGGTAGTTTGGGATTTAAAAGTTTTTAGAACTGTTTATAATAAATTAGTTTTTAAATCAAAATGTTACGATATTAATGATTTTTCTAACAAGATTATAAAAATTATAAATTCAAAAGAATATAAAAATAAAATTAGTAATAACAAAAGACAAAAACAATTAAAAAACTTGAAGGAAAAAAATAGCCTGAATGTTCAAGTTAATAAAATTGACGATTTTATCATAAAAGAATATAGGATTTAGTAATTATGAAGTTAAATAAAATAAAAGCAGTTATTTTAGCAGGTGGTTATGGTTCAAGGTTATCTGAGGAAACAGATTTAAAGCCTAAACCAATGGTAGAAATTGGAGGAAAACCAATATTATGGCACATAATGAAAATGTATTCTTTCTATGGCGTGAATGAATTTATAATTTGCTTAGGGTACAAAGGAAATTATATTAAAGATTATTTTTTGAATTATTTTGTGAATCAATCAAATGTAAGTTTGGATCTTAAAAATAACGATCTCATCTAGATCGGAAGAGCGTCGTGTAGGGAAAGAGTGTA